>OLYK01000541.1_pt1 | contig 9688 bp, 9 predicted proteins | sample 1673651 | NCBI WGS metagenome assembly OLYK01 (sample SAMEA103958118, study PRJEB25191) | human gut metagenome | reverse complement strand
ACATCAAAAAGCACATGCGGGACGAAAAGACCGGCCTGTACTACCACGGCTACGATGAGAGCCGCCAGATGTACTGGGCAGACCCCGAGACCGGCTGCAGCCCCAACTTCTGGCTGCGCGCCATGGGCTGGTTCCTTGTGGCAATGGTGGACGTGCTGGAGCGCATGGACGAGCAGCTGTACAACGAATACCGCGGCATCATGGCCATGCTCAAACAGGCTGTGGAGGACATGCACAAGTTCCAGGACGAGCAGACCGGGATGTTCTGGCAGGTCATCGACCACCCGGAGGCCGAGGGCAACTATCTGGAAACCAGCGGCACCGCCCTGTTCGCCTACGCAGTACTCAAGGGCGTGCGTCTGGGCTATCTGCCCAAACGCATGGCTGCATGGGCGGAGAAGGCTTTCTACGGCACCTGCGACCGGTATCTGTCCAAGAACCCGGACGGCAGCTTGCAACTGGACGGCATCTGCCTTGTGGCGGGTCTGGGCGGCAAGGATCACCGTGACGGCTCTCTGGCCTACTACTTCAGCGAGCCGGTGGTCTGCAATGACGCCAAGGGCGTAGGCCCGCTGGTGCTGGCCTATACCGAAATGATCGCACGGAAGTAACCAAAAACGGGATACAGCAGGGCTGAGCAGCTGCAAAAAAGCGGCTGCTCAGCCTTTTTGCGTGTCTTTTTTGCCCCCTTGCATAAACTGCCCGCCGCTGTCCCACACTAAGCCCAGAAAAGTTCCCGTACACAAAACGGACAGATGGGAGTAACAAGCATGGAGCAGATCAAAAAATTTCTGCACGGCAAGGGCTTTGCTCTGCTGCTGACCGCAAGCCTGCTGGCTGCGGCTGCGGCAGGGGTGTGGGCGGTGCGCGCCCTGCGGGCAGAACTGCAAAAAAGTCTGGATGGACTAAACGCCCCCGGCACCACCCAACAGACCACCCCGGAAACAGAACCGGACTGGGACGCACAGGAGGACACCACATGGCAGCAGCCCGTGACCGACGTTGCAAACAGCAAGGCAGATGTGCCGCAGCAGACGCCCTCTGGGGCATCCTCTGGTGCGCAGTCTGGCTCTGGTTCGCTGCGCGAACCCTCGGCACTGCAAGGCGCATCCTCGCCTGCCAGCAGTTCGGCACAGCCTGCCGCCGCGCCCTCTATGCCGGGGCGCGTGCTCAACGCCTTCAGCGGCGATGAGCTGGTGTATAACAAGACCCTTGGAGACTGGCGCACCCACAACGGCGTGGACTATGCCTGCACGCAGGGCGCTGCGGTGGCGGCACCCGTGGCGGGCAAGGTGGTCTCTGCCGGGGCAGAGGGCAACTGGGGCACCGTGGTGGTGCTGGAAGATGCTGCCGGCCGCTGCTGGCGGCTGTGCGGCGTGGCAGACCCTGCCGTAAAAGCCGGGGATACCGTAGCCGCCGGACAGAAGATTGGTGCGGTGGGCACTGTCGGCTGCGAGTGCGCCGAGGAGAGCCACATCCATGTGGAGGTAAAGCAGGGCGAAAGCTATCTCGACCCGGCAAAGCTGTCGGAGTAAGCAAACCATAAAAGGGGCTGCAATAGCGGCTCCTTTTTTGCTGCGTCAGGCGGTACGGCGCGTTTGCAGCAGCCAGAGAACCAGCGCCGAAAGCACCCCGGCTGCCAGCAGGACATCTGCCGGGTGCGCAGCCCAGTGCTGGAAGGCACTGCCATAGGCTGCCTGTCCGATGGGCTGGGTCAGGCAGGCCAGCACAGAGAGGCAGGCTGTCGTCTTGCCCAGCTGTGCCTGCGGCACCAGCACTTGCAGCTGCGCAAAGAACCACACATTGAACAGCGCTGCCACGGCCATAAACACAGCCCCCAGCACCAGAATGCTGCCGAACTGCAGCACTGACACCCGGAGGGCAAGACCCAGCGCGGCGCACACGCCGCTGAGCGCCAGCAAAAGAGGTGTGCCGCTGCGGATGGGACGCCGGACAAAGACGGTTCCGGCCAGCACGCCGCCTAAAATGCCGCCCGCGCTCAGCGCCGCCTGCACAAGGCCGAGGGAGGCATCACTTTTCTGCAGGGTCTGTACCACCAGCACCGGGACACCCACGGTGAGGGCCGGGACTTCCAGCAGGTTTACAGCCGCCATAGCGGCGGCTAACCGCAGCACCGCAGCCTGCCCGGTGAGGAACTGCGCACTTTCCCGCAGGTCGGTACACAGAGAATGGACGGAGAGCCTTGTGTCCGATGGGACATCCTGTGGGATGCACAGGCACAGCTCTATTCCGGCGGAAAGTGCAAAGCAACTGCCGCAGAGCGCCAGCAGACCCCGGATGCCGAGACGCTCCAGCAGAACAGCACCCAGCAAGGGGCCGAGAAGTTCGTCCACGGTATCCACCAGCTGGATGACCGCGTTGCCGCGCAGCAGCTGGGTGCCGTTCAGTAGCAGAGGCAGGCAGGCGCGTACCACGGGCTGGTAAAGCCCCTGAATGGCGTACAGACTGCCCAGCACTGTCAGGACCAGCGGAAGCAGGGGCAGATGCGGCAGTCCGGCAGCGGCTGCAGCCGCAATACCGGCGGTCACCAGATCCAGCAGTGCCATCAGGCGGGCTTTACGGCAGCGGTCTGCCAGTGCGCCGCCGGTCAGCATTCCAGCAAGGGCGGGCAGCATGGCCAGAGCGGTGATGCCACCGTACAGCGCGGCAGAACCAGTCTGCCGCAGCAGATACAGCGGCAGCGCAAACCGCAGGGCGGCATTGCCGAACAGGGAGACGATCTGTCCAAGGACGATAAGGACAAAAGTGTTCATGGAAACCTCCTGCTTTTTTATTTACAGACTGTTGGTCTGTATTTACATACAAAAAAAGGCGGAGCGTTCCGCCCGGGAAATTCAGTCTTTGACCGGTGTGCACAGCTGCACCAGCTGTTCGGCCTGTGCATCCGTCAAAAGATCCAGCCCAAGTGCATGGGTCATTTGCTGAAACACGACGTTCCGCGCCCGCTGCTGGGCCGGTGTGGTGGGGCGCGTCTGAGGGGAAAGCCAGATGTCTGCCAGCACGAACAGCGCTTCGGCCAGCGCATTGGCGTTGGCGGTGTGGATGGAGCCGTCTGCCATGCCCTGCCGGATCATGGGTGCAATACACTCCGGGGCTAAATGCGCTTCAATGTTGGTCAGCTCCATGGCAAGGAACTGCGGGTTGCTGCACAGGTGCGGCAAAGTCTGCGCGATCTGCTGCTGCCGCTGCCCGGCAAAGGAAACTGCAAACACCGCCTGCAGCTTCTGCAGCCCGGTCAGGGCCGGGTCGTCCCGGATATGGCGCAGCGGCTCCCACATCTGGTCGCCCAAACGGTCACCGACGCGCTGCGCGATCTCCTCCTTGGAGCGGAAGTGATGGTACACCGCCCCTTTGGAAAGCTTTGTGGCATCAATGATGTCCTGCAGGGTGGTATTCTGGTAGCCCTTCTGGAGGAAGAGCAGGGCGGCGGCGTCCAGGATCTTTTCAACGGTCTGTTCCGGGTATTTGTTGCGCGGCATGGCGGATGCTCCTTTTTTACAAACTATCGGTCTGTAAAAAGAATACAGCAGCCCGGCGGCTTTGTCAAGAGGGTGTGGAACCGAAAATCCATTCATTTCCTGCGGCGCTGCATTGCTTTTGCGCGGGGTTTCTGGTATGATACAATAGAATCAACAGGCGATTTTGGGAGGATGACAGATGGCAAGGGTTTTGATCGTGGGAGCCGGGGCAGCCGGACTGATGGCGGCGGGTGCTGCCGTGCGGCAGGGACATCAGGTGACGGTGCTGGAGCATACCGAGAAGCCCGGGCAGAAGATCCTTGTCACCGGCAAGGGGCGCTGCAACGTGACCAACGACTGCCCGGCAGAGGAGTTTTTGCGCCATGTGCGCACGAACCCGCGCTTTTTGTACTCCTCGCTGGGGGCGTTCCCCCCGGCAAAGACCATGGAGCTGTTCGAAGGCCTTGGCGTGGAGCTGAAGGTGGAGCGCGGCCGTCGGGTGTTCCCGGTATCGGATAAGGCCGAGGAGATCCGGCAGGCATTGCTGCGCTATGCGCAGGACGCCGACATCGTCTACGATGGCGCAAAAAAGCTGCTGCTGGAGGACATCGTGCCGGAGGCAGAGCCCGCCCCGGCGGCAGAGGAAAACCCGCGTCACCCCAAAAAGAAAAAGGCTGGCCCGGCGCTGCGCTGCGTGGGCGTGCGGGGCACTTCCGGCCGGGAGTACCGGGCAGACGCTGTACTGGTGGCTACCGGCGGCGTGAGCTACCCCACCACCGGCTCTACCGGCGATGGCTACAAGCTGGCGCAGCAGGCGGGGCACACCCTTGTGGAGCCGGTGCCCAGTCTGGTCAGCCTTGTCAGCCGCGACCCGGACTGCAAAAAGATGATGGGTCTGGCGCTGAAAAACGTCACCCTGACCCTGCTGGAGGACGGCAAGGCCATCTTTGACGAGCAGGGCGAGATGCTGTTCACCCACTTTGGCATCAGCGGGCCGCTGACCCTGAGCGCGTCCAGCCATCTGGGGGACATGAAAAAGCACAGGTACATCGCGGAGATCGACCTGAAACCCGCCCTGAGCGAGGAGCAGCTGTACGACCGCATCACCCGGGACTTTGCCCTGCTGGCAAACCACGCGGCACAGGGCGCGCTGGTCAAGCTGCTGCCTTCCAGTATGCAGCCGGTCATGGTGGCGCGCTGGGGCATTGACCCCGCCACCAAGGCCAACCAGATCACCCGGGAGCAGAAGCGGGAGCTGGTGCAGCTGATCAAGCACTGGCAGGTGTCCATTGACGCCCGGGGCGACCTTGCCCACGCGGTGATCACCAGCGGCGGCGTATCGGTGCGGGAGGTAGACCCCAAGACCATGCAGAGCAAAAAGGCGCTGGGGCTGTACTTTGCGGGCGAGGTGCTGGACGTGGACGCCTACACCGGCGGCTACAATCTGCAGATCGCTTTCTGCACCGCACAAAGCTTTGCGAATAACCTGTAAAAAACAGCGCAGCCAATTTCCTGTGTACTATATATAATAAGGAGAACATATCATGGTATCTGTTGCAATTGATGGGCCTGCGGGTGCAGGCAAATCCACTCTGGCACGCCGTCTGGCGGCAGAGCTGGGCTATATCTATGTGGACACCGGTGCAATGTACCGCGCCATCGGCCTGTACGCCCTGCGCGCGGGCAAGGACCCCAAGGACAACGCAGCGGTGGACGCCCTGCTGCCCGAGATCGAGCTGCGGCTGGCGTCCATTGCGGGCGAGCAACACATCTACTTAAAGGACGAGGATGTGAGCACCGCCATCCGCACCGAAGCCGCGGGCATGGCAGCCTCTGCCGTGGGCGCAAACCCTGCGGTGCGGGCATTTCTGCTGGAGCTGCAGCGCAGCATGGCAAAAAAGCAGGATGTGCTGATGGACGGCCGGGATATCGGCACGGTGGTGCTGCCGGACGCTACGGTGAAGATCTTCCTGACCGCCAGCCCGGAGGCACGCGCCACCCGCCGCTGGAAGGAGTATCAGGCCAAGGGCATCGACACCCCCTACGAGGAAGTGCTGGCAGATGTGAAGCAGCGGGACTATCAGGACACCCACCGCGCCGCCGCTCCGCTGAAGCAGGCAGAGGACGCCGTGCTGCTGGATACCTCGGAACTGGATTTTGAGCAGAGCCTTGACGCCATGAAGCAGATCATTGCCCAAAAGATCGGCTGATACAACAAACAGGACAGGAATAGAAAAAATGGTACTATATTATATTCTGGTGCCCCTTGCGTGGCTTGTGTGGCACATCGGTTTCCGCATCCGGGTGGAGGGGCGTGAAAACCTGAAAAAGGTGCAGACGAAGGGCTATATCCTTGCGCCCACCCATGTGTCTGCCATCGACCCGGTGTTCATTGTCGTTACCCGGTGGGGCAGGCGGATGGTGGTGTTCGCCAAAAAGGAGCTGTTCGAGATCAACGCCTTCCTGACGTGGTTCTTCCGCTGCTGCGGCGGCGTGTGCGTCCGCGGCACCAAGGACGAGATGGCGGTCATTTCCCAGACGGTGGAGGCCTGCAAGCAGGGCAAGACCCTGCTCATCTTCCCGGAGGGCACCCGCGAAAAGGAGGGCAAGCTCCTGCCCCCCAAGAGCGGTCTTTTCGTTATTGCCGCCGAGGCAGGGGTGGACGTTGTGCCCTGCCGCATCCTGTACGACACCCCGGACGGAAGAATGCACCTGTTCTGCAAAGTGCGGGTGATCTACGGCGAGCCGATGCCCGCAGTGCAGTTTGCCATGGAGGGCCGCCGGGACACCAAAAAGCTCCGTGCCAACAAGCAGGCACTGCTGGAAGCATGGGAAAAGATGGGAGCGTAAAAATGGAGATCCATTTGGCGAAAACGGCGGGGTTCTGCTTTGGTGTGAACCGTGCCGTGGAACTGACCTACGGTCTGCTGGCCGAGGGGCATAAGGTGGCAACACTGGGCCCGCTGATCCACAACCCGCAGGCGGTGGAGGATATGCGGCGCAAGGGTGCACAGGTAGTGGACACCGTGCAGGATGTGCCCGCCGGGTGCGAGGTAGTCATCCGCAGCCACGGCGTGCCCCGCAGCGTTTACGATGAACTGGAAGCGCGCGGCATCCCGTACCATGACGCCACCTGCCCCTTTGTGCAGAAGATCCAGCGCATTGCCGCCGAGGCCGAAAAAGAGGGGGCGGTGCTGCTGGTGGCGGGCGATAAGACCCACCCGGAGGTGCAGGGCATTGTGGGACACACCCGGGGCGAGGTGTTCGTTTTTGCCGATTTAGCCGAGTTAGAGGCGTGGAACGGCCCTTCTGACCCCCAAAAACCCCTTTTTGCAGTTGCACAGACCACATTTCAGGTTACAAAATGGAAAGAAAGTTCGGAGTTTCTCAAAAAAGCCTATACAAACGCCCGAATTTTTGATACAATATGTAATGCGACGTGGGCGAGGCAACAGGAAGCGGAAGACCTCAGCCAAAAATGCGACATCATTGTTGTCATTGGCGGTCATCATTCTTCCAATACCCAAAAGCTGGTACAGGTCGCCGCAAAACACACGCGTGCCGTAACGGTCGAGACAGCGAGCGAACTTCGGCCGGAATGGTTTGCAGATGTTAAAGTGGCGGGCGTGACAGCCGGGGCTTCAACGCCATCGTCTATTATTGAGGAGGTACTTAACAGTATGAGCGCAGAAATCAATGACAGCATGAGCTTTGAGGAGATGCTGAATGCATCCGAGGAAAAGCGTGTTCATGCAGGCAGTATTGTGAAAGGAATCGTGACCAGCATCTCTGCCAACGAGATCCAGGTGGATATCGGAGCCAAGCAGACCGGCTTTGTCAAGCTGAGCGAGCTGACCGATGATTCCTCCGCCAAGGTCGAAGACCTGGTGAAGGTTGGCGATGAGCTGGACCTCATCGTCGAGAAGGTTATGGATCAGGATGGCGTCATCCAGCTCTCCCGCAAGAAGCTCGCATCTCGCAAGGGCATGGAAGAGATCGCCAAGGCTGCTGAATCCGGCGAGGTCGTCGAGGGCGATGTCACCGAGTTCAACAAGGGCGGCGTTGTCGTCAACGTCAAGGGTGTTAAGGTGTTCGTTCCCCGTTCTCAGGCCACGATGCGCCGTGACGAGGACTACACTGCTCTGGTTGGCCAGCATGTCCAGCTGGTCGTTACCGAGTGCTCCGGCCGCAAGATCGTCGGCAGCATCAACAAGGTCACCGCTGAGCAGAACAAGGCAAAGCGTGAAGAGTTCTGGGCAAACGTTGAGGTGGGCAAGACCTACACCGGCGTTGTCAAGAGCCTGACCTCTTACGGTGCATTCGTCGATATCGGCGGTGTGGACGGCCTGTGCCACATCAGCGAGCTGAGCTGGAACCGCATCAAGCATCCCTCCGAGGTCGTCTCCGTTGGTGACACCATCGAAGTGTATGTGAAGGACATCGACACCGAGAACCACAAGGTCTCTCTGGGCTACAAGAAGGCTGAGGACAACCCCTGGGAGCAGCTGAAGAACAACTACCCCATCGGCAGCACCTTCCATGCTCCGGTCGTGTCCCTGACCAAGTTCGGTGCATTCGTCCGCATCCTGCCGGGTGTTGACGGTCTGGTCCACATCAGCGAGATCAGCAATGATCGCGTTGAGAAGGTCTCCGACGCACTGAAGGTCGGCGATATGGTCGATGTGAAGCTGCTGGATGTTGACTTCGACAAGAAGCGCATCAGCCTGTCCATGAAGGCTCTGCTGAACAACGACGCTGAGTAATCAGCCCTTCGTGCAAAAGCATAGCTTCTGACACAATGCGATCTGCAGCCCCGTTGCCGGGAAAACGGCGGCGGGGCTGTTTTTGTTAACAAAGCCATGATAAAATTTTTCAAAAAGCACTGGGAAGTGCTCAGTTATCTGATCTTCGGCGTGCTGACCACCCTGCTGAATATTGTGCTGTATGCGCTGTTCAGCCGGCTGTTCGGCTATACCGCCGCCAACAGCTGGGGCAATGTGCTGGATAACGCCTTGTGCATCCTGTTTGCCTACTGCACCAACCGGGCGTTCGTGTTCCGCAGCAAGACCACCGGCAAAGCCATGGCCAAGGAGTTCGGCACCTTTGTCACCTGCCGTCTGGGCACCATGGTGCTGGATGCCGCTATCATGATCGTGGGTGGCAATCTGCTGGCTGCGCAGGGCGCGGCGCTGATGGACACCGCCATGCAGGGTCTGCTGGGCGCCGTGGCGGGCTGGCTGGGTCCGGATACTACCCTCTACATGGCAAACAGCTTTGCCGGGAGCCATGCCGCCGTGGCAGATGGCTCCGCTGCCATTGCCGTCATCGGCGGGGCGGACGGCCCCACAGCCATCTTCGTCACCAGCGCCTACGATGCTCAGGCAATGTGGGGCCTTGCCGTGAAGGTCTTTTCCAATGTACTGGTGATCTTGCTGAACTATGTGTTCAGCAAGCTCATTATCTTTAAAAAGAAACAATAATTTTCAGGAGGTACGGTATTATGAAACGTGGTCTGAAAGGGTTCGCATTCCTGGTTTCCGGTCTGGTGCTGGGCATCATTGGTGCAACGGCATCGGTGACTGCGATCGCACTGAGCGCTGTGGGCATGGCAAAGGTGCGCCGTGCCAACAAGTAAAACAACGGAGGAACGAACATGAACCGCGAAGAGATCCTGTCCCATGTCGATCATACCCTGCTGAAGCCGGAGGCCACTTGGCCCCAGATCCAGCAGCTGTGTGACGAAGCCATTGCAAACCACACCGCATCCGTCTGCATCAACACCTGCTACGTCAAACAGGCTGTGGAGTATATGGCAGGCCGCATCCCCGTGTGCTGCGTGGTGGGCTTCCCTCTGGGTGCCATGGATACCGCCAGCAAGGCCTTTGAAGCCAAGACTGCCATCGCCAACGGCGCAGCCGAGGTGGACATGGTCATCAACATCGGCCGCCTGAAGAACAAGGAGTACGATGCTGTCCGCGAGGACATCCGTGCCGTGAAGCAGGCTGTGGGCGATAAGATTCTGAAGGTCATCATTGAGACCTGCCTGCTGACCGAGGAAGAAAAGGAAAAGATGTGCGACATCGTCTGCGAGGCCGGTGCCGACTACATCAAGACCAGCACCGGCTTCTCTACCGCAGGTGCCAACTTCCACGACGTGGAGCTGATGGTCAAGGGCGTGCATGGCCGCTGCAAGGTCAAGGCTGCCGGCG
>OLYK01000540.1_pt1 | contig 9695 bp, 9 predicted proteins | sample 1673651 | NCBI WGS metagenome assembly OLYK01 (sample SAMEA103958118, study PRJEB25191) | human gut metagenome | reverse complement strand
ACAAATAAAATCGCTCTATCCCCCACCGGCTTGACGGCATTGGTTTGAGTGGCCGAACATCAAAATCAAGTCATGGAGGACACGACTATGAACAAACTGCTTTCTTGCCACTACAATATGGACACCAACCGGGTGGAAGCCCAGTTTGCGGACGGCTCTGCTGTTGCCATCGACTGCATTGCCATTGAGGACGAGTACGGCAACACCCCGGCACAGCGGGCAGAACTGGACTGGCTGCTCTACAACAAGCCCTTGGAATATGCACAGATGGTGCTGAGTGGCGAGATGGAACGCTACCTCTCCCTTGGCTGCGAACACGGCAGATTAGAGGACTAACCTTACATAGAAGCAACAACAGCCCCGCTTTGGTGAAGAAGAAACCAAAGCGGGGCTGTATTGATGAAGGAGAAATGAAGGGAATATCAGGTTACAGATTCAGCTCAAACTGTTCTGCCGTAACAGTTGCTTTGCCATCGGCAGCAAAGGTGATGCCATCGGCAGACTGGGGCGTGTAGATCCATGCGGTCATGGTCTGCTCGCCATCGTTGGCGAAAACTTCGATGCTGTTCTTATCCAGCAGGATGCGGAGCTTGAGCGCACCGTTCTGGCTGCGCACCTTGCAGCTGCGGCGGTGAACGATGTCGGCACGGGAACCGGCATAGCTGCGATCCAGCGTCAGCTCGGAGGTGTAGGGGTCGTAGGTCAGGCTGGTGTGATGGTCTGCATCGGCGGCCAGCTTCAGGGTGAAGGAGCGGTATTCGCCGGGCTGCACCGTGACGGTCAGGTCGGCCACACGGCCCTTGATGCCTTCCAGAGAAGTTTCGCTTTGCACCGTCACATTTTCGTGGAAGGTGCGCTTGCCGTGAACTGCATCCAGTTCACGCACCGGGGTCTGAAGAATGCGCCCGTCCTTGATGTGCAGTTCGCGCGGGCAGATGGTCTGTCCGAACCACTTGCAGCCCTGGGGCTTATCCTCGGTGTCCGACCAGGTCTGCAGCCATGCGGTCATGATGCGGCGGCCATCCGGGGCAAGGGTGGTCTGGGTGGCGTAGAAGTCGATGCCGCCGTCCATCAGCTGCACATTTTCCTTGGTGAAGGTGTGGGTGGCTTCGTCATAGCTGCCGATGAAGGCAATCACGTTGTGACCGTTGTGGAACTCGCCCTTGGGCAGCATCTCCATGGGGCCGAGCATCAAGACCTGCTTGCCATCCAGCGGGAAGAAGTCCGGGCACTCCCACATTTTGCCGTACTGATTGTTGCAGCGTTCCAGCACCGTGACAAAGTGCCAGTCGAAGCCGTCCTTGCTCTGGAACAGTGCCGCTGCGCCGCTGCCGTCCTCGGCCAGGCAGACGGTGACGACAGAGTAGGTGCCATCGGCCTCACGCCAGATCTTGGGGTCCCGGAAATCAAACTTACTGAAGCCTTCCGGCAGATCCTTCTGGGTCAGCACCGGGTTGCAGGCAGGCTTTTCGTAGTCGAGACCGTCACCGATGGCAATGCTCTGGGTCTGGATGTCCCGCATCTCCCCATTGGGCTGCTTTTCTGCCACCACACTGGTGTACATCAGCAGCTGCCTGCCGTCATCCATCTCGGTGGCAGAGCCGGAGAAACAGCCGGGGCCGTTGTCCACCGGGGAATCCGGGGCAAGTGCACAGGGCAGATACTCCCAGTGCAGCAGGTCGGAGCTGACCGCGTGACCCCAGTGCATGGGCGCCCACCGCACATCGTAGGGGTTATACTGATAGAACTGGTGATACTTCCCTTTATAATAAGAGAAGCCGTTGGGGTCGTTGAGCCAGCCCACATAAGGAGTCATGTGGTAAGCAGGGCGTTCCGCCGGGGAAATGGCAGCGCCGTGCTCGGCCTCGTAGGCACGGGCTTTTTGTAAAGTCAAATCGTTCATGGAATCCTCCAAAGGAAAGAATTCTTATGCGTAGTAAGCATCCAGATACTTCTGCATAATGCCCAGATAGTCGGACAGGCCGTAGGCTTCCAGCTTGCTCAGATAGTCGTTCCACTCTGCATCCGTAGTGCCGTTCATGATCCAGTTCGCCTTCTGCGTATTCATGTAGGTCTGCAGATCTGCCTGCAGGTTAGAGACCTGCTCGGTGTCCTCGTTGCTCATAAAGACATTGGGATAGACATAATCGTTGTTCATATCCGGGGTGTAGATATCCTTGATCCAGTCCAGACGGTACTGTGCATCGTCCGGGCAGGTAACGTATACACCATAGTAATCATCCAGAACTGCCAGAGGCCCGCCGACACACTGCGCCTCACGGACTTCCACGGGAGAAGCATCGCCCAGAGGAGCGTGCTTCAGCATGGGCTCGCCCTTATCGTTGGTGGACATTTCAAAAATGTTAAAGCCTTCCGCATCGCCGTAAGTACCCCAGTTGTTCTGCGGAGACTGGAGGGGTGCGTACATCTGATCCAGCCATGCGCAAACCAGTGCAGGATTAGCCGCCTTTGCGGTAACAACGCACTTGCCGCGGGCAAAGCCGCTGGTGAAAGAGCCGTTCTGCGGAGTGATATTCCGGGTATCGGCGGTCAGGGCAGGCAGCGGCTCCCAGTCGGTCAGGTTGTCAATGTTGGCAACATCCCAGCTGAAGCAGACACCATAGCGGCCAGCCTTGCCCTTGGAAACATAGGTGGACCACTCCTGCGTGAAGCACTCCGGGTCGATGAGCTTCTCGGCATACAGCTTGTGCAGCCAGTCCAGACCATCACGGTAGCCCTGCTGGGTGGCGGCACAGATGACTTTCCGGTCGTTGGTAACGGCGATATGGCGGTCTTTGTCTGCATCGCCGTAGCCTTCGCCAAAGCCATTGATGAGGATGCTGGGGTCCTGATCGCCGTTGTTGACGATGCAGGACATGGGGATGATGTCGCCGTCAATGCCATACTCTGCCTTGATAGAAGCGGCGTTATCACGGAATGCCATCAGCACCTGCTCAAACTCGTCCACTGTGGTGGGCATCGACAGACCGAGGAAGTTCAGCCACTTGGTATTGATGAAGCTCATGTTGCCAATGGTCTGGATGGCGGTCTTTTCTGAGCCGAGCTGCTCGATCCAGGGCAGTGCCCAGATGTGGCCATCGCTGTCGGTGCACATGGTGCGGTACTCCGGGTACTGCTCAAAGACCTTCTGGAGATTCGGCATATTGTTGTCAATGTAGTCTTCCAGATTGAGGATGACACCCTGATCTGCGTAGCGCAGCAGATTGCTGTCGGTAAAATCAGCAGTAAAAACAAAATCCGTCAGGGTGTTGGGGTTGGACATATTCAGGGTGATCTTATCGTTCCACTGGTCGGACTGGATGGCGGTCCAGTCGATGTGCACATTGGTCTGCTCTTCCAGACGCTTGAAGATGGTGCGGTTGTTCGGCTCGGGTTCGCTGCCCACAGGGAAGCTGGTCATACCGGTAAAGGTGACCTTTTCGGACAGCGGAAATGTAACGGCACCGGTCGTGTCCACAGCTGCGGCAGCAGAATTGCTGCCGCCGGTGGATTTGCCGCCGCCACAGGCAGACAGAGCAGCGGCAGAACCCGCCAGAGCGCAGACCTTGAGGAAGTTGCGGCGAGAGATCAGCTTTTTCATGGTATTTTCTCCTTTTTTGTGGTTCTTTCTTCGTGTAACAGATGAGCGTACCGGCTCATAAAATTCTGGAATATCCTCAGCCTTTAATGGAACCAGCCATGATGCCGGCATCAAAATACTTCTGGAAGAAGGGATACATCACCAGCAGCGGCAGACTGGAAATAATAATGGTTGCATATTTGAGCAGCTCTGCCATCTTCGCACGTTCGGCAGTGCTCTGGATATCTGCGATCATGCCGGATTCCGGCTGGCTCTGGATCAGGATGGAACGCAGCACCAGCTGCAGCGGCTGCTTCGATGCGCTGTTCAGGTAGATCATGGCATCAAAGTAGCTGTTCCACATTGCCACGAACTGCCACAGGGCTAGAACTGCCACCACCGGCATACAGACGGGCAGCAGGATCTTGAAGAAGTAAAGCATCTCGCTGGCTCCATCCACATCCGCAGCTTCGCGCAGCTCACGCGGGATGCCTTGATAATAGGTACGGGCAATGATCATGTTCCACACGCTGAATGCTCCCGGCAGAATGACTGCCCACATGGAATCCAGCAGACCCAGATTGTTGATGAGCAGGTAGGTGGGGATCAGACCGCCGCTGAAAAACATCGTGATCACAAACAAGGTGTTGAAGATCTTTTTGCCTTTGAAGTCCGGCAGCGACATGGGATAAGCGGCAAGCATCGTCACAGCTACCGAGATGATGGTGAAGATGATCGAGTAAAGTACTGCGTTCTTGAAGCCGACCCAGATCTGCTTGTCCGAAACGACACGCTGGTAAGCATCCAGACTCCACTTGCTGAAATCAAAGGAGATTCCCTTGTTTTGCAGAGTGACCGGGTCCATAAAGGACGCGATGACGATGTAGATCATCGGAACGATGATCGCCAGCAGGAACAAGCCCAGAAGTGCGTAGCCGCAGTACAGGATGATCTTATCTTGTCTGGTGTAGAGGGCCATTTTTGATTTTTTCTGTTTTGCCATGGTAAACCCCTCCTTACAAGCCCTTGCCATCGTTCATTTTGGCAACGATCTTGTTCACTGCGATCAGCAGGATGACGTTGACAATGGTGTTGAACAGACCGACTGCCGTGGAAAAGCTGTAATCGCCGTCCAACAGGCCCTTTTTATAAACATACGTTGCAATGATCTCGGCAGTGTTCAGGTTCAGGTCGGTTTGCAGGGCATAGGCTTTTTCAAAACCGATGCTCATGATGTTGCCTGCCTGCAGGATAAACTGAATAACGACCATATCCTTAATGGCGGGCCACTCCACCGTCATGATCTGCTGGATCAGGTTTGCGCCGTCGATCATCGCAGCTTCCTTCAGATCTTTGCTGGCGTTAGAAAGGGATGCGGTGTACATGATGGATGCCCAGCCGGCACCCTGCCAGATGCCGCTGATGATGTAGATGGGGCGGAACGCTTCCGGCAGCGTCATAAAGTTGATGCTGGTGTGAAGCAGGCCGTTCACCGGACCGGTGACACTCAGCAGCACTCGGACGATGCCGCACAGCACGATGACCGAGATGAAGTTGGGCATATACAGCACCAGCTGCACCTTCTGCTTGATCTTCTTGCTCTCGATACGGTTGAGCAGGAATGCCAGCAGGATGGGGATCGGGAAGCCCCACAGCAGACCGTAGACGCTCAGCTTCAGGGTGTTGATCAGATAGCGCTGGAAGTCCGGCGAGGACATGAAGCGGGTAAAGTTTTTGAAGCCTACCCACTCGCTGCCCCAGATACCTTTGAAGGGATTGTACTTCTGGAACGCGATCAGCACACCGCCCATGGGAGCGTACTTGAACACCAGCGTCAGCACCACGGCAGGCAGCAGGAACAACAGGTAAAGCTGCCAATGCCGTTTGATGTAGACCCATGTGTTGTGCAGCTTGCGTTCTGCTGCCAGCACAGCCGTTTCCGACGAGGCTGTCTTTGCTTTCATGAATCATTCTCCTCCTTTTTGATTTGTTTGCCGCTTGATTTGCATTTTACATTTGCACCTTTGAATTTTGCGCTTTTTACTTTGATTGTGCAAATGTAAAACTCTGTAATTCATTTATACCACGCAAGCAAGCGAATGTCAACGATAATTCATAGTATATATCAAGAAATACTGTGGATTTGTACAGATGCACAAATTCGAAAGTGCGCAAATATGCAAAATGATGATTTGCATTTTTACGTTTGACTAATTTGTGCATTTGCACTATACTGGAGTCATAAAGAACAAGATCCGTCACAGACTTTATCTATAAAAGAAGGAACATCCACCTCTATACTGTAAAGAAAGAGGATGACTTATGGCAACCAAGGTCACCATTCAGGATATTGCAAACGAACTGCAGCTTTCCCGCAACACAGTTTCAAAGGCCATCAACAACACCGGTGTGCTGGCAGATGCCACACGGGAGAAGATCCTGCGCAAAGCCGCCGAAATGGGCTATAAGCAGTTCGCCTATCTGCCGCTGTTTCAGGAAGACGCTGCAAAAGCAGCAGAGCCTTTCATTCTGCCGAGTGACAAACGGGAGATCGCCATGCTGACGACCCAGTTTCTGAGCAGCTCTCACTTTTCCTCCATGATGCTGGATCGTTTCCAGTCGGAAATCAACCATCTGCACAGCGGCATGACCATTCATCGCATTTCTCCCATAGAGCTGAAAGAGAAAAAACTTCCATCTTCTCTCAACATCCAGCGCACAGCTGGCATCATCTGCTTTGAAGTATTCGACTATGACTACGCACAGATGCTGTGCGATCTGGATGTTCCGCTGCTGTTTGTAGACACCCCTGTGATGGATATGCATCCTCCTCTTAAAGCCGACCGTCTTTATATGGAAAACCGCATTGAAATCCAGAATGCGGTGACACACATGGTCCAGCGCGGCAAAAAACGCATCAGCTTTGCGGGGGATAAAAACCACTGTCAGTCCTTCTTTGAGCGTTATATGGCTTATAGGGATGCAGTGGAGCATTTTGGTCTGACAGAGGGCCTGAGTACCTGTGCGATGCCATCGGGACAGCAGAACTATCCGGTATCCCTGTACGAAACCATCCGTCGGTTCAAAACGATGCCGGATGCCTTTGTCTGCGCCAATGACTTTGTTGCCATGGATCTGGTCAAGGCATTGAATGAGCTGGGGTATTCGGTTCCCGATGATATCTGGGTCTGCGGCTTCGATGACAGTCAGGAGGCTTCCTACTTTGCCCCCCGTCTGACTTCGATCCATATCCATGGACAGATCATGGGCTACACCGCTGCCAATCTGCTTATGACCCGCATCGAAGAGCCATCGCTGAACTATCGCACCGTCTATACGGAAACCAACCTGATCCTGCGCGAATCCACAGGAGATTGAGCGAAAGGAGAACCCCCATGCGTGACCTGTGCAATACGGACAAGCCGCTGTTTGCTGTGCTGACGAAATTAACTTACAGTGCTTACCTGAACATCTTATGGCTCGTGTGCAGCCTGCCCATCGTTACCATAGGGGCTTCTACGACCGCATTGTTCTACGTCACGCTCAAAATGGCGGAAGATCGGGACGATGGTCTGACCCGGATGTTTTTTAAGGCGTTCCGGGAAAATTTTAAGCCCGCCACAAAACTCTGGCTTATCCTGCTGGCAGTCGGCAGTTTCCTGGCTGTGGATGGCTTTGTGCTGCGCCGAATGTGGAGCGAAAACATTTTCTGGACGCTGCTCACTGCAGTGCTTATTGGTGCAGCAGTTCTGTACGGCATCGTTCTGCTGTATGCCTTTCCTCTGCTGGCACGGTTTGAAAACACCACCTTCGGCATCCTGAAAACAGCGTTTCTCGTGGGTGTCCGGTATCTGTTTTGCACCCTGCTGATGGCGGCGATCTATGGCATCATGGGGTACGTCATAGTGTTTGTGTTCACGCCTGCATTCCTGCTGGGCATGGGCTTCTGCGCCATGCTCTGCTCCTTTCTGATGCTTCGGATCCTCTATCTGATTGGTGGAGACCCTGATGCAGTACACGAGGAATACGACCATGACGAAAACTGACCGGGATACGCTCCGCTCCCTCCATGGGCGCAAAAAGTGGGAGCACATCTGGGCATATTACAAGCTGCCCATTGCGATCGTACTCATCGTCGTCTATATCCTCGGGTATGCAGCCTACCGCCATGTGACGAAAAAAGAGGATGTGCTATACCTTGGTCTGGTAAATATCACTGCCGGGTCTGATCTGACGGAACAGCTTACCACCGGCTTTGCCGAGGCGCAGGGTCTGACCAAAAAGCAACAGGTCGATCTGCTGTCCGGCTTGCTGCTCAGCGAAAGCGAACGCGCAGAGGAGCAGTATGTATATGCTTCGGAGATGAAGCTGCTGGGTGCAGTCAGTGCCCAGCGGTTAGATGTTGTTCTGATGGACGAATATGCACGGGATCGACTGTTGGCAGATGATTATTTTCTCGATCTGCGGACACTGGATGCGTCTTTCCATGCACTGCCGGGTCTGAACGCCGGTGGGACCGTGCTGGATATTTCGGACACGCCGTTTGTCAGGCAGGCAGGTTTTTCTGGCAAGGTCTATCTTGGGGTGGTGCAGAATGCACCGCACCCGGAGCGTGCAGCCGCTTACATTCATTATCTGTTCCAGCGGTGATCGTTGGGTTTCACATCAAGAATAAGGAGAATTATCATGGACATTTTAACGATTGGTGAAGTTTTGATCGACCTGACCCAGACCGGCAAGGATGCGCGCGGCATTCCTCAGTTTGCCGCAAACCCCGGCGGTGCCCCGGCAAATCTGGCTGTGGCTGCTTCCAGACTGGGCGCACAGACCGCCTTTATCGGCAAGGTAGGTGCGGATGCCTTTGGCCGCTACCTGAAAGAGGTTCTGGCAGAAAACAAAGTGGACGTTTCCGGCATGGCGGTGGATGCAGACCATCCCACCACCATGGCCGTCGTGTCAGTGGATGCCACCGGCGAGCGGGATTTCAGCTTCTACCGCAGCGCCAACGCTGACGTGATGCTGAGCAAAGAGGACATTTCGGAGGGCGCTCTGAAAGCTGCCAAAATCGTCCACTTCGGCTCTGTCAGCCTGACCGCTGACCCCTCCCGCACCGCTACGCTGGACGCTGCCGCCCGCGCCAAAAAGCTGGGTGCTGTCATTACTTATGACCCGAATTACCGTGCAAACCTCTGGAAGAACAAAGAGGATGCCATTGCTCAGATGAAAGCACCCCTGCCGCTGGTGGATATTCTGAAAGTTTCCGATGAGGAGCTGCCCCTGCTCACCGGCACCACCGACTGCGAAAGCGGCACGGCACAGCTGGCACAGAACGGCATCCGGCTGATTTTCGTCACCTTGGGTGCAAACGGCGTATTCTACCGCTTTGGGGAGAAAACTGGCCATGTGGCTGGCGTGCCCTGCAAGGTGGGCGACACCAACGGCGCAGGCGATACCTTCTTTGGGGCCGCTCTGTCCAAGCTCTGCAAGGAGGAGCTGGACACCCTGACGGTGGACAAGCTGGAAGGCATTCTGGCTTTTGCCAACAAAGCGGCCAGCATCACCACCAGCCGGCATGGTGCTATCCCCGCCATGCCCACCCTTGCAGAAGTGGAGGGCTGAACCATGGCAGTAAAGCAGGAATTTGAGTCCCGGTTTGCCAAGCACAAGGACGAGCTGGAATGGCTGTTCATGGAACTGTACCACAACCGGGAAGGGCTGGAAGTTCTGGAGCGGGAGATGGCAGAAGCCTACAACGCCCGCAGCGCCGAGCTGAAAGCACTGGACAAGGCACGCTCTGCCGACCCGGAGTGGTACAAGCGGGGCAATATGTTCGGCATGACCATGTACACCGACCTCTTTGCCGGAAATCTGAAAGAACTGGCAAAGAAGCTGCCCTACCTCAAGGAGCAGAAGCTGACCTATCTGCACCTGATGCCCCTGCTGCAAATGCCCCACCCCCACAACGACGGCGGCTATGCGGTGGAGGATTTCGATACCGTAGACCCGGCACTTGGCACCAACAAAGACCTTGAAAACCTGACCCGTGAACTGCGCAAGGCAGGCATCAGCCTGTGTCTGGATTTTGTCATGAACCACACCGCCAGCACCCACCGCT
>OLYK01000538.1_pt1 | contig 9700 bp, 7 predicted proteins | sample 1673651 | NCBI WGS metagenome assembly OLYK01 (sample SAMEA103958118, study PRJEB25191) | human gut metagenome | reverse complement strand
CCTCATCAGTCAGCGGGCGGGGCCGCTGACAGCTTCCCCCGAGGGGGAAGCCATTCAAACAAAAAACAGGGATGCAGATTTCGGTCTGCATCCCTGTTTCTATATTGTTTTTACTGTGCGCTGGACCCAAGCGTAACAGCCAGCGTCAGCACCTTGCCGTCGCGCTCGACCTGGAGGTTGACGGTGTCGCCGATGCCCTTGTCCTTCAGGTAATTCTTCAACGCGGAGGAATCACTGACGGCGGTGTCATCGACGGCCAGCACGCGGTCACCCGCCTGTACACCGGCGGCGTCGGCACCGCTGCCCTTTGTGACTTCGACAACGTAGACGCCCATTGTGGAGACACCCAGCTGCTGGGCAGTCTGGGCGTCGGTCACATCCATGATCTTGACGCCCAGCGCGGGACGAGCCACGCTGCCGTTCTCGATCAGCTGCTGGCCGATCTCCATGGCTGTGTTGATGGGGATCGCAAAGCCGATGCCCTCGGCCTCACTGTAGCTGGACTTGGCATTGACAATGCCGATCAGCTCGCCGTTCGCATTGAACAGGCCGCCGCCGGAGTTGCCCGGGCTGATGGACGCATCGGTCTGGATCAGCGTCATATCGTTGTCTTGCACGGTGACCTGACGGTTCAGCGCACTGACGATGCCATCGGTGACAGTGTTGGACAGCGTGCCCAGCGGGTTGCCGACGGCAACGGCGACCTCGCCCACGGCCAGGGCGTCACTGTCGCCGATGACCGCCGGGGTCAGGCCCGTAGCATCAATTTTCAGCACCGCGATGTCGGAGGTGGAATCCTGACCGACGACGGTGGCGTCGTAGCTCTCGTCGCTGCCGTTCAGCTGAACCTTTACGCTGGTCGCGCCGCTGACGACGTGGGCGCAGGTCAGGATGTAGCCGTCCTGGCTGATGATGACGCCGGAACCGGCACCGCTCTGGACGTAGTAGCCGCCGAACCAGGTCTGGCTGCTGCTCATCTGCTCGGTGGTGATGGCGACAACGCTGGGCGAGACGACAGACGCGATCTGCTGCACGCTCATGCTTGTGCCATCGGTGCTGCCTGCGGCGGTGGCGTCCGTGCTGCGCTCTACCTGCTGGACGACCACCTGGTTGCCTGTCAGGCCCGCACGGCTGGCGACCACAGCGCCGCCCAGACCGCCGCCGAAGCCCAGCGCAGCCACGCCGACGCAGGCCAGCACGCGGAGCAGGCCCTTGCTGCCCTTTTTCTTCTGGGGCACGGGGGGCTGCTGCGGGGCGCTGGAATAGCTGTAGCCGTTGTAGCCGCCGTTATTGCCATTGCCGCCGCTGAAGCTGCTGGTGTAGCCGTTGGAATCCTGCTGGGGATTCTGGCCGGACGTGCTGCCGGAATTGCAGGAAGAATAATCTGTGCGCGCCGTGTTGGCGGTGTTGACACCGCTGGAGCCTACGTTGGGGTAGCTGCTCTGTTGGGGCTGCTGGTTCTGCGCGGGGGCGCTCTGCTCGGGCTGCGGGTTCTGGCCGTTCGGCTGACCGCTGCCGGATGTATTGTTATAGAGACCGGAGTAATCGTATTCGTTGCTCATAGTGGTCGTCTCCTTTCGCTTTCTATGCCTACAGTATACAGGCTAATTGTGAAATAGGTTTCGTCAGAGAGTGAAAAGTATGTGAAAAACGGTGAAGATTATGACAATTTGCAGCGTTGCGCCGCACAATAAAATATGATACAATCAAATCATAAAACACATATAAAGGAGGCGTTTTCTATGAAAAGGATGTTAAAGCGTATTTTGGTTGTGCTTCTGGTATTGATCCTGCTGGCGGTGGCGGGCTTCGGCGTGCTGTACGCCGGACGGCTGCGCACGGTAAACAGCATAGAGCAGATCACCGCGTATGACGACTATAACCTTTACCGCATGGATGTCAAGTATGATTATTCCATCGACGATGTCATCAACTACGGCATCACCGACAACCAGTCGATGATCGACGCGATTTTAAAGGAAACGCTTCCCCTGCTGCCGGTCCACATGAAAGCTCCGAACTTTGGATGCAGCGCCTTTGGGACAGTGTCCGATAGGAATATCCTGATGGGCCGCAATATCCTGATGGGCCGCAACTATGATTTCAAGCGCGATACCTCGGCCATGCTGGTTTATTGTACGCCGAAGGACGGCTACAAATCCGTGGCGCTGGCCGCGCTGGATAATATCTCGGCCAACCAGCCGGACATATCCATGGCGAAAAAGCTCGCCTGCCTGACCGCTCCGTTCATCTGTCTGGACGGCATGAACGAAAAGGGCGTTTCCATCGCGGTGCTGACGCTGGACAGCGAGCCGGTCAACCAGAGCACCGGCAAGCAGAAGATTTTTACCACCCTTGCTATCCGTCTGGTGCTCGACCGCGCTGCCACTACGCAGGAGGCCGTCGACCTGCTGAACAGCTACGATATGTTCGCGACGTCGGGGCGGGATTATCACTTCTTTGTCGTCGATGCCAGCGGCGACGCCCGCGTGCTGGAATACGACCCGGAGCAGGAAGGCCGCCCGCTGCGCTGGACGAAAATGCAGGCCATCACGAATTTTTACGGCTGCTATGCCTACATGGTGCAGCCAAACCAGAGAAATGGCATCTACGGCCACGGAAAAGAGCGCTATGACGCTATTATGGAAGTGCTGGCAATGCGCGATCCCGACGGGGATATTCCTGCGGATATCGCATGGAAGGCGTTGCAGGCAGCCGCCCAGGATCCCAGCCCCAACGATGTGACCAGCAACACCCAGTGGTCGCTGGTCTATGACGACACCGACCTGACCGCGCAGATCGTCATCCGCCGCAAATGGGACGACGTGATACACTACGACCTGAACACCAATGAAATCGACGGGTAATGCTATGCAGATCAGGCAGGAAAAAGGCTGCTACACTCTATATAAGGAAAACGAGGCCATCGGCACAGCCGTCGTGGACGGCACGACCATCCTGCGGCTGGAGGTCGTGCCCCGGTGGCGCGGGCGCGGCTACGGCAGTTATCTGTTGAAAGAGCTTCTGCGCCAAAACGGCGGACTGGACCCAAAGCAGGCCACGCGGTTCACCGCTCCCCTGCCCCGGGATGACGCGGGCAGGGCGCTGGCGCAAAAATATGGCTTTGCCCCGGACGGCAGCCAGCTGGTGCGCCGCCGCGTGCCAGACCTGTCCGCCGTGCAGCTCTGCCATGCGTTTTTGACCGCACGGCTCGCCCCCGGCGGGCTGTACGTGGATGCCACCTGCGGCAACGGCCACGACACGCAGTTCCTGTGTACGCTGGCTGGCCCGGCAGGGCACGTGCTGGGGCTGGATATTCAACAGCAGGCCGTTGATAACACAAACGCGCGGCTGGCAGCGGCAGGCTATGGCGCAGTGGGGCGTGCGGTGCTGCACGACCACGCCCGCCTGGCTGAGCTGGTGCAGCCCGGCACGGCGGACTGCGTGCTGTTCAACTTCGGCTGGCTGCCGGGTGCAGAGCATGATGTGCATTCCACGGCGGACGGCAGTGTGCCCGCCCTGCGTGCGGCGCTGGAGGCTCTGCGCCCCGGCGGCGTGTTGGCCGCGGTGCTCTACAGCGGAAAGGTCATTGGTGACGCCGAGAAGCAAGCCGCGCTGGCTTTTTTTAAGGCCCTGCCGCTGACGCGCTATACCGTGCTGGTCTGCGAGTTTGCAAACTGGGCGCAGACAGCGCCGCTGCCGTGCTTTGTGATCAAAAAGTAAAGGCTGTACGTTAAGGCAAGCGGGCAGAGCCCCTCAGGCCTCGCAGGCTCGGCCAGCTCCCCTGTGAGGGGCGCCTTTTTGCGCGGGCCCTGCCCGCGGGAAAGCCTCCCCTTACAGGGGAGGTGGGCAAGCGCAGCGATGACCGGAGGGGCTTTGCCCGTTCGCCGCAATAACAAACATACCCCCGTCAGGCACACATACCTGACGGGGGTATCTTTATTTAAACAGAATTTACGCATTGACCTCCGGTGCGCCGCCGCCCAGCTTGGGGATGGGGCAATGGAGGATATACCATGCAAACAGCACGGACGAGATGCTCCAGGTCAGCGGATAGGCCCAGAACACAACGCCGATGTTGCGGATGAAGTGCAGCGTGACCGTGATGTAGGTGATGCGCAGCAGGCACCAGACCGCCAGCATGACCATCATCGGCACGACGGGGCGGCCCAGACCGCGCAGGATGCCCGCGCAGCAATGGCTGAACGCCAGCAGGCAGTAGAACAGCGTGATGGTGTGGGCCTGCCGCACGCCGAACGCGATGACGTCGGCCTCGCGGCTGAAAGCACCGATGAGCCACGGAGACGCAGCGTAGATGGTGGCGCCGACGACCTCGGCCATGAGCACCGAGCACAGACACCCGAACTTCATGCCCTTCTTCACGCGGTCCGGCCGGCCCGCGCCGACGTTCTGGCTGACGAACGTCGCCAGTGCCATGGCAAAGCAGGTCACGGGCAGGAAGGCGAAGCCCTCCACCTTGCTGTACGCGCCGCACCCGGCCATGGCCTGTGCACCGAACGAGTTGATGTTGGACTGCACAATGACGTTGGCAATCGAGATGACCGAGTTCTGGATGCCGGACGGCAGGCCCTGCACGATGACAGCCTTTAGCGACGGGCCGTCAAATTTTACCTCGCTCCAATGCACGGCCCACGTCTCTTGGGAGCGCGTCAGCTTGGCAAATGCCAGAACGGCGCTGACCGTCTGGGAGGCAATCGTTGCGAACGCTGCCGCGGCCACGCCCATGCGCAGCCAGCCGACGAGGATCAGATCGAGCACGATGTTGATGAGAGAGGCAGCAATTAAATACCGCATCGGGCTCTTGCTGTCGCCGACGGATTGCAGAATGCTTGCACCTACGTTATACATGACAACGGCAATTGAGCCGATGAAGTACATGCGGAAGTAGGCGATGGAGTTGACGAGCACGTCGTCCGGCGTGCCCATCCAGCGCAGGATCTGCGGCGTTAAGATCACGCCGATCACCGTCAGCCCGATACCGGCCACCAGGCCCAGCGCCACGGTGGTGTGGATCGTGCGGCGCATTCTGTCCCAGTCCTTGGCGCCGAAATACCGCGCGACCACGACGCCCGCGCCCAACGATACACCGTTGACAAAGCCGGTCAGCAGAAAAATCAGGCTGCCTGACGAGCCGACAGCGGCGAGCGCCTCGCCGCCCAGAAAGTTGCCGACGATCAGCGAGTCGGCGGCATTATACAGCTGCTGGAACAGGTTGCTGATAAAAATCGGCAGCGCAAACAGCAGCATTCCCCTGGCAACACTGCCCTGGGTCAGGGTCGTTTTTTGTTTTGTTTCCATAGTTTGCTTTCTCTATACCCATATCCTGAGCGGCAGAGTGCGGGCGCCTATAGAATGCGCCCCTGCGGGTGTGATTCGTAGGGGCGGATTCCATATCCGCCCGCAAAGTGCCGTATGTTTACACCAATACGTCCTTAATCAATAAGCTCAGCCCGCCGGTTGCCGAATGGATAAACTCCACGGCGTCGTCCGAGCTGCACAGCTCGGCGGGAATCCTGATCTCAATGCCGGACTCGGTCTTGAAGCTGCGGCTTTCCAGTTTTTTGATGCGCGCGGGGGTCACGGTCACGCGGTCATTCTCCTGCACGCCGGTCTCGGCCAGCGCCTCCTCAAACCTGGGGGCAGCCAGGGGAAAATTCTCCCGGATGCGCTCACGCACGTCCTCGACGGAGATCTGGTTGTCCACGGCCTGGTTGCGCACCAGCAGCTCGACGGCAGTCTCGGTGCCGCCGTCAAACGGGGGCACATCGTCCAGCGCCTCCGGCTCGGGGTAGGCCTCCTTCACGGCGGCCACGGCGGTCTCGCAGACGGCCTTGAGCTTGGCTTTCTCCTGCAAAGCCTCCGTGCAGCCGAACACGCGGGTGGACAGGTAAAAGTCCTTCCTGTCGTCCAGCGTGAACTTCTTCTCGATCAAACGCACCGTGCCGTTGGCGCGGTCAATGAGCGCGGCTTCGTCGGCCTTGGGCGTGCCGGGCAGCAGCGTGCGCTGCGGCACCATGCTGCTGAACCGGCCATTGCCCATCAGCTCGGTGTGGTGGGTGTAGCCGGGGCGGTAGTTGAGCTTGAGCACGCCGTAGAACGGCACGCCGTCGGCGGTAAAGTCCACGACGGCCAGATCGCCCGCCGGGATGGCCTGATATTGCAGCATCTGCTCAAAGATGACGCCCGCAATGCGGCGGGACAGGTCGATGAAATCCTGATTCTGCGCCATCTCCGCGGCAAAAGCGGAGTCCGGCAGGAACCGGCAGTTCTTTACCTCGTCGCTGGCGAACGTGCGCTCAAGCGTGGCGGTGTAATACTCGTACAGGTCAGCGTCCATGTCCATGGCGCGGTCCGACAGAACCGGCTCCGATGCGCCGGGGTCCAGCAGATGCAGAACGACCTGATTGATTTTGACTTCCATAGAATGATAGCTCCTTAAAAATGGCAATATAAAATACTATACCACGATTTTCCGGGTTTGACCAGCGGCAGCCCCGGGCAAAATAGTGACGAAAGAGGTGATTTGTATGAACAAGGCCGAAAAAGAAACGCTGCTGCGCCGCACCGCACCCAGCCGCCAGAAGCAGGCACAGGAATATCTGCAGGGCCGCAGCCCCGGCACGATGCAGCGCTACGCCCCCGACGCCCACGCTGACCCGGAACAGGGCTGGGTGGAGAGTGAGGAGACGGTGAAAGAGTTGGTAAAGTGGCGGGAGGAGGCGATTTATTGAGGGCAGCTTCCCCCTTGGGGGAAGCTGTCAGTGGCCCCGACCACTGACTGATGAGGGGCAGGCGTGCCCGTATAGCCAGTTTGCCGAATGCCCGGCCCCTACGTGGCGGCATTCCTTATAAAAGGCGGCTATGGTGAGCTTACCCCTCATCCGGCCCTGCGGGGCCACCTTCAGTCTACGCGCCAAGAGCCGTCTACGGCGGTTGCGCTCCGACACGCGCCTGCGGGCGCAGCCCCTCGGGGGAAGGCTTTAAGAAGGTTACGACCCATCAAAAATTCATCTGTGGGGAGAAGAATTATGAAATACGACTTTAAAACAGTTGAGGCCAAATGGCAGAAGGTCTGGGAGGACGAGGATACCTTCCATGCCGAGATCGACCATTCCAAGCCGAAATTCTACGCGCTGGTCGAGTTCCCGTACCCGTCCGCCGCGGGCCTGCACGTCGGCCATCCGCGCAGCTACACCGCGCTGGACATCGTCGCGCGCAAAAAGCGTCAGTGCGGCTATAACGTCCTGTACCCCATGGGCTGGGACGCCTTCGGCCTGCCTACCGAGAACTACGCCCTGAAAAACCACATCAACCCCGAGATCGTCACCGCCCAGAATGTGGCCCGCTTCAAGAGCCAGCTCAAGGCGCTGGGCCTGTCCTTTGACTGGGACCGCGAGATCAACACTACCGACCCCGAGTATTACAAGTGGACGCAGTGGATCTTCATCCAGCTGTTCAAAAAGGGCCTTGCCTACAAGAAGGAGACCACCGTCAACTACTGCACCGGCTGCAAGGTCGTTCTGGCCAACGAGGAGGTCGTCAACGGCGTCTGTGAGCGCTGCGGCAGCCCCGTTGTCCAGAAGAACAAGAGCCAGTGGATGCTGAAGATCACGGCCTACGCAGACCGCCTGATCAACGACCTGGACGATGTCGATTACATCGACCGCGTCAAGACCCAGCAGCGCAACTGGATCGGCCGCAGCCACGGCGCCGAGATCAACTTCGACACCACCGCGGGCGACACCCTGACGGTCTACACCACCCGCGCGGACACGCTGTTCGGTGCGACCTACATGGTCATCAGCCCCGAGCACGCCTTCATCAAAAAGTGGGTCGACGCGGGCCTGATCAAGAACGCCGACGCCGTCGCCGCCTATCAGGAGGAGGCCGCCCGCAAGTCTGACTTCGAGCGCACCGAGCTGAACAAGGAAAAGACCGGCGTTGTCATCGAGGGCGTCAAGGGCATCAACCCCGTCAACGGCAAGGAGATCCCCATCTTTATCTCCGACTACGTTCTGGCAACCTACGGCACCGGCGCCATCATGGCCGTGCCCGCCCACGACACCCGCGACTGGGAGTTTGCCAAAAAGTTCGGCCTGCCCATCATCGAGGTCGTCAAGGGCACTGTGCCCAGCGACCTCGACAAGGAGGCCTTCACCGACGTGGCCACCGGCACGCTCGTCAACTCCGACTTCCTGAACGGCCTGTCCGTTGAGGATGCCAAGGACAAGATGTACGCCTGGCTCGAGGAGAACGGCAAGGGCCACAAGCAGGTCAACTTCAAGCTGCGCGACTGGGTGTTCAGCCGCCAGCGCTACTGGGGCGAGCCTATCCCCATGGTCTATTGCGACAAGTGCGGCTGGGTGCCCCTGCCCGAGAGCGAGCTGCCCCTGCGCCTGCCCGAGATCAAGGACTTTGAGCCGGGCGAGAACGGCGAAAGCCCGCTGGCGCGCCATACCGAGTGGGTCAGCACGACCTGCCCCTGCTGCGGTGCCCCCGCCAAGCGCGAGACCGACACCATGCCCCAGTGGGCCGGTTCGAGCTGGTACTTCCTGCGCTACTGCGACCCGAAGAACCACGACGCCATCGCCAGCAAGGAGGCGCTCGAGTATTGGAGCCCCGTGGACTGGTACAACGGCGGCATGGAGCACACCACCCTGCACCTGCTGTACAGCCGTTTCTGGCACAAGTTCCTGTATGACATCGGCGTTGTGCCCACCAAGGAGCCGTACCAGAAGCGTACCTCCCACGGCATGATCCTGGGCCTGAACCCCCATGCCTTTGAGAACCAGCCCGATGCCGAGCGCAAGCGCCTGCTGGCCGAGTACGGCGACGAGAAGGGCGCGCGCAAGGCCCTTGTCGAGAAGTACGGCGAGATGGCCGAGCACCCCATCGTCAAGATGTCCAAGTCCCTCGGCAACGTCGTCAACCCCGACGATGTAGTCAACGAGTACGGCGCCGACACGCTGCGCCTGTATGAGATGTTCATCGGCGACTTTGAGAAGGCCGCCCCGTGGAACACCTCCTCCATCAAGGGCTGCAAGCGCTTCCTCGATAAGATCTGGTCGATGAGCGAGAAGCTCGTTCCCGGCGAGGGCGTCCGCCCCGAGCTGGAGGCCGTTGCCAACCGCACCATCAAGAAGGTCGGCGAGGACATTGACGCGCTGAAGGCCAACACCGCCATTGCCCAGCTGATGATCTACGTCAACGCGCTGAGCGATCAGGGGGGTGCGACCAAGGCCGAGTACGAGCTGCTGCTGCAGCTGCTGAACCCATTTGCCCCCCACATGACCGAGGAGCTGTGGCAGCAGCTGGGCCACACCGAGCAGCTGGCCTACCACGCCTGGCCGACCTACGACGAGGCCAAGTGCGTCGAGCAGACGATTGAGATCGCCGTGCAGGTCAACGGCAAGGTCAAGGCCCGCATCAAGGTGCCCGCCGCCATCGAGAACGCGGACGCCATCGCCGCCGCCAAGGCCGAGCCCGCCGTAGCCGAAGCGATTGCCGGTAAGACAATCGCCAAGGAGATCTATGTCAAGGGCAAGCTGGTCAATATCGCGGTCAAAGGCTAAAATTTTATAAGCACTCTAAGGCAGAGCGAAGGCTCTGCCTTTTTTGGTGGGCGGCTGCCGCAAAGCCGCCCGGAGCGGTCAAGACCGCTCCCTACAAAGCACCCGTG
>OLYK01000536.1_pt1 | contig 9735 bp, 8 predicted proteins | sample 1673651 | NCBI WGS metagenome assembly OLYK01 (sample SAMEA103958118, study PRJEB25191) | human gut metagenome | reverse complement strand
GTGTCCTTCAGCATCTCCATCGCTTCGTCGATGGCGCCGCCGGTGGAGGTGATGCCGATGATGAGGAGATCCGCATCGGTATCCTCAGAAGTCACTGTGAAGGGCTGAATGGCCTTCGAAACGGTCTGGAGCTTGCGGTGCCGCTTTTCCATGCCGATGATGCGGTCGCTCTGCGCTTCCGCGGGCTTGCCGTAGTCATTGTGCTCCAGCCCGGTGGAGAGGAACATGCCGTTCTTCACGCCGGGAATGGTGCGCTGAGAGATGCCGTCCTCGCTGTCGGCAAAGCGGCGGAAATATTCGCCCTTCTGCAGCTCCGGAAGGCCGTCCCGGACGAGCTTGCCCCGGCGGATCGGCACCCGGTTTTCATCGAATACGGGCACGGACTGCTTGCACATGCCGAATTCCAGATCCGACAGCAGAATGACCGGCGTCTGGTATTCTTCCGCCAGATTGAACGCTTCCTGGGTGATGTAGAAGCAGTCCTCGATGCCGGCGGCAGCAAGAACGATCTTTTCCGCATCGCCGTGGCCGGCGCCGATGGCGTAGCGGATGTCGCTCTGCTCCACCTTCGTGGCCATGCCAGTGGACGGGCCGGCGCGCATGACATCGATGATGACTACGGGGATCTCGGCCATGCAGGCCATGGAAATGGATTCCGCCATGAGGGAAAGCCCGGGGCCGCTGGTGGCCGTGAAGGCGCGCACCCCTGCATAGCCGGCGCCCATGGCCATCATGCACGATGCGAGCTCATCCTCGGTCTGCACCACCGTACCGTGGATCTTGTGCATGACCTTGATCATGTATTCCATGATCTCCGAAGCGGGCGTGATCGGGTAGGACGCCATGAAGCGGCTTCCTGCGGCGATGGCGCCCAGCGCGGCGGCTTCATTGCCGAGAAGATAGAGCTGCTCGCTCTTTTCCGGCGTGGCCAGACGGCCGATGCTGTCCGTGCCCTCCACGGCTTTGGCTGCCGTGTCATACCCCTCGATGAATACGGCCTTGTTTTCCTCCACCACATGCTCGCCCTTCTTGCCGAAGCGGTCTGCGATGAACTGGAAGAACGGTTCCTTCGGGAATCCGAGGATGCCTGCGGACATCCCGAGCGCGGTGATGTTTTTCATCTGGAGAGAGCCGTGTGCCTTGGCGATCTCCGTGATGGGGAGCGTCAGGAAAATGCGGCCCGTATGGGCTTCCCATTTGGGACGGAACGCCATATCGGCGATGATGACGCCGCCTTCGCGCACCTCGGCGCCGTGCTTGTCGATGGTCTCCTGATCGAGAGCGACCAGGCAGTCCACGCTTTCACCGATGGTGGCTACGCGGTGATCCGCCGCGATGCGGAGCGCGATCGTCGTATGACCGCCCTTGATGCGGGATGCAAAGAGGCGCTGGCTGAAGAGGGAATAGCCCTCCTGCGCCAGCACGCGGCCGAGAATTTCGCCGCAGGACTCGACGCCCTGTCCCTGCTGTCCGCCCATTTTCCAGATAAAATCACGTTTTGTTTCCAATTTCTGCCTCCTTTTTGCGCACAAAGACAGACCGCCGACGTCCTGTGTGCCGCGTCCTTGCGGCCGGCCTCCTGATGAGTCCTTCTATGAATTTGTGCGAATGGGACCGCCGCGGGACGGCCCCGGAATTGCTGCCTTTATTATATCTGTTGGTTATGGTTCAGTCTATCAAATGCAAGGAATTTTCCATTTGTTCTGAAAAATTTATGAAAAATAAAAGAGAACGGGAGCCGGAGACCCGGTCTGTTCTCTTCCGGAGAGGCGGCGGGGCCCGTCCCTTCCGTTATACGCCGCGCATATCCGGAGGCCAGATGACCTTGTGGAGCTGTACCTGCACAGTCACCTCCGCCAGCGCGTGATCCCGCACGAATTCCACCAGCCTGCGGGGCTCGACGCGTCCGAATACAGGCGACACGTAGAGCCGCGGCGCGCCGGGCTTCATGAACCACCGGCGCACCACCCGCTCCATGGCACAGAGGTCGCGCCCGCTGCCGACCACGAATTTCACCACGTCCTGCGATTCAAGGCGGGGAAAATTGTCGGCGCACATGCGCCCCTCCATGCCCGAATCGGGGCACTTCCAGTCCATCGTATAGAAAAGCCCCTCCGGACGCGTCGCCATCATGGGTACCGCGCCGTTCGTCTCGATATTGCACTCGAAGCCTTCCCGGCCGAGGGTACCGCACAGAGAGGCCAGCGGCTGGAGCAGCGGCTCGCCGCCGGTGAGCGTCACCCGCTTCCACGGATAGGCGCGGATGCGGCGGAGGAGCTCCTCTTCGGTGAGCCATTCCTCCGCGTCCTCCTCACGCAGGGAATAGGCGGTGTCGCAGTAGGAGCACCGCAGGTTGCACCCGGCGAAGCGCACGAAGGTCGCCATGAGGCCCGTGCGCTTTCCCTCGCCGTCGATGCTGTCGAAGATCTCCGTCACGGGAAATTTATTTTTCATAAATGGCCAGATTCCCTTCAGACTCGCGCACCGCCACGCGCACGCAGTGCGGCAGCTGGTCGCAGATCCACTTCGCGATATTTTCCGCCGTGGGATTCAGTCCGCCCAGCACGTCATTGATGTAGGTATGGTCCAGCTGCATCACCACTTCCTTGATGCGGGAAAAATCGAGGACCATGCCGTTCTCGTCAAGGGTCTCGCTGCGGAGCGTCACCTCGATCTTCCAGTTGTGCCCGTGGAGGCGGGAGCATTTCGACGGGTAGGGAAGGGAGAGCTGATGAGCCCCGCTCACTTCCACCGTTTTCACCACCGTATACATCATTTCACCTCCAGTGCCGGATCGGCCACGCCGTTTGCCGCAAAGGCCGCCGCGCGGTCCCGGCAGGTGCCGCACTGGCCGCACGGGCGGTCGCCGCCCTCGTAGCAACTCCAGGTGAGCTCATAGGGCACGTGGAGCCGGAGCCCCTCGGCCACGACGGCCGCCTTGCCCACGCCCGAGAAGGGCGCCACCAGATGGACCCGGCCGTAGGTGCCGATGGAGATAGCCTCGCCCATGGCATGGAGGAAGCCTTCGCTGCAGTCCGCATAGGCGTTGCCTGCGGCATCATCCGCATGGGCTCCCAGATAGAGGTCCACGTCGTCGTCCGGATAGAGCGAGGACGCCAGCGACGCCGCCGCGGAGAGCATGAGGCCGTTGCGGAACGGCACATAGGTGGACACCTTCCCGTCGGGACGCTCGGCGGTCTGCTCGGCGTAGCTCTTGTGCTCGATGGCCTGCGTGGAGCCCTCCAGCAGGGCACAGTCGGAATATTTCAGGATCTCCGACAGATCGAATTCATAATGGCGGAGGCCGTAATGGGCCGCCACCTTTCTGGCGCATTCCAGCTCCTTGCGGTGTTTCTGGCCATAAAAAATAGATGCCGTAGAAACATTCTCCGCACCCAGTTTTTCCACTGCAACGGCTACGCACGTGGTGGAATCCACGCCGCCGCTGGATAATATGACTGCTTTCTGCATTTGTACCTCCCGTTTTTTATAGTTGGTTCCCAGAAAAGACAACTCGCGCGCTTCCGCGCGCTAAAAGAACGGGAATATTATACCACAGCTGCGGGTGCTTCGTCACGTTTCCCGCACAGCAAAAGACAGACGCCGCAGCGTCTGTCTTTTTTATGTATCCTGCTCAGAAACTGTATTTCCCCTCGAAGAGGCATTCCTTGTAGAAATTCGGAAGCACGAAGCAGCTCTTCTGGATCGCCTCGTTGTAGTAGCGCATCGGCGAGGGCGCCTTTCTGGTGATCTCCGCCGTGAGCGGATCGTAGACCTTCGAGGCCAGCATGAAGCTGTGCATGCACGCCGGATAGAGCGGCACGTGGGAGAAATAGGACCGCACGATGGGGAACACGTCCTTCATGGCGCAGTAGATGTCATGAACGAGCGGTTCCTGCACGATGGGGGATTCGCTCTGCTGGACGATGAGGCCGTCCTTCCGCAGTGCCCGGCAGGCGCTCCGGTAGAATTCCCGAGTGAAGAGCCCTTCTCCCGGGCCGATGGGGTCCGAGCAGTCGATGATGATCACGTCGTAGAAATCCTCCACGTTCTTCGTGAAGGCGATGCCGTCGCCCACATGGACGTGCAGCTTTTCCGGCGGATTCAGCAGGACCTCCGCGATATGCGGGAAGTATTCCTTGGAGAGCTCGATCACGCGGCCGTCGATATCGCACAGGTCGACCTGAGTGACACATTCGTGGCGGCATACCTCGCGGGCCACGCCGCCGTCGCCGCCGCCGATGATGAGGACCCGTTCCGGATGGGGATGCACCATGAGCGGCACATGGCTGATCATTTCATGATAGGCCCATTCGTCCTTTTCCGAGGTCTGGAATACGCCGTCGAGGATCAGCATTTTCCCGTACTGGAGGCTGTCCACGATCTGGATGTGCTGGAAGGGGGTGTCCTCCTCGTGCAGCACCTTCGTGATCTTCACGGTCTGTCCGAGATTCGGCGTGCCCCATTCAGTGACTGTCTGAAGACCGCTCATTTCCCGGCCTCTTCTTCCGTTTCGTCCTTGCCGGACACGGTGTCTTCCTCCGGTGCTGCCGCCAGTTCTTCCGCCGGAGAGTCCTCTGCCGGAGCCGGTGCTTCTTCCGGAGCCGCTGCCGGCGCTTCCTGTGCGGGTACGGCTTCCACCTTCGGCGCCTGCTGGGCCTTCACCGCTTCGATCATGGTCATGGCGGACGTGAGGTTCGTCAGGATCTTTTCTGACGTTGTTTTGTCGTGTAAACAATATTTTAGCAGGGAGAAGGGAAGAGCGCAAGAGCAAAAGCCCCCGGACAAGCTATACAATTTTTGCTTTGTGATAAGAAAACTGACTTTTGGTCATTTTTTGTCTTGACACCTTGCGTCGATCGGTTATAATAGTGCTTGCTCAGAAATGACCACGGGTCATTTTTGGGGCAGATCCAATCAACTTTCGTATGGAGGGTTCCCATGAAAAAGATCGCACAGAGCATCGTGCGTCTGCGCAAGCTGATCTTAACAGTAGCGGTCCTGCTGTTGATCCCTTCCGCAATCGGCGCGGTTGCTACCCGCATCAACTATGATGTCCTGACCTATCTGCCGCAGGAGCTTGACTCCATGATCGGCGAGGTAGCGCTTGAGGACGACTTCCATCTGGCCTCCACCGGCATGATCACGGTGGAAGGCCTGCCTACCAATGAACTGATCGCCATGAAGAAGGACATCGAGGCCGTGGTCAAGGCCGGTGTGCACGTCATCCGCATGCCCAAGACCGAGACCGCCGAGGAGGTAATCGAGGTAGAGCGCGAGATCGAGAAGGTGGAGCGCGAGATCGGCTGCCTGGGCCGTACCCGCATCATGGCCGCCATCGAGTCCACCCTGGGCATAGTCAACGCCTACGCCATCGCCACCGCCTCCCCCCGCATGATGGGCATCGCCCTCGGCGCCGAGGACTACAGCGCCAACCTCAAGACACAGCGCACTCCCGGCGGCGACGAGCTCCGCCTCGCCCGCGAGACCATCGTGGTGGCAGCACGCGCGGCCGGAATCGACGCCCTCGACACCGTATACTCCAACCTCAACGACATGGAGACCTTCCGCAAGGAGGTAGAGTTCATCAAGACCCTCGGCTTCGACGGCAAGTCCATCATCAACCCGCGCCAGATCGAGGTCGTCAACGACGTCTTCGCCCCCAAAGAGAAAGAGATCGAGAAGAGCCGCACCATCCTGGCCGCCATCAAGGAGGCCGAGAAGAAGGGCAGCGGCGTCATCGCCGTCAACGGCAAGATGGTAGACCGCCCCGTCGTGCTCCGCGCACAGCGCACCATCGACCTGGCAATCGCATCCGGAATTCTTAACGAGGAGGACCTGAAGTAATGAGCACACTGAAAGAACGCGCAAACGACATAGCCGCCGCAGCCAAGACCATGCAGAAGCCGGTCTTCGACGGCAACCTTGACAAGAACCCCACCCCCAAGGCAGAGCTGCAGGCCCGGTCGCCCAAGCTCGTAAGCCTCGAAGAGGCAATCCGCCGCACCGGCCTCAAGGACGGCATGACCATCTCCTTCCACCACCACTTCCGCGGCGGCGACAAGGTGGTCAACATGGTCGTCGACAAGCTCGCCGAGATGGGCTTCAAGAACCTGCACCTGGCCGCATCGAGCCTTCAGGACGTGCACTCGCCCCTGATCGAGCACATCCGCAACGGCGTCATCACCCGCATCTCCACCTCCGGCATGCGCGGCGAGCTGGCCAAGGCCGTCAGCGCCGGTATCATGGACGAGCCGGTTGTCTTCCGCAGCCACGGCGGTCGCGGCAGCGCCATCGCCAACGGCGACCTGCACATCGACGTCGCCTTCCTCGGCGCCTCCAGCTCCGACGCCCTCGGCAACGCCGCCGGCTATTCCCGCTCCGAGAACGCCAAGAGCATCTGCGGCTCGCTGGGCTACGCCCTGCCCGACGCACAGCATGCCGACAAGGTCGTGATCCTCACCGACGACCTCGTGCCCTACCCCAACGTGCCCAACGCCATCTCCGAGAGCCAGGTGGACTACGTGGTGGAGGTGGAGAGCGTCGGCGACAGCTCCAAGATCGCCTCCGGCGCCATCCGCGACACCAAGAACCCGCGCGACATCCTCCTGGCCAAGGAGGCCGCCAAGGTAATCATCAACAGCGGCTACTTCAACGACGGCTTCTCGATCCAGACCGGCTCGGGCGGCGCCTCGCTGGCCGCCGTCAAGTACATACGCCAGGAGATGATGGACCGCGGCATCAAGGCCCGCTACGCCCTGGGCGGCATCACCGCACACATGGTCAAGATGCACGAGGAGGGCCTCATCGACCGCCTCATCGACGTGCAGAGCTTCGACAAGGTGGCCGCAGAGAGCCTCCGCGACGACATGTTCCACAAGGAGGTGTCGGCCAACGAGTACGCAGCCGCCGACGAGGCCGGCTCCGCCACCCACTACCTCGACATCGTGATCCTTAGCGCCCTGGAGGCCGACGTCAATTTCAACGTCAACGTGCTGGTGGGCAGCGACGGCGTCATCCGCGGCGCCATCGGCGGCCACCCCGACACCGCCGCCGACTCCGCCCTGAGCATCATCGTCTGCCCGCTGCTGCGCGGCCGCATCCCCTGCATCGTCGACGAGGTCACCACCCTCATCACCCCGGGCAAGAGCGTCGACGTCATCGTCACCGAATACGGCGTGGCCGTAAACCCCAACCGTCCCGAGCTGGCCGAACGCCTGAGCAAGGCTGGCGTCAAGGTGGTCGACATCAAGACCCTCCGCGACAAGGCCAGCTCCATCATAGGCACTCCCGACAAGCTCCCCTTCGGCGACAAGACCGTTGGAGTGGTGATGAACAGGGATGGCTCCGTCATGGACGTGATCAAGTCTATAGGAGAGTATTAAAAATTACAGCGCGGAGAAGAGAGAGGCAGCGCCACGCCGAAGCGAACACCAATTGCAGAAGCATAGGCTCGCCTGCCACTTGAAATCTCTCAATTTAATTTTTAATTCTCTGTGATGACTCTCGAAGAGCTGCTGGCATCGCGCGACAGGCGCCGCGATATGCAGGCGCGTCTGATGGAGGCATGGCCGCATGGCACCCTGGTGGTGCTCACGGTGGTCATGCCGGGGCCGCAGAAGCAGACCCGCTCGGCCGCCATCGTGGCCGAAGCCGCCGTGCAGGCCCTCGACCAGGCCTTCGCAGGGCGCGTGCTCACACGCACCCTGCGCGACCTGCGCACAGGCTTCGAGGCATATTATATGGTACAGGCCACGGCCGACCAGGCAAAGCGCCAGGCTGTGGCAATCGAAGAGAAGCACGCACTCGGGCGCCTGATGGACATAGACGTCATCGGCGCCGGGTGCGTACCCTACAGCCGCGCCGGCCTGCAGTCGCCCCCGCGCACCTGCCTGGTCTGCGGCCGTCCCGCACGCGAGTGCATGCGCAGCGCCGCACATCCCCTCGACCAGCTCATGAACCGTATCGACGAACTCTGCGATGGCTACCTTCTCCGGCTTCACTGAACGCGAGATTCCGCTTTCGGTGCCACGCCTGCGCGCCGAGTGGGAAGAGTTCCTGCGTAGCCGCAGGCTCGAGTCCATCGCAGCGCCCGAATGCGTGGCCGGCCTCTACGACGGAGACGACCGACTGGCGGCCACGGCCTCGCTCGTGCAGTCGTCATCCGGCTTCGTGCTGCAGGGCGTAGCCGTGAGCCAGGACCTCGAAGAGGGAGGTCTGCTGCCCCGCCTCATCCAGTATCTCCAAGGCAAAGCTGCCGAGCTTTCCGGCGAGGCGCGGCCCAACCTGCTGCTGTACACCAAGCCAGAATATGCGCCGAAGTTCAGGTCATTAGCCTTCCGCGAAGTGGGCTGCGCCCCAAAGGCCGTGCTCCTGGAATCCGACCGCCACGGCATCGACGCCTACCTGCGCCACCTGGACAAGGAGCGCCGCCAGGGCCGCAACGGCGTCATCGTCATGAACGCCAACCCCTTCACCCTCGGCCACCACTACCTCGTGGAGCAGGCCGCCGCGCAGGTCGACAACCTGTACGTAATACCGGTGCTCGACGACACCTCCGGCGGCTTTCCCTACGGTCTGAGGCGCCACGCCATCGAGGAGGGCACCAAGGACCTTGAGAACGTGCACGTGTTGCGCGGCAGCCGCTATGCCGTGAGCGCCGCCACCTTCCCGACCTACTTCATCAAGTCCGTCGAGGAGCGCACCGACACTCACATCGCCCTCGACCTGGACATCTTCACCCGGCACATCGCCCCGGCACTCGGCGCCACCGTGCGCTTTGTCGGCAGCGAGCCTACGGACCCACTGACGGCCCGCTATAACGAGCTTATGCACAAACTGCTGCCCAAGTGTGGCATAGAAGTGCGGGAGGTGTCGAGATGTGAAGTCGGAGACGAGCCAGTCAGCGCCTCGCGTGTGCGCAAACTACTTGCAGCCAAGGATGTTGAGGCAGCATCGACGCTGCTACCCAAGACCACCATCGCAGTGCTGTTAGGCGACAAGGCCGAACAGGCCCTGAAGGCAGAACTCGACCTCGACCCCAAGCCGGGACTGGTGACGCCCACCAGCAACGGCGCCCACACCGACATGGACTACTCCCGCATGAGCACGGCCATAGAGGCGTTGCGGCCCAGCTTCGAGGCGTTCGCACGCCTGCAGCTGACCGGCCGGTACAGCCACGAGGCACTCGTGCGCCTGGGCCTGCGGGCCGAGGAGGCCATGATGACCGCCTCGGGCGGCGTCAACACCCACCGAGGAGCCATCTTCGCCCTCGGGCTGATGGTGAGCGCAGTAGCGGCGCGGCTGGCCGAGATGAACGGGCGCACCCTGGTGCGTCCCTACATTCAACGGATGGCGGGAGAGTTCCGGTACGCCGAAGGCACACACGGCACCAAGGCCAGGAACAAGGGTGGCTTGCGGTCCGCCCTCGACATGGCCCAGGATGGCTATACGGAGCTGTTCGCCGACTGGCTGCCGTTCTATCGCAGTTTGCCCGAAAAGGACCCGCACCGCCTGCACAAGACCCTGCTGCGCATCATCTCCACCCTCGACGACACCAACATCGCCCACCGGGGCGGTATCGAGGCCCTCGCCAAGGTCAAGGCCGAGGCAAAGGCCCTGCTCGCCGATTTCTCCGCAAACGCATACGAACAATTCTGCACGGACATGACCGGTCGACGCCTCTCGCCAGGAGGCAGCGCCGACATGCTCGCCCTCACTCTCCTCACCGATTCC
>OLYK01000530.1_pt1 | contig 9805 bp, 8 predicted proteins | sample 1673651 | NCBI WGS metagenome assembly OLYK01 (sample SAMEA103958118, study PRJEB25191) | human gut metagenome | reverse complement strand
GTGGCAGCTTGCAGTATGGTAAACAAAAAATTTACGCAAGAATATTCATTATATGGAGGCGTGCCATGCAGATTGATCAAGGTGGTTAAAGAGTATGATTTTTTCAAACGTAATACTGGATTTGTAATATGAAGGTAATTGTTTCTCAATATGGATCGAGAAGGCGATACATGATACCCCAATTATTGCACAGACACGGATGTCTGAGTGCTTTATATACTGATTCGACATCTGATAGCCTCCTCGGCAAGTTTGCCGAGAAATTGGCAAGATATTTTGGGAGTAAAGGCAGTCTCGCAAGACTAGCAAACCGAAAAACCGGACTTCCCAAAAACAGGGTCAAGACAAATGATTTATTACAGATAAAACTCATTCTCAACAGACTCTTAGGGCGGTCAACATTAGATTCTGTAACGACTATTTTTGAGGGAAGCGCCAAACAGTATAAGAAATGGGGTGTCGGCGATGCCGATTGGCTATATGCTATGTTTATTGAAAACTATGATTTCACACGGTTTGCTAAGGAACAGGGGCTGAAAGTTATAGTCGACATTTATGAGGATCCATATATTTGGGAAGAACTTTTGGACGAAATCAGTAAGAAAGAATACGGAGCTATACGCCATCTTAAAGAATTTTATGAAGCACAGGCCATATTAAGGCAAAACTATATAGATAACATTCTAGAGACGGCAGATAAATATCTTGTTCCGTCAGAATACGTAAAAAAATGTCTCGAGAGGAATCCAAAGTACGATGCATCGAAAGTCAACATCATACCATATGCGTCTTCTGTAAACAACAAAAAGTACTGCAACAATGCAGTTGTCGGGAGAATAATCTGGGTAGGCAATGATGCTGTACGCAAGGGCCTTTGCTATTGCGCGGAAGCGGCTTCCATACTCAAAAGGAGATATGGATTATTAGATTTTAGGATTATAGGCCGATTGCCGGAGGGATTAAAAAAAGATCCTTTTTATAAAGACCTTAATTTTATAGGTTATTGTAACAAATCACAGCTTGAGGAGGAGTTTAAGAAAGCCGATATGTTTGTTTTTCCAACCTTAGCAGAGGGATTTGCCGCCGTCCTGTTGGAAGCATCAAGTTTTGGTGTCCCTGTGATAACGACAGATGCATCCGGATTCCCTTCCTCCGCTCCATGTATTTTCATCGAAAAACATAATGTAGATGAGATTGTGGAGGCCGTTTCAAGCATGATAGAGAATCGTAAAGCAAGAGATATTCTCTCAAAGATAACTTTTGACTATTCACAGTCTATTGGTAAATCGGAGTTTGGGGACAGGCTCATGGAGTTATTGAGATCAGAATGAAAGTAGTTTTTTTAACAGCATGTAATTCCAGATCGGCTGGAGGATTGTATTTTACCATAACAGAATACACAAAAGCCCTAAGTAAACTCGGGCTTGATGTTGAAGTAATTGCCTTCAACGACCAATTTTCCAAAGAAGACATCATGAATTATGGGGATGTTCCGATGAAGGCATATGATAGGGTAAAGTTTCCTATTTTAGAAAGCTTTGGCTATTCAAGAAACCTTTTGGACATTTTAGAAGACTCTTCTCCAGATATAATTCATCTTCAAGGGTTATGGATGTATCATTCATGGGCTGCCAAAAAGTTCTTGAAAAAACATCCAAACACTAAACTCATAATCGAGCCCCACGGAATGCTCGACCCCTGGGCTCTAAAAAATTCGGCATGGAAAAAGAAAATTGTCGGATTGCTTTTTGAAAATTGGAATTTAAAACGCGCCAATTGTATGCATGCGTTATGTGAGTCTGAGTATGAAAGTATACGAAATTACAACATAAAAATTCCAACTGCAATAATGCCAAATGGTATAACTCTGCCTCAATACTATGAAAAAAGAAGAATCGGCCCAAATACCCTTCTCTTCATAAGTCGAATTCACCCCAAAAAAGGTCTCGAACTTTTAATCGACGCTATCGCGAAACTTAATGAAGAATCAGATTCGAATTTATCCGAGTGGTGTATACGCATTGCAGGGTGGGACCAGAATGGTCATAGAAAATATCTGGAGAATAAAGTGAAACTTCTCGGACTTTCAAATATAATTACTTTTATAGGGCCTGTATTTGGGGATAGGAAGATAGAGGAGTTGGTGAACGCAGATGCCTTTATACTCCCTTCATACAGTGAAGGTTTGCCAATGTCAATTTTAGAGGCTTGGTCCTTTAAATTGCCTGTAATTATGACAGATTTTTGCAATTTGCCTGAGGGTTTCAGCTCGTCAGCGGCTCTGAGAATCGGTCTCTCGGCAGACAGTATCGCATCCAATTTGAGATTGTTATTTTCCATGTCAGATTTAGAAAGAAATGCTTTGGGAAAGAATGGATACCAATTAGTAAAGGAGAAATTCACATGGAATGTGATAGCAAATGATACACTGAGATTGTACGATTTCCTAATGGGACAGAATTCCAAACCTGATTTCGTATATGAGTAATTTCAAACCATATGTGAATCATCTCGGGCGTAGGCATCAGGTGGTGCGGATGCTTTGGGATGCGACTTGGCTGCTGTGTGCAAGATGGCTGCCGCGTTCGGTGGGATCAGGGTGGAAGAATTTCTTGTTGCGGGCGTTCGGGGCAAGGATTGCACCTACCGCAAGGGTTTATTCTTCTGCAAAGGTTTATTTCCCTGCTAATCTGACCATGGACGAGTATGCCTGTCTGGCCTCTGACGTCGATTGCTATAACGTTGCCCCCATACATATCGGTAAGTTTGCGACTGTCAGTCAGGGGGCATACCTATGTACCGCATCGCATGACATAACCTCTCCTGACCATGAGCTGATAACAGCACCCATCACTCTCGATGACCGTGCCTGGGTAGGTGCCGGGGCGTTTGTCGGCATGGGTGTGACTATAGGGGAGGGAGCAGTGGTCGGTGCCCGTGCTGCAGTCTTCAAGAATGTTGAGCCATGGACTGTTGTCGGTGGCAATCCTGCGAAGTTCATTAAGAAACGTATCATAAAAGAATAAATGTTTTCTCCAGTCCAGACAAATCAGATGCCTGTTTCGCATAAGTTAAAAAACAAGTTATGGGGCATCGTGAATTCTACACTATTTCGTTTTACCCCCCCCTATTTAACAATTTTTAGAAAATATAGGGTGATGTTGTTGCGGTTTTTCGGCGCGCGGGTAGACTGGAATGCATCTGTCCATCCTACCGCAAAGATTGAGTATCCCTGGAATCTTACGATGGGGAGCCAGTCATCTCTCGGAGAGCGTTCCTGGACCTATGCAATGGCTCCGATTGTGATTGGGGAGAAGACGTGTATCGGAAAGGAGGCCTATCTGATTACCGGTAGTCACAACATCTCATCAAATAGGTTTGAACTGGTCACCAAACCAATAACGATTGGCAACTGCTGCTGGCTGACGACGGGTGTCACTGTATTGCAGGGTTGTACTATAGGCGATTATTCGGTAGTGGCTGCGAATTCTACCGTCACAAAGGATATAGAGCCCTGGTCTGTTGTGGGAGGTAATCCTGCGAAATTCATAAAGAAACGTATTATAAAAGATGCTTGACCTAAGTGTTATCATCCTGACAAAAGACGAGGAGCTGCATATCGCGCGGTGTCTTGACAATGTGAGTCCGATTGCGAAGGAGATTTTCATAATCGACAGCTATTCGACCGACCGGACTCTCGAGATTGCACGCCAGTATCCGAAGGTAAAGATACTTCAGAACAGGTGGATCAACAATTATGCCTACCAGTTCAACTGGGGGCTCGACAATGCGCCAATCACAGGCCGATGGGTATTGCGCCTGGATGCTGACGAATACCTCATGCCCGAGCTCGTCGAGGAACTGAAGGTGAAGCTCCCCACGCTCCCAGACAATATCTCGGGCATATCGTTCAACCGTCGCCACATATTCATGGACCGCTGGATGCGTCACGGCATTTATCCGGTGACCCTGCTCCGTCTGTTCCGCAATGGCAAGGGACGCTGTGAGCAAAGACTGATGGACGAGCATATCCAGATAACCGATGGTGAGAACATATGCTTTGACAATGATTTCTGCGACCATAACCTCAACAACCTCTCGTGGTTTTGCCATAAGCACGTGAACTATGCGGTCCGTGAGGCTGCCGATCTCATCGACATCGAGATAGGACTAACGGGAGCTGCGGAGGCTGACGAGGGTCGTGTTATAAACGACCAGGCCGGGGCGAAGAGGCGCAAGAAGCATGCGTATGCCCGCAAGCCGCTGTTCTGGCGGTCGGCCGCATATTTCCTCTACCGCTATTTCCTCAAGGGGGCGTGGCGCGACGGCAAGGAGGGGTTCATCTTCACCTTCATCCAGGGATGGTGGTACCGCACGCTCGTCGACGCCAAGGTCTACGAGATAAAGCGCCGCTGCGGCGATGACCCGGCCAGGATACGTCACCTGCTCGAGACCGAATACGGCGTGAGGTTCTGAAACCAATAGACCAGATATGAGAATTTCCATCATCACGGCCACGTTTAACAGTGGCCGCACGGTGCGCGATACCATGCGCAGCGTGCTCTCGCAGAGCTATCCCGACTGGGAGCACATCATTGTCGACGGGGGCTCGAAGGATGACACGCTCGACATAATCCGCGAGATGGAGCCGCTCTATGAGGGGCGTCTGCGGTGGGTGAGCGGACGGGACCGAGGCATATATGACGCCATGAACAAGGGGGTGGAGATGGCCTCGGGCGATGTGATAGGGATTCTCAACTCAGACGATTTCTACACCTCGCAGGGTGTGCTGAGCAAGGTTGCCGTCGCGCTGGCCGACGACACGGTGGATGCCGTGTATGGCGACATCCATTTTGTGGATGACTCCGATCTCACGGAATGCGTGCGATATTATTCGTCGCGTTTCTTCCACCGCTGGATGATGCGTATGGGCTATCAGCCGGCGCATCCCTCGTTCTACTGCCGCAAGAGTGTCTATGACAGGTTTGGTGCCTTTGACATCGCCTTCCGCGTTGCGGCCGATTTCGAGCACATGTTCCGCCTCATCTATGTCAACCGCATCCGCACGCGCTATCTGCCGTTCGATTTCGTCACCATGCGCACAGGAGGCGCCTCGACGAGCGGCGTGTCGAGCCACCGCCGCATCATCGCCGACCATCTGCGCACCTACCGCAAGCATGGTGTCGCCACAGGCTACGCCCTCGATTTCATCCGCTATCCCTTCAAGGTCAGCGAGCTGCTCTATACCCGCTTTTTCGCGCCTCAGCGAGCACGTCCGCATGGGAGGATGCCGGGAGATTGAAAGATAATATCAGGTACTGAAATACACTGTGAAAAGTGCGGTTCCGGCTTCGGAATCGCACTTTTTAGTTAAATTTATGTTAAAGTTGACAAAATATAGTTGTTATGGCGCAGGTTTTGTTAAATTTGCGCATGTTAGACTTTATGATTCAGTTCATGTCTACACACAGCATAAGATAATCACGACTCAACAAACCAATCCCCTTAACATATTACACATGAATAGCTTGCGCCTTTTCATTGCCCTCGCCGTATCCGTGGCCGGGCTTCCGTCGGCCATCGAGGTGACCGCGGGATACAATTATCTGCATTATACCCGTACCGAGCTCACTGCCGAGTCATCGCAACCCAATGCGTCGGCCCTCAAGGGTCGCTATGTGCTTGTCGAGCCTGTCTCGGGCCTGTCGATAGGGCGTATCACCAGCAGCCGCGAGCCGTCGGCTGTCACCATAGCCGGAGCTGCGGGCCATGACTGGTTCATGCTCGACCGGGCAAAAAACGACCTTATGTCGGGCCAGGATGCCCCGTCGATGCTGCAGGTCGAATTCAACGACGGATATGTGCGTCTCATACAGGTCAATACTCCCGTGTCATACGACCCCTCGACGGGGAAACTTGGTGTGGGTGGCGCCAACACCCGTTTCACGCTTGATGTGGATGATGAAGGTTACTGCGTCATACGCACAGTCCCCGCCAGCGATCGCGAGAAAACTTGGCAGTTCAACCATGACGCCGCGTTGGGTACCATCCGTCTCGTCGAGGGGATGCCCGCTCCAAACCTGCGCCTCTACTACCGCGACCCGTATATGTTCGGGCTCGCAGACCCTTACAATCCGATGGCCGGGGACGGCGCCGTCGAGATTGCACACTCGATATTCACCACCGATGTCTCAGACTGCCACATCGTATTCAACGACGGCACAATACCCACCGATGCTGAGTTTGAGGCCGCTGTGCCCGTGCGTGATGTCCAGCTTAACGACTGGTTTGACTATACGGAGTATGCGGCCCGCAAGACTTTCACCATCACTAATCCTGACCGCCGCCCGCACATGTGGGTCAAGGCTATCCACAGCACCGGGCGTACTGCAGTGGGCGGCGGAATGGTGTTTCACGCCTGTCTCGACGGCAGCATGGTCACGAGCGAGGCCGAGGGACATTTTACAACCCCGGCCTCAAAGCAGGTCGCGGGAACATCGGTCGACTTTGTGCGTCAGCCCGGAGTGAAGATATATTATACCGTCGACGGCTCTGTTCCCGTTGTGCCGACCGCGACCTCCGCGCTCTCCGACGGGACATTCGATCTCGACCATACCCCTCTGCTTTTCGACGGAACAGAGATTCCCCTGAATTTCATCGCCCTCAAGCCGGGACTTATGCCGAGCCAGAAGGTCGGCGTCACCCTCTCGGTCAACGGTTCGACCGGGCTTGACGCGATCATCTCTACAGGCAGCGACGGGGATGCCGAATACTATAACCTGCAGGGGCAGCGTGTCATGTCGCCGTCGGCTCCCGGTCTCTATATTGTCCGAACATCCGCCGGGACATCCAAGACCATAATCCGTTAGACCACCATTCTCCCTATCCTCCCATAATTGAGAAATTGGCGCTCCACAGCTCATGTGGAACGCCAATTTCACTATCATCATGTCTGCTGTCAGAGTGTGAGCTTGAATCCGCCCATCGCCGTGAAGCCGGGCATGTCGTATCCGCGGTTTATCACATAGTCCGTGTCGGTGATGTTGTCGAGATTGGCGAACACCTGAAGCTGAGGGATGATGCGGTAGGTAAGCCGCAGGTTGAGTGTGGCATAATCCTGATGGCGCACATCGTCGGCCACATAGAGGCCGCCGACCCCCTTGAGCTCGGCATCCGCGTGGAATCCCTTGAAAACGTCCCAGCTCACGCCGAGATAATACTGGTTGCGCGGAGCCGCGGTGAGATTGTGCAGCGACGTGTGGAGATAGCTGTATGTGGCCCATATCTGAACGCGGTCTACAGGATGGCTGCGTGCCGACAGCTCAATGCCCTTGTTGATGAACCGCCCGGTGTTGACATTCCTCATGTCTACCGTCTGTATCATGTCGGAGCCCTTGCTGTAATATGCAGTGATGTCAAAGCCGAGATAGCGGCTGAACTGGCGTCCCACGCTGACCTCATAGTTCATCATGTTCTCCGGCCCGAGGTCAGGATTGGCCATGCGGTAGAGGTATAGCTCGCGGAACGACGGATTCCTGTAACCCTTGGCAAGCGATGCCTTGACGTTCCACCCCTCGGCCGGATGCACCACCAGTCCGGCCTGGGGTATCCACTGTGTGTCGAACATGTCGCTGTTGGCCATGCGCAGTCCGGCGTTGAGCACGATGCGGTCGCTCCAGAGGTTCTGTGACAGTGTGACGTATGGCGAGTATTCTGTTATGGCCTTGCGCTCCATTGTGGCGAGTGAGCCGGGACGGTGGGCATTGCCTCCCGACAGCGGAATCTTGCCCGTATAGCGGTCGAAATCGAATCCCACAGTCGCGGCGGCTCCCCTCCAGGGACGGAAATTCTGATAGGCTATGACCCCGAGGCGGTCGTCGACGCTGTGAAACCGCCTTGGATCCCTGACGAAATGGTTGCCATAGCTGTAATAGACCCTCACTGCACCGTTGGTGGCGCCATAGTTGTTGACGGCGGTGACCGACGCCTCGCCCCTTATCACGTCCTGATGATAGATGTCGGTAGAGGCGGGGTCGGACAGGGTGGGGTAGACGGGGTCGTTGCCGATGAACTGCATGAAGGAATAGTCGGCCTTGGCGCTCCAGCGGTTGGAGAACTCATAGCCCACCTTGGCGTAGGCTGTTGTCTGGCGGAAATCGAAATTGTCCCTGACTCCGTCGGTGCGGTCGTATGACGCCGACACCAGCGACGAGAACCGACCGAACCTCACGGTATTCGTGGCCGAACTGAGCCATGTGTTATAAGACCCGTACTGCGACGTCACGACAGTGCGCACTCCGTGGGTGTCGGGATGCCGGGTGATGACATTGATGACACCTCCCATAGCGTTCGAACCATATAGCACCGAGGCAGGGCCGCGAAGCACCTCGACATGGTCTACATATTCGGTCTGATAGAAATCGGCCACATGGTGCGAGTATATTCCTGCAAATTGCGGCTGCCCGTCGACCATCATCAGCACGGCATTGGTCGGCGAGCCGCCCACACCGCGTATCTTGATGCCACCCGAGCCTCCGCTGCTGATGCCGAAGCCGAATATGTTGCGCTCGGACACGAACAGGCTCGGCACCATCCCCGAGACAGCCCCGAGCAACTGGGTGTTGCCCGTGGCTTCGAGCTGGCGCGAGCCTATCGTCGAGACTGTGTAGGGGAGGAGGTTGCGCCCCACGGCATCGTTGCTGCCGGTGACCACGACCTCGCCCAGACGGAGAATGGCTGCCGAATCGGCAGGTGCCTGCGCGGACGCGGAGGCCGCGGCAAGCAGGAGTATGACTGAGCCCGCTCTCCTCATGTTCAGTCGAGATTGACAATCTTGTATGTCTGCGAGCCCAGGCCTATCTCCTCGCCATAGTCGAGGGTGTGCATGCCGTGGCGCGAGTCGATGCGCTCGATGAGGTGCACCTTGCCGTGGTCGTCGGACGAGCGCACTAGGTCGGTACATGCCTTGTCGAGGGCGACGGGGTCGAGCGAGGCAAGGATGCCTATGTCGTGCATCTGCGGGTCGGCGGGATGCGAGTCGCAGTCACAGTCGACCGAGAGATTGTTGGCCACGCTGATATACAGGATGTTGTCGCCGCAGTGGTCGGCTACAGACTTTGCAGCCTCGGCCATCGACTCGAGAAAGAGGTCCTGGTCGGCTATGTTCTGCCAGATGCTGTCGGCGGTCTCTATCTTTCCGGCGGTATGGATATAGCTCTTTCCGTTCGACGACGCTATCCCTATGGACATATTCTTGACCGCGCCTCCGAATCCGCCCATGGCATGTCCCTTGAAATGCGACAGGATGACGGTGAAGTCGTAGTCGGGGTAGTGCGAGCCCACGATGTCGTATTTGAGGTGCCTGCCGCCCTCGACGGGCAGGCGCACTTCGCCCTCGGCGTCCATGATGTCCACCGGAGCGATGGCCGTGAACCCGTGGTCGGCGGCGGCTTTCAGGTGGTCTTCGGTTTTGGCGCGTCCGCCGCCGTAGGCGGTGTTGCACTCGACGATCGTGCCGCCGACCTTGCGTACCAGCGGTGCGACGAGCGCCGGTTGCAGGAAGTGGTGTCCGCCCGGTTCGCCCGTCGAGAGTTTGACGGCCACCCGCCCCGTGGCTTCGCGGCCGAGCGCTTCGTAGATGCGCACCAGCGCCTCGGGCGTGATCGTGCGCGTCAGGTAGACCTTGGGATTCGCGGTCTTCTCCTGCGGCGGGTTGTCGTTCGCGCGGGCCCGCCCTCCGCAGGGGCCTGCGCACAATGTCAGCGACAGGAATGTCGTCATCCAGATTCTTTTCATCGTATCGTTG
>OLYK01000528.1_pt1 | contig 9818 bp, 10 predicted proteins | sample 1673651 | NCBI WGS metagenome assembly OLYK01 (sample SAMEA103958118, study PRJEB25191) | human gut metagenome | reverse complement strand
GTACCAGCGCAAGCGTTTTTTTGATTTTTGTTTGGAAAAGTTTTATTTTTCCCATACTTTCCGGCAAGAAAGCGGGCTTTTGCCCCAAAAAGGAACGGAGAGTGTGGAAAATGCGTACTACGGATATGGCTGACGAGCTGTTTTCGGGCGCAGCGCAGCCGCTGCCCGCAGGGGTGCGGCTGGCCACCGCCCGCCACGGCGGGGTCACGGTGACAAGGGTGGAGATCGCCCGCGAGGGGCTCAGCCGCCCCCGGGGCAGGTATGTTACGTTGGAAATGCCCAGCGTCAGCGTGCTGGACGAGCGGGACGCCGCCGTCATTGAGGTGTGCGCCCGGGAGCTGCGGGCCCTTTTGCCGCCGGAAGGGCCGGTGCTGGTGCTGGGGGTGGGCAACCGCCGCATCACCGCCGATGCCCTTGGCCCGCGCACGGTGCAGCGCATCCTTGTCACCATGGGCGCGGGCGCTGCCCCGCCGGTGCGGGGCTTGCGCCCGGTAGCAGCCGTTGCGCCTGGGGTGGCGGCAGCCACCGGGCTTTCCCTGCAGCAGCTGGCGGCGGCGCTGGTGGGGCAGCTGCGCCCGGCGGCGGTGGTCTGCGTGGACAGTCTCTGCTCCGCCGAGGGGCAGCGGCTGGGGCGCACGGTGCAGTTTTCGGACTCAGGACTTTACCCGGCGCAGGCCGACCACACCCGCCACCTGACCCGGGACACCTTAGGCGTGCCGGTGGTGGCGGCGGGCATCCCCACCCTGATGCAAGCGCAGGAGGGCGCAGACCTTGTGGTCACGCCCCGGGCGCTGGACAGCGTCATCGCCCACGGCGCGGCCCTGCTGGCGGGCAGCGTCAACCGCGCCTTGCAGCCCCGCCTTACCGTGCAGCAGCTGTGCTGGCTGACGGGGTGAAGAAAGGAGGTCTTGCCATGCGCAGCAGAGAGCCTTGGCGTCTGCCTGCGGGGCAGAGCAGGGCAGTGCCCTTTTTGCAGGCTGCGGTGCTGTTTGCAGCCCTGTGCATCTTTGCCCGCAGCGCCGCGCTGGTGCTGGCGGCCTTTCTGGCAGCGCCGGTGCCTGCTGCGCAGACCCTGCTGCATCTGGGGCAGCAGGCGGTGGAGAGCCGGGCAGCAGAACCGTCTGCGGAAAGCGCGGTGGAGGCTGCGTCTGTGCCGCCGGAGCAAGAAACTGCTGCTCCGGTACAGACTGGAGTGGAGCGGTATTTTGTGTCCCTGCAGCCGGACGAGGCCCGCCCCGCCGATGCGGGCACAGTGACAGAGCAGCAGTTCGGGCAGGGCAGCGGCGAAAAGTACATCCCCTGCGGTGCGGGCAGCATCAAGAATAACACCCGGCAAACGGCGGCAGACATTGCCGCCGAGGCGGCGCAGCCCCTGCCCTTTGCCATCGAAAAGGACAGCGCCGCGCCGCAGGTGCTCATTATGCACACCCACGCCACCGAGGACTACCGCCTTTCTGCCGGGCTGTGGTTCACCCCCGGGGACGGTGCCCGCAGCACCGACCGCAGCATCAATATGTGCGCGGTGGGGCGGGTGATGGCCGATACCCTCAATGCGGCGGGCATCTGCACCCTGCACGACGAGACCCTGAACGACTACCCCAGCTACACCGGCAGCTACGCCAACAGCCGGGCGGTGGTGCAGCAGTATCTGGCGCAGTACCCCAGTATCAAGGTGGTGCTGGACGTCCACCGGGACGCCATCGAGCGGGAAAACGGCACCCGCTGCGCCCCGGTGTGCAGCATAGATGGGCGGCAGGCGGCGCAGGTGATGATCATCTGCGGGTGCGACAACGGCACCAGCGTGCAGCTGCCTGCATGGCGGCAGAACCTGCGTTTTGCCGCTGCGTGGGAGCGCAGCATGGAGGCAAAATACCCCGGCCTTACCCGCCCGGTGCTGTTCAGCTACCGGTTCTATAATCAGGACCTGACCACCGGCAGTCTGCTGATCGAGATCGGCGGGCACGGCAACAACTTAAATGAGGCCCTGTACGCCGGATATCTGGCAGCACAGGGCCTCGCGGATGCACTATTAAGTTGAGGGTCAGCCGCCAAGGCTGGAGATCATGCTGCTCTTGGCAGACTGATAGTAACTCCATGCCTGATCGGCTACGGTCTCGGGCTGGTTATACTCCCGCAGCACGCTGCGCATCTCGCTGACCACCGAGGAGACGGCACTGTCGTAGGTGCTCTCCACCGAGGAAAGATGCCTGTAGGCGATGCTGACCTTGTTGCCAAAGGTCTGCTGGGAGGCAGGCAGGGCGTGGTATTCGTCCTTTGCGCTCTGGATGGCACTGCTGACATCCGACCGTGCAGAGGACTCCAGCGAGTACAGCTCGCTCATCAGCGACGAGATCTTGGCGTCGCACTCGGGGTTGGGCTCGGCGTAGACGTGACCGGAGTCCCCCGATGCGGAACCTTCCGCAGCGGTGGTCTCCCCGGCGCTCGGGGGAGAGGGGAACCAGTCGCCGAACAAAAACTCGTTGTACCCGGCAATGAATTCCTCTTTGGTGCAGCCGCTCAGCAGGGCTGCCAGTGCGCAGCTGACCACAGCGAGGGTCAGCAGACGGATGATGCGGTGTGTGTGCTTCATGATCTCCTCCAGAATCTGTTTTTGCGGAATACCGCTTTTTCCCATTTTATCAGAGAAAAGGCGTTCTGACAAGAAAAAACACAGAATTTTCCCCGATGCCGCGCGGTAAGGTTGACAAAATGCCGCCAACGTGCTATTTTAAAACAACAAATGCAAGGAACGGGAAAAGTAGCGCGGGCCGTCCGGCCCAGAGAGTGCGGCACAGCTGAGAGCCGCGCCCGTGCGCCGCGTGAACGAACACCCGGGAGCAGCAAACTGAACACGGCAGTGTGTCTGCCGTTAAGTAGGTGCGCCGCAGGTCCAGCGTTACAGGGACAGCGCTTAAACAAAGAGCGCGTGAGCGACCGGACACTTCCGGTAATTCAGGTGGCACCGCGGACATTACAAGACAGCTTGTTCGCCCTGAACTTTCAGGGCAAAAGCTGTCTTTTTCTTTTATAAAAATCAGAAAGAGGAGAAACACTATGGAACGTACTGAGATCGTTTCGCTGTACAAGAATACCCCGGCTGACGGCACGGTGGTCACCGTCTGCGGCTGGGCCAAGAACATCCGTGACTCCAAGAACATCGGTTTCATCGCCCTGTCGGACGGCGGCTGCTTCAAGACCCTGCAGGTGGTGCTGGAATCCGGCAAGCTGGCAAACTATGAGCAGGTGGTCCACACCGGCCTGTACAGCAGCCTGCGCGTTGTGGGCCGCATCGTGCTCACCCCGCAGGCCAAGCAGCCCTTTGAGCTGAACGCCGACAGCGTGGAGATCCTGGGCGACTGCCCGGCCGATGAGTACCCCCTGCAGAAAAAGAAGATGAGCATGGAGTACCTGCGCACCATGCCCACCCTGCGCCCCCGTACCAACACCTTTAACGCGGCGTTCCGTGTCCGCAGTGTGGCTGCTTACGCCATCCACAAGTTCTTCCAAGAGAACGGCTTCGTCTATGCCCACTCTCCGCTGCTGACCGCCTCCGACTGCGAGGGCGCCGGTGAGATGTTCCGTGTCACCACGCTGGACCTCGACAACGTGCCCAAGAACGAGGACGGCACCGTGGATTACACCAAGGACTTCTTCGAGAAGCCTGTCAACCTGACCGTTTCCGGCCAGCTGGAGGCCGAGGCCATGGCCATGGCGTTCGGCAAGGTGTACACCTTTGGCCCCACGTTCCGTGCCGAGAAGAGCTTCACCACCCGCCACGCGGCCGAGTTCTGGATGATCGAGCCCGAGATGGCCTTCTGCGACCTGAACGGCTACATGGACACCGCCGAGGCCATGACCAAGTACGTCATCCGCTATGTGCTGGACAACTGCCCGGATGAAATGGCCTTCTTCAACCAGTTCATCGACAAGGGCCTCATCGAGCGTCTGGAGCTGGTGGCAAACTGCGAGTTTGGCCGCATCAGCTACACCGAGGCCATCGAGATCCTGAAGAAGAACAACAAGAAGTTCCAGTTCCCTGTGGAGTGGGGCGTGGACATCCAGACCGAGCACGAGCGCTACCTGACCGAGGTGGTGTTCAAGAAGCCTGTGTTCGTCACCGACTACCCGAAGGAGATCAAGAGCTTCTACATGAAGCAGAACCCGGACGGCAAGACCGTGGCAGCCGCAGATATGCTGGTGCCCGGCATCGGCGAGCTGATCGGCGGCAGCCAGCGTGAAGAGGACTACGGCAAGCTGGTGGCCCGCATGGACGAGCTGGGCATGGACAAGACCAACTACGAGTGGTACCTGAACCTGCGCAAGTTCGGCGGCGTGGAGCACGCAGGCTACGGCTTGGGCTTTGAGCGCATGATCATGTACCTCACCGGCATCCAGAACATCCGTGACGTGCTGCCCTTCCCCCGCACCGCATACGGCTTCTGAGAAGCGCGCATACTGTAACTAAAGAAAGCCGCCGCCTCTGCGGCGGCTTTCTTGTTCTTCATTTTTCAACAAGGAGCACAAAACAAGTGGAAAATATTTCGCCTGCCCTCTTGGAGTGGTTTTACAAAAACCGCCGCAGCCTGCCCTTCCGGGAGGACCCCACCCCCTACCATGTGTGGCTCAGCGAGGTGATGCTGCAGCAGACCCGGGTGTCGGCGGTGCTGCCGTATTACTACCGCTTTCTGGAGGAGCTGCCGGATATCCCCGCGCTTGCCGCCTGCGGGGAGGAAAAGCTGCATAAGCTGTGGGAGGGGCTGGGCTATTACAGCCGGGTGCGCAACCTGCAAAAGGCTGCAAAGCTCGTCTGTGCGCAGTACGGCGGGCAGCTGCCCGCCGACTACGCCGCCCTGCGTGCACTGCCCGGCATCGGGGAGTACACCGCCGGAGCCATCGCGTCCATCAGCTTCGGACTTCCCGTGCCCGCCGTGGACGGCAATGTGCTGCGGGTGTTTTCCCGCCTGTATAATGACCCGGGCGTGATTACAGAACCGGCGGTAAAAAAGGCCTTTACCGCCCGAGTCATGGAACATCAGCCGCCGGAAAAGGCGGGGGATTACAATCAGGCGCTGATGGAGCTGGGTGCGCTGGTCTGCGTGCCCAATGGCGCACCTTTGTGCGGGCAGTGCCCGCTGGCAGAAGTCTGCCGCGCCCGGGCGGCGGGCACCACCGCCCAGCTGCCCCAAAAGGCAAAGCCAAAGCCCCGCAAGATTGTGCCGGTAACGCTGGCGCTTGTGGAAAGCCCGGCGGGCTTTCTGGTGCAGCAGCGGCCGCAAAAAGGGCTGCTGGCCGGGCTGTGGCAGCCGGTCTTGTGGGAGGGCGAGCATCTTTTGCAGGCCGAGGTGCTGGCGCGGCTTGCGGCACTGGGGCTGGACACCGGCACGGCAGCTCCCGCCGCCCTGCCCGCCGCAAAGCACATCTTTACCCACATCGAGTGGCTCATGTCCGGCGTGCAGCTGCGTGTTCCGGCGCAGAGTGCCCCGGCGGGCTATGTCTGGGCAAGCCGGGAGCAGCTGCGCACCACCTACACCCTGCCCGGGGCGTTCCGGGCGTATAAGCCGCTGCTGCTGTGATATTGGCAATTTGCTGTAATGCACTGCGCCAAAACCGGCACACTGCCCAAACTGTGCCCCGCAGCACCTTCGGGGCGTGAAAATTGGGGCGCAACGGTTGTAATTTTGGGCGGGAGCGGGTATAATAAAAGCTACAAAGCGGCGCTGATCGCCGTTTGCATCAAGATCCTTTTGCGGGACGCCCGCTGGAAAAATCAAGCTGAAACAACGTTTCAACTGCAAAAAGGAGTGTACTGAATCTATGAAAAAATCTTGCTTGGTCGCTGTGATCGCTGTTCTGGCTGCTGTGGCTGGTGCGCTGGCTGCTGTGGCACTTTACCTGAACCGCCGCGAGAAGGAACTGGACGAATACGAGCGCCTGCTGTTCGGCGAGGATGACGCAGAAACCGTAGAGCCGGAGGAAGCTGCTGCCGAGGACGAGACCGAGGCAGAATGATCCTGAAATACCGGAAACTACCGGGAAGATGAGCACATCGGGGCGCACGGAGCAGTCTGTCTGAACGGACTGCATCGGTGCGCCCTTTTTGTACATAAGGAGAAGGAACATGAAGCGTTTTTTGCTCTGGATCATCAGTGTGGCGCTGGGTGTGGTGGTGCTGCTGGCGGCTGTGATGGGGGTAAGCTATGCCTTTACCACCGAGGGCGGCTGCCCGGACGATGCGGCACAGTTCGGCGGGCAGGCGCTGGAAGCCAACGGCTCCTGCTGGCAAGTGCCGCTGCTGGGCGGTCAGCTGGATAAGGTCTTTGCCAGCCCCTCCACCCTGAGCGTGCAGAAGCTGGGGGTGCTGTACACCGCCCACCCGGAACTTTCTTTGCCGGAGTGGACCTGCTACACCGCCCTGACCATCCAGAATGCGGCGGGGGATGTGCTGTTTGCGGGCAGCGCGGGGGAGTACCAGAACTTCCTCTTCCCTGCGAACGGCGAGTATAAGGCGGAACTGACCGCGTGGCGCGTGCCCAAGGGCGGGGTCATCACCCAGTTCGAGGGCGGCAGCACCGGCCAGCTGCGCAAAAATCTGGGGCTGGAGCGCCCCGCAAAGCCCACGGGCTGGTACCGGTACAGCTTCCGGTTCACCCTGCAGGCCAGCGCGGAGGTGGAGCTTTCCGCTGAGCGGGTGGAGCAGGGCGGCACGGTGGGCGTGCGCATCTCCGGCATGACCGGGGACGCCGTGCCCGCCATCGAGACCGACCTTGGCAGCGTGCAGTGTGTGCGCGCCGCCGAGGGCTGGCGTGCCTATATCCCGGCAGCCTATAACGCCTCCTCCGGCGGGCACGAGATACACATCACGGTGAACGGCGAGACCATCACCCGCACCCTGACCGTGCTGCCGAAGGACTTTGGCACGGTGGAGGCAGAGGCCGAGGAACCCGCTGCGGACAGCGCCAACGCCCAGTTCCGCAGTGCCATCTGGCCGCTGTACGAGGCTGCCGCCACCGCCAAACAGTGGCAGGGCGGCTTTGTGCCCCCGGCCGAGGACTCCATGACCTTGGTGGACTACGGGCAAATTAAAGTAACGAACGGCCAGCAGGGCAGCCGCTCCAACTCCACAAAGCTGTACACCATCCCCGGTGCGCCCTGCCGCGCCGCGGCCAACGGCACGGTGGTGTTTGCGGGCAATCTGGCGCTTACCGGCAACACGGTGGTCATCGACCACGGCTGCGGGCTGCGCAGCTATCTGTACGGCTTGCAGGAGCTTTCGGTCAGCAAGGGCCAGACCGTGGAAAAGGGGCAGGCTGTGGGCGCGCTGGGCGAAGAGCTGACCATGGACTTCAAGCTGGGCAGCAGAAGCGTGAACCCCCGGCTGCTGTTCCAGACCTCCGGCGGCTTGTTCTGGAAGGAAAACGGCTGAGCCGTAAGATGTAGGAGGAACGACATTGAAAAAGAGGATCATTGCATGGGCGGTGCTGCTCTCGGTATGCGCAGCAGCCCTTGGGCTGTGGTGCAGCGCCGCCGTCGGCAAAGCTGCCCGCACCCTGCCCTGTGAAGAGGAGGGGCTTATCCTTTCCATCACCACCTTTGACGGCAAGAGCGAATCCAAGCCCTTCCTCAAGTGTTTCGGGCATACATGGATCGGGCTGGACAACCGCACCGGGCACACAGTCTACCTGAAGGATCGCGCCATTCCGGACGGGGAGATGGTCACCTTCTCGGTCTGGGCGGTGTCGGGACTTTCGGGGCTGCTGTTCGATCTGGAACCGTGCTATATCGTCAATTACGGCCGCTACACCGGCAGACTGTCCCTGAGCACCAATATCGGGGATGAGCAGCTGAAGGTCATTGAGGACTACATGGAACAGCACGATAAATGGACGGTGGACAAAAATTGCAGCTATTGGTCGATCCATCTGTGGAACGCGGTGGTGGGCGAGGATGCTGCGTTGAAGATCCGGGGCTTTGTCTGCACGCCCGAAAAAATTGAACAGGCCTTCAGCGCCTTCGACTGCGTGGAGGTGGACAAGGACTTCTCCCGCGCAGGGGACATTTACTGCTACAAGGACGGAGAGAGGACGGAGCTGCAATTATGTTCGTAAAATTCATCACAAGCAAGCTGCTGCGCGTCATTGTGTGCGCAGCGGCAGGGCTGTACGGCCTGTACAACGCCATCTCCTGCTTTGTCACCCTGTATAAGGCGGGGCATCAACCCTACCTGATGGCCGGTGCGGTTCGATTTTCAGGGCTACTATATGATGGCCGCCATGCACGTTGGCATCTGCCTGCTTTTGGGGGTGCTGGTGTGGCTCTTCCTCAAGGGAGCGAAAAAGCTGCGGGAAAAGACCGCGGTCCGGTAAATTTGCAGATTTTTTGTAACGTTTTTCCTCTTTGTGCGTTATTGGGGTGAAAGGGCACACGAAAGCCCGCAAAGGAGGAAATGACCATGAAGCTGGAATGTGACGTGATCCGCGACTTACTGCCCCTGTACGCCGAAAAGCTTGCCAGCCCCGCCAGCAGTGCGCTGGTGGAACAGCACCTTTCAGAGTGCCCCGCCTGCCGTGCAGAGCTGGAACAGATGGAAAAACCGGTGCCGGTGCAGCCGGAACCCCAGCCGGATGCACCGCTGCGGAGCATCCGAAAGACCTTGCAGAAAAAGAGCATCCGCATAGCGGCGGCAGCGGTTCTGGCCGTGCTGTGCGCTTTTGGGCTGGTGTTCTGGATGGGCGGCGCAAAAACGCCGGTAACGGCAGAACAGGCGAAAATCTGGACTTACAACAAAAAGGAAAACGAGGCCAACCTCTGTGTGCTGGAAGTGCAGGGCGAAAACGTCCGGCTGGAACTGGAAGGCTCTTTTAACTGGGGCAACCCATCCGTTACCGTCCGGGCGGTGCGCTATACCTTCCCGCACATCCATGCTGCGCTGGAAGGGCTGCTGGGCACATCGGCTTCCGATACCAGCATCGCAGTCTCCGGCACACAGCTGCTGACGGTGCAATGCGCCGACGAGACCCGCTATTACAGTGACGGTCAGCGGGTGGAGCGATTCATCCTGAAAAAAGAGGATGGAACGCAGACCTATGTTTACGAATCCGAGGATGTGGTCACGCAGGAACAAGGCGTGTTTGAGAAGGGCTGACTATGGACATTGAAACCATCTACCGGCTCTACTTTCGGGACGTCTGCCTGTTTTTGCAGGGGCTTACCCGCAGCGAAACGCTGGCCGAGGAGCTGACGCAGGAGACCTTTTTCCGGGCACTGGACGGCCTGAAAGACTATGACGGCAAGCAGGATGTGCGGGCGTGGCTGTTCACGGTGGCGCGCAACGCCTACTACGACCACTGCCGCCGCGCAAAGCACGCCGCCCCGCTGGAAGATGCCGAAACAAAAGCCGCCGACAGCCCGGACATTGCGCAGCTGCTGGTGGACAAGGATGCCGCCTTTACGGTGCACCAGTGTCTGCACGCGCTGGAAGAGCCTTACAAGGAGGTTTTCAGCCTGCGGGTGTTCGGCGAGCTGCCCTTTGACCGCATCGGGGCGATCTTCGGCCACAATGCCGCATGGGCGCGGGTGACCTATTACCGCGCCAAGACCCGCATCCAGACCATGCTGGAACAGCGGAAATGATTGGGAATGCGCACCGCGCGAACCCTCTCAGTCACGCCTTACGGCGTGCCAGCTCCCCCGAAAGGGGGAGCTTTTTTGTGTGGCGGCAAAGTTTGCCTGTCCGGGAGTTACCCCTTCTGTGAAAAAAAGTGGCTCAGAAACGCCCGCAGGCGTTTCTGAGCCACAAATTATAATAATATTTTTTCCGC
>OLYK01000526.1_pt1 | contig 9846 bp, 10 predicted proteins | sample 1673651 | NCBI WGS metagenome assembly OLYK01 (sample SAMEA103958118, study PRJEB25191) | human gut metagenome | reverse complement strand
TCATAATTATGAAAATGAATCTACTTACCGAGCTTATCTGCAATGTCCTTTTGTATTCCATCGGTTTTGGCGGGCTGATGGTCGTCTGCGCCGTGGCAGAAGGTCAGCTTTCCCTGCTGCCAGCCCTCGCCATTGGGGCCGTGCTGTGCTTCACCTTTAACGCAGTTGCTGGGGTACGCATTGCCCTGCGCAATACCAATACGCAAAAGCGGAGCGTAACCATTGCCCCGCAGCCACACCCACAAAGCAGCACCCACCCCCTGCGCGTTATGCGCGGTGGACATGCCGCTTAAATTTTGTCGGCGCTCTTTGGTAGCGCAAAGGCATTGTAACCCCGTCCGGAATGTGTTACTCTTATATTAAATAAGAAAAATCGTTTTGGAGGGTCATTATGCTGCTGGAAGTTTGTGTGGATAGCCTTGCATCGGCGCGCGCTGCCATTGCTGGCGGGGCGGACCGTCTGGAACTGTGCAGTGCACTGCTGGCCGGTGGGCTGACCCCTTATACCGAGCTGCTGCGTCAGATCCGACACGAAAGCGATGTTGCCGTGCGCTGCCTGATACGCCCGCGTGCAGGGGACTTTCTGTATATGCCGGAAGAGATTGAGATGATGTGCGCGCAGATCACTGAGCTGCGCAGTGCCGGGGCTAACGGTTTTGTGATTGGCTGCCTGAACCCGGACGGCACGCTGGATTGCACCGCAACCGCACGGCTGGCAAAGGCCGCCAATAGTGCTGGGCTCACCCTACACCGCGCCATTGATGTATCTGCCGACCCATTGCAAACCTACCGCGACGCCGCCGCCCTTGGAATTGATACCGTGCTGACCAGCGGTGCCGCCGCCAGCTGTGTGCAGGGTGTTGACGTTCTGTGCAGCCTGTTGGCAGAGCGTGACCGCACCAATGGTCCGGAAGTACTGATCGGTGCCGGGGTAAACGCCGGGGTGATCCGGCAGCTTTCGGCTGCCCTGCCGGGCGCAAGGGCTTACCACATGAGTGGGAAAGTGGAACTGGAAAGCCGGATGGTGTTCCGCCGTGAGGGCGTTCCCATGGGGCTGCCCGGTTTGGACGAGTGGCATATCCAGCAGACGGATACAGCGTCCGTGCGTGCCGCGCGCCAAGTGTTGGACGATTTGGCGTGATTTTATTGTATTTTCTCTTTTTCTTTTTAATTTTTGCAATTTCTTTTGCTGTTTTTTCATTTTCATGCTTGACATTCTGCAGGGCTTATGGTAATATAACTATCGCACCTTGGTGGTGGCCACTGTGGAGAGGTGTCCGAGTGGTTTAAGGAACTGGTCTTGAAAACCAGCGATTCGCGCGAGCGGACCATGGGTTCGAATCCCATCCTCTCCGCCATTTTGTGTGAAAAAGTGAATAGTTTATCACTTTGACTTGTGGAGTAATACTCAAGAGGTCGAAGAGGCGCCCCTGCTAAGGGCGTAGGGTGGGAAACCGCCGCGAGAGTTCAAATCTCTCTTACTCCGCCAAATACCGCATATTTAACGCTATTGCGTTGAATATGCGGTATTCTTTTTATATTTTCCACCCTTTTCTGCCCGTGCCTTGCAATCCCGCGGCAAATCCGCTATACTCATTCTATACCATTTTATAAGTGAGGTGTCCGTTATGCGGTTATTTGATGTGCTCGGCCCGGTCATGACGGGGCCGTCCAGCAGCCACACGGCGGGTGCGGTGCGCATCGGCAGCACGGCGCGGCGACTCCTGGGGGAGCAGCCTGCCGAGGCCGAGATCCTGCTTTACGGCAGCTTTGCCGCCACGGGGCGCGGCCACGGCACGGACCGGGCGCTTGTCGCCGGGCTGCTGGGCATGCAGCCGGACGATGACCGCATCCCGCACAGCTTTTCCATTGCCAAGGAGGCCGGGCTGCACTTTAAGATCGGCACCACAAACCTGCGCGGTGCGCACCCCAACACGGCGGTGTTGCGGCTGACCGGTGCGTCGGGCCGTAAGCTCGAGGTCGTCGGCGCGTCCATCGGCGGCGGGCGGATCAACATCTGCCAGATCGACGGCATCACGACGAATTTTGGCGGAGACCACAACACGCTGATCGTCCACAACCAGGACACGCCCGGCCATGTGGCAGCCGTCACCACCTGTTTGAGCCAGCACGGCGTCAACATCGCCACGATGCAGCTCTACCGCTCGACTGCGGGCGGCTACGCCGTCATGGTGCTGGAGTGCGACGAGCCTATCCCGGACGAGATCGCCGGGCAGCTGGGCAGCCAGCCGGGCATCGTCAAGGTCACGATTCTGAATCTGTAAGGGGGCGGGAAAGATGGCATTTTCATCCGTGCATGAGATGATCGACCTCTGCAAGGAGAGCGGCAAGCCGCTGTATGAGGTCATCCTTGAGAGCGATCTGGCCGAAAGCGGCCTGACCCGCGCCGAAAGCGAGGCCGAGATGCACCGTCTGTGGGCAGTCATGCAGGCCACCAGCGACGGCTACTGCGGCGCAGACCGCTCGATGAGCGGCTTTGCGGGCGGCGACGCGGCCAAGGTCAACGCGGCAGCGGCGCGCGGCGTGCTCTACGCCGACGGCTACTTTGCCGACGTCATGGCCGAGGCACTGAAAACCGCCGAGTGCAACGCCTGCATGAAGCGCATCGTGGCCGCGCCCACGGCGGGAAGCTGCGGCGTGCTGCCTGCGGTCCTGCTGCCGCTGCAGCGACGCGGGCTGGCCGATGAGGCCGCCGTGCACCGCGCCCTGTATATCGCTGCCGGGTTCGGGCAGGTCGTTGCCGCGCGTGCCACGCTGGCCGGAGCCGAGGGCGGCTGTCAGGCCGAGGTCGGCGCGGCCAGCGGCATGGCCGCCGCGGCGCTGGTGGACATCAAGGGCGGCACGGCAGAGCAGTGCGCAGAGGCGTTCGCCATGGCGCTGACCAACCTTGAGGGCCTTGTCTGCGACCCCGTGGCAGGTCTTGTGGAGATCCCCTGCATCAAGCGCAACGTCATCGGTGCCATGAACGCGGTCTCTGCCGCCGACATGGCGCTGGCCGGGGTCGTGGGGCACATCCCCGCGGACGAGGTCATTGATGCGATGGCCGAGGTCGGCAACGCGATGAGCAAGGACCTGCGCGAGACCGGCATCGGCGGTCTGGCCGGCACCCCCACGGGCCGCGCCATCTGCGAGATCGTGACGATGGACAACGGGGAAGAGGAAGATTGATATTTTACGGCGGTAAACCGGCGGGCACACAGCACCGCAACCACTGCCCCAACTGCCTGACCAGCCTGCATCTGGACAATGAACCCGGGGACCGCGCCGCGGACTGCGGCGGGCAGATGGAGCCCGTGGCCGTCTGGGTGCGCAAGGGCGGCGAGTGGGCCATCATCCACCGCTGCCGCCTCTGCGGCAAACTGACATCCAACCGCATCGCCGCGGGGAGGGGCGTATGCGGTAATGCGGGGCGTCGGGGACGCCGACCCCTGCACTGATCCCGACGCAACTTTCCGTTTACAAATTTCGCCAATGTGCTATACTGAATAAAAAACATCAGGAGGAAATTCTTATGAACGTAAACGATCCGCGCTGGGCGTCCATTGACGCCTTTGTGGAGGAAAACCGCGACAACATCCTGCGCGACATCACCCGTCTGGTGGCCGTGCCCAGCGTGGAGGGCGCACCCGAGCCGGGCGCACCGTTCGGCCCCGGCCCCAAGGCCGCGCTGGTCAAGGCGCTGGAGATCGCCGACGAGCTGGGCCTGGACACCTTCAACGCCGACAGCTACATCGGCTGGGCCGAGACGGGCAAGATTGCCGACGGTCAGAAGTTCCTGGCGACCATCACCCACACCGACGTTGTGCCCGAGGGCAACGGCTGGGACGCCGACCCCTACACGGTCCGCGTGCGGGACGGCTGGCTGCTGGGCCGCGGCGTGGCCGATGACAAAGGCCCAAGCATCCTCTGCCTGTACGCGCTGAAGTACCTGAAGGACAGCGGCGCAGCGCTGAAATACCCCGTGCGTGCCCTGCTGGGTGCCAACGAAGAGACGAACATGCACGACGTAGACTACTACGCCGAGCATTACCCGATGCCCGCCTTCTGCTTTACGCCGGACGCCGAGTTCCCGGTCTGCAACGGCGAGAAGGGCGGCTTCAACGGCGAGCTCGTCAGCCCGAAGTTTGAGAACGGCATCATCACGGCGTTCGAGGGCGGCGTCGCCCACAACGCCGTGCCGGACCGCGCCTCCTGCACGGTGCAGGTCGGCGCGGGCGCACTCGTCCAGACCAAGGGCGTGACCTTCGAGGCAGGGGAGGGCGGTGCCACCGTCATCCGCGGCTGGGGCAAGAGCGGCCACGCCGCCATGCCCGAGGGCACGGTCAACGCCATCAGCCTGATCGTCAACTGCCTGCTCAAGAGCGGCGTCTGCACCCCGCAGGAGGAGGCCTACCTGAACGTGCTGCACACGCTGCACGCCGACACCGACGGCAGCGCGCTGGGCATTGCGGCGGACGACGGCTTGTTTGACCCGCTGACCATCATCGGCGGCACGATTGAGATGGCTGACGGCGTCATCCGCCAGAGCTTTGACTGCCGCTACCCGACGAACACCGACCCCGAAAAGATGACTGCCGCCATCCGGAAGGTCTGCGGCGGCGCGGCCACGCTGGAGAACGTCAGCAGCCGCGTGCCGTTCTACATCGACGCGGACAGCCCGGCCATCCAGACGCTCATCAACACCTACAACGACGTCACCGGCGAGGGCAAGAAGCCCTTTACGATGGGCGGCGGCACCTATGCGCGCCACTTCCCCTATGCCGTCAGCTTCGGCCCCGAGCACACCGACATTGAGATCCCGTCCTTTGCGGGCCCGATGCACGGCGCGAACGAGGGCACCCCGTTTGAGAAGCTGGTCGAGGCGCTGAAGATTTATATTCTGGCGCTGCTGCGGCTGCAGGAGATCGAGCTGTAAATAAAAAAACGGACAACTGCTGTTTTAGGTAGTTGTCCGTTTTTTGTTTTCTACCCTGGGAAGGCAGTATTGTAGGGAGGGGTCTTGACCCCTCCGCGGCGGCCAGAGGGCTGGCCGCCCTACAAGCGCCCGCAAAAGGAATGCGAAGGGGAGGGATTTATCCCTCCCGGGACGTGTGCGGCAGCCGCGGGGCGTCGAGGACGCCGCCCCCTACCAATTCATTTTCCCAATAAACGGAGGCAAACTTATGTCCGAAACTCTAGGCTACATCCATTCTGTTGAAACCTTCGGCCTGGTCGACGGGCCGGGCGTGCGGTATATCATCTTTTTGCAGGGCTGCGCCATGCGCTGTCAATACTGCCATAACCCCGAGACCTGGGCGTTTACGAAGGACACCGCCAGCACCCCGCAGGGGGCATTTGCTGCCGCCTACCGCTACCGCAACTACTGGCGCGGCAACGGCGGGCTGACCATCAGCGGCGGCGAACCGCTTTTGCAGCTGGACTTTGTCAGCGAGGTGTTCCGTCTGGCCCGCGCCAAAAAGGTGCAGACCGCGCTGGACACCAGCGCCCAGCCCTTTGCGCCCGACAACGCCGAATGGATGGCCCGCTTTGACCGTCTGCTGGAAAACACCGACCTCGTCATTTTGGATTTAAAGGAAATTGACGACGAGAAGCACAAAAAACTGACCGGCCACAGCAACAAAAACATTCTGGCCATGGCACAGTATGTGGCGGCCAGGGGCGTGGACCTCTGGGTCCGCCATGTGCTGGTCCCTGGCCTGACCGATGACGCCGACGGCCTGCGGCAGCTGGATGCCTTTATTAAAACGCTGCCCACCGTGCGCCGCGTAGAAATTCTGCCCTACCACACGCTGGGACTGTTCAAGTGGCAGAACCTCGGTATCCCGTACCCGCTGGACGGCGTGCGCGTACCCACGGCGGAGGAGGTCGAAACCGCGGAGCAGCTTTTGCATGTGCGCGATTATCCCGATGCGCCCAAGGGCAGCACCGCAAAGTAATTTCTACAAAAATACTGGGAATTATTTTGGGAAAATGCTTGACATCACTGCTGCAATATGGTAAAGTATATGCGTGGTTAGCGTCTACTAACCATAACCAACCTCGAACCGTCAACCGGCTGTTTGCCTCTCCGGTGCGGTTCCTGCCAATAACAGGCTGCGCCTCCGTTTTGGCGTTTTGCTCTGCGCCTTTTTAGCGGTCTGCTTATTGCGTTTTGCCCCCCATCGTTCTCTGCTCCGGACGGTGGGGGATTTTTTTGTGCTTCGCGCAAAAAATTGCAGCATCACGGCCACGGGAAACCGCTGCCGCCCCTTTTGCGGTTTGTATGTAGGGCGGGGTGCCCTCACCCCGCCGCGGGGCGTCGGGGACGCCGCCCCCTACAGTAGCGAACCGCGAACTTTCCCGCTATGGCAGACGTCCGCAAAAAGGTCATCCCTCCCGGGACTATTGCAACCCTGTAGGGGCCGGGCATGCCCGGCCCGCGGCCTGACGGAAAGCGCCCGTCTGCGGGAAACACCCCGGGCGGATATAGAATCCGCCCCTACGGGAAATCGCTGCCGCCCCCTACAGCGGCGAACCGCGGGCGTACATCCCGCAAACCCATCTTTCAACAACAACCGCCGCCCGTCGTGGAAAACTTCCCCGGCGGGCGGCGGTTTATTGTGCGTAAATAGAGTTTACTTGCTGATCCTGTCGATCACGGCCAACTCGTCGGGCGTGAACGTCGTGTGCTCCACGGCCTTGATGTTGTCCAGAATCTGCTGCGTTTTGGAGGCACCGATCAGAACCGTTGTGACCTCGTCGTGGTGCAGCAGCCAGGCAAGGGCCATCTCGGCCAGGGTCTGACCGCGCTGCTGGGCAAGGTCGTTCAGGGCGTTGATCTGCGCAAGGCGCTCCGGCGTGATGTCCTTCTCCTTTAAGAACCGCCCGTCGGTGTGGACGCGGCTGTCGGCGGGGATGCCGTGCAGATAGCGGTCCGTCAAAAGCCCCTGCGCCAGCGGGCTGAAGGTGATGATGCCCTTGTGCAGCTTCGCGGCGGTATCCTTTAACCCGTTGTGCTCAATCGTGCGGTCAAAGATCGAATACCGGTTCTGGTTGATGACGAACGGTACATGCAACTCGTCCAGAATGGCCGCGGCCTTTTCCAGCGTCGGGCCGTCGTAGTTGGACAGACCGGCGTACAGCGCCTTGCCGCTGCGCACGGCCTGCGCCAGTGCGCCCATCGTCTCCTCCAGCGGGGTGTTGGGGTCCATGCGGTGGTGGTAGAAAATATCCACATAGTCCAGCCCCATGCGCTGCAGGCTCCGGTCCAGGCTGGCCAGCAGATACTTGCGGCTGCCCCAGTCGCCGTAGGGGCCGTCCCACATCAGGTAACCGGCCTTGGTGGAGATGATCAGCTCGTCGCGGTAGACGCCGAGGTCGTCCCGCAGAATTTTACCAAAATTCCGCTCGGCAGCGCCCGGCTCGGGGCCGTAGTTGTTGGCAAGGTCAAAGTGGGTGATGCCGTGGTCAAACGCCGTGCGGCAGAGCGCGCGCATATTCTCATACGGGGCGGTGTCACCGAAATTATGCCACAGCCCCAGCGAGACAGCGGGCAGCATAAGGCCGCTGGCCCCGCAGCGGCGGTAGGGGATGACCTGATAGCGGTTTTGTGCGGCTTGGTACATGGGGAAACCCTCCTTTGCTTTTCTTTCATTATAATATCCGCGGCGGGTGCAGACAATGTGAAAGCTGCACAAAAAGCAGCATCAAAATTCGACACTTGACATAAATCCGATTTCGGACTATACTGGAATCCGAAATCGGATTTTAAAGAGGAAAGAGAATGGAAGAAAAGAAATCCCAGGCCCGCGCCCTGCTGGACAAAACGAACCGCCAGTTCAATGAGTGCAACGCCCTGTACCACGCGGCGGCGCAGCGGTGCGGCCTGTCGGACGCAGCGTTCTGGACGCTGTATGCGCTGGTAACGTCGTGCGAGCCGCTGACCCAGAACCGCATTGCGGCGGACTGGGGCATCCCCAAGCAGACGCTGAACTCCGCCGTGGTGGCCATGGTCAAAAAGGGCCTGCTGGCGCTTTGCCCGGGAAAAGGAGCCCACAGCGGAAAGATCGTGACCCTGACCGCCGAGGGCCGTGCGCTGGCAGAGCGCACCGTCGTGCCGGTCATCGCCGCCGAGGAAAAGGCCATCCGCGCCTTTGGCCTTGCAAGCGCCGAGGAAATGCACCGTCTGGCGCAGCGGCATCTGGAATGCCTGCAGCGGGAGTTTGAAAAAATTGCGCGGTAGGGGCCGGGCATGCCCGGCCCGCAGCATAACGGAAATAGAGAGGTAAAGGCAAGGTGCAGGGCCGGACATGTCCGGCCCCTACGTGCGTGCCTGCCGCAAAAACAGGAGCATTTATGTCAAAATCAAACCAGATCCAGCTGTCCGACCACTTTACCACGGGGCGGCTGCTGAAATTCACGGCGTCGCCCATTATCATGATGATCTTCACGTCGATCTACACGATTGTGGACGGCTTCTTTGTCTCGAACTGCGCGGGCAAAACGGCGTTCACGGCGTTGAACCTCATTTACCCCTATCTCCAGATGCTGGGCTGCCTCGGCTTTATGATCGGCACGGGCGGCAGTGCGCTGGTCGCCATGACGCTGGGCATGGGCGATGAGAAGCGCGCAAACCAGCTGTTCAGTATGCTGGCCGTTGCGACTGTGGGCATCGGCGCGATTTTCAGCGCCATCGGCCTGGCACTGCTGCGGCCCGTGGCGCTGCTGCTGGGCGCAACGCCAGAGCTGCTGCCCAGCTGTCTGCTGTATGGCCGCATTTTGCTGACATTCCAAACGGCGTTCATGCTGCAATACCTGTTCCAGAGCTTCTTTATTGCCGCGGAAAAGCCCAAGCTGGGCCTGTTCTTCACGGTGGCGGCGGGCGCGACCAACATGGTGCTGGACTTCATGCTCGTCGGCGTGGCGGGTCTTGGGCTGGCCGGTGCGGCGTCGGCGACGGTCATCAGCCAGATGGTCGGCGGTGTGGCGCCCATTTTCTACTTTGCTAAGCGCCGTCCCGGCTGCCGCCTGTATTTCACAAAGCCGCTGTTCAGCCTGCGGGAGCTGTTCAAAGCCTGCACCAACGGCATCAGCGAGCTGATGACGAATATCTCGATGTCGCTGGTCGGTGCGCTGTACAACATGCAGCTGCTCAAGCTGTTCGGCGCGGACGGCGTTGCGGCCTACGGCGTGCTTATGTATGTGGGCTTTGTGTTCGCGGCGGTGTTCATCGGCTATTCTCAGGGCACAGCGCCCATTGTCAGCTACCACTTTGGCGCGGACAATAAGGACGAACTGAAAAACCTGCTGCGCAAAAGTGCGGGCATCATTGCGGTGGCCGGTGTGGCGATGCTGACTTCCAGTGAGCTGCTGGCCGAGCCGCTGGCCAAAATCTTCGTCGGCTACGATGCGGGGCTGCTGGCGCTGACGACCCACGGCATGAAGCTGTACTGCGTCAGTTTTATCCTGTCAGGCTTCAACATCTTCGGCTCGGCGTTCTTCACGGCGCTGAACAACGGCGCAGTGTCGGCGGCTATCTCCTTCCTGCGCACGCTGCTGTTCCAGGTCGTGTCCATCCTGACCCTGCCGCTTATCATCGGCGTGGACGGCATCTGGCTTGCGGTAGTTGCCGCCGAGGCCATGGCGCTGGTATGCACCGGAGGGTTTGTTGTGAGGGGGAGAAAGAGGTATGGGTATCTGTAAATAAAAAAGAGGGCGCGAAAGCGTCCTCTTTTTTCAGACTGTCAAAAAAGCGTATTGTAGGGGCGAGCATTGCTCGCCCGTGCCCGTTCGCCTTGCAAGAAACTGTCCCGGAAAATGCGTTGCTGCGGTAAGTTGGCGGGCGAC
>OLYK01000520.1_pt1 | contig 9919 bp, 8 predicted proteins | sample 1673651 | NCBI WGS metagenome assembly OLYK01 (sample SAMEA103958118, study PRJEB25191) | human gut metagenome | reverse complement strand
AGTGAACGTATGTATGCTTCGGTATGAAGCTTGCTCACCCCGTATGCCGTATTGGGTTGTGGCGTGTCGCACTCACCTATGGGCAGATAGTCATGTTCGTGTATGGGACCGAACACACTCAGCGAACTAAGGTAAACGAACTGACGTGGCACCATGTCCAATCTTATCAACACTTCGATAAAATGACGCGTAGCCCAATAATTACCTATTTCGAAGTCTGCCTGATGCAGGCATTTTGTCACACCCGCACAGTGGATAATGCAATCCCACCCGTCATGCTCTTTTTTATGTCGCTTCAGCTGTTCTTCCAAATGATCGGAATCTGTAAAATCGAGTTCGGCAAAACAGATACGCTCATCCTGCAGATATTTCCGGCTGCTACTCTGCCTTACACCTGCCCATACGTGCATGCCACGTTCCAATCCTCCTTCGACCAAAAAACTGCCGATGAATCCGCTTGCGCCTGTCACTAATATCTTCATGTTTCCTATATTCTTCATTCTTAATTCTTCATTTCATCGGCTCTACATGGATGTTGATGTATGTATCCTTCCCATATGTGTCACGCAATTTCTGCTCTACTTGCGTGGCACGGTCGTGCGCCTCACTCAAAGGCATATTGCCATCCATCCGGATATGCACATCTATCGCATAACGGTTGCCTATACGCCTCGTGCGCAAATGGTGCGGCTGTGATACACCAGGTACCGAAAGCACCAAGTCGGTGATATGACGTTCCACATCATCGGGCAACGAACGTTCCAACAGTTCGTCCAGACAAGGTCCCAATTGCTTTATCGCCACATGGATAATAAAAAAACTTACGATAACTGCCGCCAAAGGGTCGAGTACCCGCCAGTCTTCGCCCAACAAAATGGCGCCGCCGATACCTACTGCTGTCCCTATAGACGAAAACGAATCACTCCGGTGGTGCCAGGCGTTAGCTATCACCGCCGGACTATCGTATTTCCTTCCTACCAGACGTGTGTAATGAAACAGAACCTCTTTCGACACAATTGAAAACAATGCTGCCCACAAGGCAATCCAACCCGGCGAAGGCAACGTTTCCCCCTGTAAAAAAGCGTAAATCTGTTCGCCTCCGCTCCATAGGATACCAATACCTACCACCAGTAATGCCACGCCAATCAGCAAGGTGGCAAAGGTTTCATATTTTCCGTGTCCATAATCGTGTCCTTTGTCTTCCGGCTTGTCTGAAATACGCACAAACACCAATACAATCACATCTGTAGCCAAATCGGATAATGAGTGTACCGCATCAGCTATCATCGCGGCACTGCGTCCCAATATGCCTGCAGCAAACTTACACAGCACCAGCACGACATTTACCACGCTGCCTGCCAGCGTCACCCCGTATATGGCACGCCGGCGGACAGCAGCATCAGTCTCATTCATATCACATTCATTTTTTACATAAGCATGGGGCAAAGATACGCAATTCTAATGAAGAATAAAGAACGAAGCATAAGGAATCTTCATATTTTTGACAGACAGGACAAGAATCCCGACAATCTGATTCGTATCACTTTTGTAATACCTGTTTCACGCCCCTGTAACACAAAAACTACACCTTTGCATCCGAATCAAAAAAGACAAGAAATTATGAAAAAGAGTTTCATCACCCTGTTATTATGCTTGTGTTGCAGCTTCGTGATAAAGGCACAAACCAATTCGCCACACGTAGAGCGTCCCCGATTAGTAATCGGCATTGTAGTCGACCAGATGCGTTGGGATTACCTCTACCGTTTCTATCCGCGTTTCGGAGAAGGAGGCTTCCGGCGCCTGATGAACGAAGGCTTCAGTTGCGACAACACTCATCTCAACTACATACCCACCGTGACCGCCATCGGGCACTCGTCTATCTATACCGGTTCCGTACCCTCTATCCATGGCATTGCAGGAAACAATTTCTACAAGAATGATACACTGGTATATTGTACCGACGATCCTACCGTAACAGGTGTGGGAAGCAACAGTCCTGCCGGCAAAATGTCACCACGCAACTTATTGGTCACCACTATCGGCGACGAACTGAAACTTGCTACCAACTTCCGTTCGCGCGTCATCGGCGTAGCCTTGAAAGACCGCGCTTCGATTCTTCCTGCCGGACATACACCCGATGCAGCCTATTGGTTCGATGACGAGACCGGACGCTTCATCACCAGCACTTATTACCGAAAATCACTTCCCCAATGGCTGAACGACTTCAACCAACGTGACCTTGCCCGACAATATCTCTTGCAAGACTGGGACACCCTCTACCCCATCGAGACCTACACTGCAAGCACAGCCGACAGCACTGCTTACGAATTACCCCTTGCCGACACTCCTATACTGCCCGTGCCCACCTCACACCTGTTCGAACAGAAAGGCTACAGCGTCATCCGCACCACTCCTTATGGCAACTCGCTCACGCTGGAACTAGCCAAGGCTGTACTGAAAGGTGAACAACTGGGTCAAGGTCCCGAAACTGATATGCTCACCGTCAGTCTTTCGTCAACCGACTACGTAGGACACCAGTTCGGAACTTATGCCATCGAAACAGAAGATACTTATCTCCGTCTTGACCGTGACCTTGCCGACTTTTTCCGTACGCTGGACGAGACGATAGGTAAGAATAACTACCTTCTCTTCCTTACTGCCGACCATGCAGCCGCCCACAATTTCCGCCTGATGCAAGACTGTGGAATTCCTGCCGGGGGCTGGTATGCGGGCACTGTCAAAGATTCGCTCAATGCTGTGCTTGACAAACAGTTCGGCTCTGGCCATCCACTGGTGAAAGACATCCTTAACTATCAAGTATTCTTCGACCATGCATACATCCGCCAAGCAAACATTGATTTACGCGCCGCAAAAGCCTGCGCCATTGATTTCCTGAAAAGTTACCCACAATTTGCCTACGTGGCAGACATGGAAGACCTGAGTAACGCCACCCTACCTGCCGATGTGCGCGAACGTGCCATCAATGGTTACAACCGACTGCGCAGCGGCGACATTCAGCTCATCATGCAACCCGGCTGGTACAACATTGACCGACCTGATAAAACAGGTGGTACCGACCACGGCGTATGGAATCCTTATGATGCACATATCCCGCTGTTTTTCATGGGTTGGCACATCGAATCGGGTAATACTTTCCACCCTGTACACATGACTGACATTGCCGCCACCGTCTGTGCCCTGCTTCGCATACAGATGCCCAACGGCTGTATCGGAACACCTGTAGAAACAGTAGTGGAATAAAACAACCGGCATCCTTTAACCTGTTTAAATTTTGCTCAGCCCCTTAACTTCATAACGCATCAATGAAACACAAGACGGACACAGAATTTACATAAACACCTTATATAATAAAAGGTATCGAGAAAAATCTGTGTCCGTCTGTATGTTATCTCCAAACCCGTTTACCTGAAAGCTTTTTCCGCCTCACGCCTCAAAGCACGCCAGCCGGGCATCTGTTTCAGTTCGCGACGGATAGGAGCATCGTAAAGCAAGAAGAGAAGGAACAGCAGAAGGCAGGCGTAAATCACCCAGCCATAGATTTGCTTGATGCTCACTTCCATCATCCGTTCGATGAACCCCGGCATATATCCGCCTAAATCGAAAGGCGAGGAGCTGACTGCTACGTTATCAATAGCAGTGCCGTAACGCGCCAGATTATCCGCCATGTAGTAAGACAGACCTTCGGTATAGACGGCTGCCCCCAGTACACCGCCTACCACCATGTGCAGCATATTGAACACACTCAACGCCTGGAAGAAGTGCTGAAACGTCATAATTTCTTCCAGACAGACCATAAACGTAGCACTCAGTACGGCATAGGCGAATCCACGGCACGCTACAGGCAGATAAAGCTGAGAAATATGAATTTCTGACGAAAGCGTGAAATAAAAGCCTACAAGATAACACGCCAGCACAGCTATGCCTACCGCCAGAAGGCGCAAATAACTGAACCGTCTTACGTGCATCCACCAGTAAGCGAAAAGACAGCCTGCCACCACACCCGCCAGCACCAGCCAGTCGAGCCGGACGCTGACCAACGCCTCATAATGCATCACGCTCTCGTAGAACACTTCTTCCAGCGAACGTTCGGCGGCAAGGTACATTTCGACCAGCATAATGAGCAGCAAGATGGGGAAAAGATGCCTGTATGTCCACATCTTCGGTTCGAGGAAAGGATGGCGCACATGAAGCATCCGTCCGACACACACCGCCAGCGTGGACACAATCATCACTGCCAGCACGCGAATAACAGGACTGTTCCACCAGTCGTAAAACTCTCCGTAACAGAAGAAATAAGCCACTTCCAGCAAGAGCAGCGCCCACAACAAGGCTCCCAGCCAGTCGATGCCGAAAAGCGGGAACTTCTTGACGATGCGGAAATGCCGTGTACAAAGGGTGATTATCAACAAGTCAACCATCATCACCCCCGCCATGAACCAATGCATGTACGACCAATGATAGTAATGCATCAGATAAGTGGCAAGAAGGTCGGACACCTGCATGCTCCCTAATATAATAATGTGCAGCATGGGGAAGAACACCGTGAAATCACGCTTTGGCGTCATCCAAAGCTGGATGGTGGACATACATTCGAAAGTACCCTGTATCTTGCAGATGCCCTCCACGAAACAGATTACCCAAAGCAAGGGCAGGAACGTAACGTGTGGTGCAGCCAAGTTGCACACCAACACACCCGTAGCAGATACCGCCAGCAACGTCTTGTTGGTGAAACGGAACTTCATCCGGAACAGCAGAGGGAAATAAATCGCCATTCCCGCCAGGTTGGCATAAAGACACATTAGCAAGTCCTCGCGCATCAGGGTGGTTTCACCCATCATCTCTGCCAGCGTACCCAGATAAAGCCCTCCCGAAAGCTGGAACGTGACTGCCATAAAGACATAAAGCCAGGGCTGCATGAGACGGGGCACAAAGCCGCGGACCATCGGCATCGTGAACGGTCCGTTAAGTACAGGCGCTCCCATCTCAACGCTTCACTTTACATTCCACATTCAGCCCAGCACGCAGAAGACTCAGCTTCTCCACATCGTTACCTTTCAGGCTGATACGGACAGGCACGCGCTGTTCCACCTTTACAAAGTTGCCTGTAGCATTGTCTTGTGGGATGAGCGAGAAGGCAGCTCCCGTGGCATCCGAGATAGATTCCACCGTGCCGGTATAGGTCACACCCGGAACGGCATCGGCGGTAAGCATCACTTCCGAGCCTACATGAATGTGCGGAAGTTGGGTCTCACGGTAGTTGGCAATGACCCACAAGTCCTGCCCGTCTACGATATCCACCATTGTTTGTCCGGGCTGCACCAGCTGCCCTTCATGAATATCCTTGCGCCCCGTCACGCCATCGCAAGTGGCGACAATCACGGTGTACGACAGGTTCAGCTTTGCCAAATCCACGGCTGCTTCCGCCAGCCGGATGCCCGCTTCGTTCTGCTCCAGCCGGTGCGTCTGCTCATCACGGGTGAGGGCGGTCGATTGCTTGGCACGCAAGAGCTGTTCATAACGTGCCTTAATAGCTTCGTATGCCGTGTGCACTTGGTCGTATTGTTGAGGTGTCACGGCATCTTGCTTCAGAAGTTTCTCGTAGCGGTGCCATTCACGCTCGGCGTTCTGCATCTGCACCCGCACTTCTTCGATGCCCGCATCGCTTACACGCAGGTTGTTTTGTGTAGTGGCAATGCCGGTCGATGTGGCACGGCGTCCCGAAAGGGCGTTGGCAAGGTCAGCTTCTGCCTGAGCAAGGCGCAGGCGGAATTCGGTGTCTTCTATCACGAGCAAGGTGTCTCCCTTGCGCACCGGCTGGTATTCTTCGAAATAAATCTTCTTGATAAAACCCTGCACACGGGTATTGACGGGCGTAATATGTTGACGTACCTGCGCATTATCGGTATATTCCACGCCCAAATGAATGAAGCGCGAGCAAACGTAAACCAGTCCCACGGCAAGCAGGGCAATCACTACGGTATTATAAATCTGTTTTTTAGTCTTTCTTGTAAGCATAAGTCTATTGAGTTTGGTAGTTAAGAAGTTAAGAAATTAAGGAGTTAAGAAATTAAGGAGTTAAGAAGTTAAGGAGTAAAAACTATTGGCTTAACTTCTAACGAAGCGAAGCGGAGTGATAACTCCTCTAACTCTTTTAACTCTTTAAAATTACAACGTATGTGTCACATATCTCATCTGATAATAATGGTAAACCAAGTCGATGCGGGCGTTCACCAGTGCAAGATCGGCGCTCAGTTTGGTGTTGCCGGCATCCAACATGTCGGTCAGCAGGGCAAGCTCGTTGCGGTAGCGGTTGCTGGTCACGCTGTAATTCTCATTAGCAAGCTGCACGTTCTTCTCCTGAGTCCGCAGCTCGGTAAAAGCAGTCAGCAGAGAAGTATAGCTTGCCTGTACGGCATTTCCCACCTGCTCTTGTGCCAGCCCGTGTGTCTCTTGCGCCCGGCGCACGTTCAGCCGTGCCTGCTTCAGCTTGCGGGTATTCTTGAAGAGCGACGAGAAGTTGTAGCTCACACTTACGCCCACGTACCAGTAGTTGAAGTTGTTGTCCAAAACGGGTACTTCGATAGTGATAGGTCCATCCAGATGTTCGGCGGCAAAGAGCGACACCTTAGGCAAGCGTTCCGAGCGTTCGCGTTTCACCAGTTGCTTGCTCGTCTCGATGCCCGTCGCCGCCTGCCGCAAGTCGATGTTGGTCTGTGTGGCAAGCTCCTGCCAGTCATTTTCGCTTAGTGTCTGCACTTCGGTGGCAAGCAGGGTTGTGTCAGGCACGACGACCGTCTCTTCGGGCAAGTGCAGGATAGTCACCAAACGGTGGTTTACTATCTTGCACGCATCGTTCACCTTCGCCAATTGCAGTTTCAGATTTTCTTTCTGAAACTCATAGCGGGTGATGTCGTTTTGCAAAGCGGTGCCCTGCTCGCGCCGTACCTGCATGTCGGCTATCACCTGCAGGGCGAGGGCGAGTTTTTTTTCCAGTACCTGCGCCTGGTTGTTCAGCTTGTACAAGTCGAGGTAATATCCCACGAGCTGGAAGCGGACATCCTGCCGGTTCTTCTCCCAGTCCAGTTCCGCCTTTTGCTTATCAAGCCTTGCCAGCTCGATACCGCTGTTCACCGCCCCTCCGGCATAGATAACCTGTTGGGCTTCGAGGGCGAAATTGTTCCCCCAGTGGGGCATGTCGATGTGGGTGGCATTGCCAAAATCGCGGTTCCACAGCTTCCCGTCGCCCCAATAGCTGCCCGAAAGCGAGGCACTGATGTCAGGCAGACGTTGCGCTTTTGCCGCCTTCAGCGCTTCGGCGGCAGCTTCTTTTCCTGTCGCATACGCCTGTATGCTTGTACTGTTCGCATCGGCAAGGCGGAACAGTTCATCGATGCCCATCACTCGCGGTTGGGCACAAAGGTGCAGGCTGCATAGTGCCACCAAGCAAGGCACTATGAGCCTAAAGTTTTTACTCATAATGTAAATGATTTAAAAATGATTGAATGAAAAAATGGAAATCCTCCGTTATCGTGTACCAAAGCCAGCCATCAAATTAAAGCCGCCACGCCCCATGCGTGGAAATCATGAATTTTGTTACTAAAACGGACGATGTAAGTTTTCTTCTGTGTCATATTCGTAGGGCGGACTCTTTCTAAATCCGGCGCGAAGTTAGAAAAACAATCCGCAAGTTGTAACCTTACAAGCGCTGCATTTTGCATTTCTTTATAGTCAAAAAGAAATGGTTTGCGAATTAGACAACCGGAATTTAAGAGTCAGAAGTGACTCCAACTCTTCTTTATAGTTTCCGATATTGTCGAAGAAATCCTTAACGGCCTGCCTGAATTTCTCTTTTGTCCTGTAGAAACCGGTATTGATGACCTTCTTGCGGAGGAATTTCCAAAGCCTCTCAATCAGATTGAGGTTCGGCGAGTAGGGCGGCAGGAATATCTGCCTGATTTTTGTCCCGTCCACCCATTCCTTGAGCTTTTTGTTGTGATAATAACGGGCATTGTCGGAAATGATATAGATGAACGGGGCCTCCGGATGCCTGTCCAAGGCCGCCTGATAAACTTCTTTTGTGGATTCGGCATTGACGCTTTCGCAATCATGGGCTATCACGTCTGTCACGTCATGCGCGTTAAGCAACCCGTTGATGTTCACCCTGTCACGACCGCTGACGGTCGGTTGTTCCAACTTTTCGCCTTTCTCTATCCACGCATAAGTGGAACGGCTGTTGTGGGTCGGATGAACACCGTCGGCATAATAAACCACAGCATCTTCCGGCATACCGGAAAGGATTTCGGAAAGTTCTCCGACAAAGGCTGCCTGCTTGGAGGCATCAGCCTCGCAAGGGACTTCCGATGTCTTCTTATAGGTGAAACCAATGCGGTTCAGCAGGTCTACAACCCCCTGGGGCGTGTACTCCACGCCGAATGTGGACTTTATCCACTCTGCCACACTCTTGGCATCCGTATAGATATGCTCACGAAGTTCCTTGCGCAAGGCGGACAACTGTCTGCTGTCAAGAAGCCCCCAATAACCTTTGTGGCGGTTTTCCAGAAGTTCATCGGCACCGCCGTGCAAATAAGCGGAACGGTAACGGTATACGGTGGAAACGTCTATTCCAAGGCATGAAGCCACGAAGGAAGGAGAATTGCCCATGCCCAACATCAGAATGCAAGTCACACGGGCATAGTCGGAACTTCCGGCTAGATTCCGTTGAAGTTTACGTAAATTTTCTATTTCTGATGTCGACAACTGCATTTCCATGCCGTAAAGATACAACTTTTAAACGAATTATTCGCATTTCACTTACTTTTGACTATAATAATCTTACAGGCAATGCAGCTATATGGCGGATAGAACAAAGCTTGCTTGTCATGCCGGATGTGGAAGCCAGCGTAATTGAAGAAGCGGATTGGCAATCCTGTGTGACACTGGAAACAGAGGAGTAACACCAACTGTGTGTATTCCATTAAAAAGCACAATTGCACACCGTTATATTCTATGGCAGTTCCATACATAAAAACCACCATAGAATATATTTCGTTTAAATCAACATTTGATGAACCTATTTGGAGGCATTTTCTTCTCTGTCAGCATCACCATTACCCGGAAGCACTCCCCCACTCTTCTGATAAGCAGAAGGAGTGATACCAAATTGGGTCTTAAAGCATTTACTGAAATAGAACGGGTCGTTTATGCCTACCTGACGAGCCACTTCGGCAATGGCAAACTCATCGGACTGTGCCAGCAAATCGGCCGCTTTCTTCATACGCATGACACGCAAGTATTCATTAGGCGAATAGCCGGTTATGCCACGTACTTTCCGGTAGAAAACCGACCGTCCTACCCCCATCATTGTCGCCAGGTCGTCTACCGACAGTTGAGGGTTCTCCATGTGTTTTTCTACAATCAATGTCAGACGCTCGGTAAACAATTTGTCTTTATCGGTACGGCAAAGTGCCGAACCAAGCATCGTCGGGTCGTTCGAGAACTTTTTGCGCAACTTGTCGCGCTGTTCGATAAGACGGAAGGCTCTTACCAACAGCAGTTTCAGACTAAATGGTTTTATAATATAAGCATCTGCCCCGCAATCGATACCTTCTACATGCTTATCATCGGTACCTAATGCTGTCAGCAAGATAACGGGTATATGACTGGTTTCGAAATTGTCTTTCAACCGTCTTGTCACTTCGAAACCAGAATAGCCAGGCATCATCACGTCACTGATAATCAGGTCTGCATCATATTCTAAAGCTTTCTTCAGCCCCGATATGCCATCTTCTTCAGCATCCACTTCAAAATAAGTACTCAACTCCCGTTTCAAATATTCACGCACATCGGTATCGATACGGGTACGGCACGAGGCTATAGCCGGGCTCTCTTCGTCAGCAAC
>OLYK01000515.1_pt1 | contig 9960 bp, 8 predicted proteins | sample 1673651 | NCBI WGS metagenome assembly OLYK01 (sample SAMEA103958118, study PRJEB25191) | human gut metagenome | reverse complement strand
GGCATTTATGCCGAGGCCCTTCCGGCCCTCGATTTCATGAAGACGGGACAGAACAGCGAGCCTGACATGCAGCACATACAGCTGCACCTGCAGCCGTTACTCGACAAGTACATGGACGCAGACATATTCGTGACACAAGGCTTTATCTGCCGCAACTCGACCGGCGAGGTCGACAACCTGCAGCGCGGCGGCAGCGACTACACGGCATCGCTCATCGGCGCAGCCATCGAGGCCGACGAGATCGAGATCTGGACCGACATAGACGGCATGCACAACAATGACCCCAGGTTTGTCGACGGCACCAAGCCCGTGGGTGAGCTCCACTACGAGGAGGCCGCCGAGCTGGCATATTTCGGAGCCAAGATACTCCATCCGACATGCGTGCTACCCGCCAAGGTCAACAACATCCCCGTGCGTCTGCTCAACACGATGGAGCCCGAGGCCAAGGGGACACTGATATACAACAATATAGCAGAACCCTCGATAAAGGCCGTAGCCGCAAAGGACAACGTGATAGCCATCAAGATAAAGAGCTCGCGCATGCTTCTGGCATACGGCTTCCTGACCCGTGTCTTCGAGACATTCGAGAAATACAAGACACCCATCGACATGATTGCCACCAGCGAGGTCGGCGTGTCGCTCTCAATCGACTCCGACCGCTATCTGCCCGAGATTGTCGACGAGCTCAAGCAGTTCGGCACCGTCTCCGTAGACAAGAACATGGTCATCATAGCCGTGGTCGGCAACATGGAATGGACCAATACCGGCTATGAGGCCCGCGCAATACAGGCGCTTGCCGACATCCCCGTGCGCATGATATCATACGGCGGCTCCAATTTCAACATCTCTTTCCTGATACGTCAGGAGGATAAGGTAAGGGCACTCAAGATGCTGAGTCAGAAACTATTCAACGACACCGAGGCATGACAAGATTTCCGCTGCAAGAATTCCGCGATCTCGCCACTCCGTTCTATTTCTATGACCTCAACCTGCTCGAGCGCACTCTGGCCGAGATAAAGCGCACCGCGCGCGATGACCGCTTCAAGGTACACTATGCCGTCAAGGCCAACGCCAACCCCGGCATATTGCGCCGCATCCAGGGCGCCGGCCTCGGCGTGGACGCCGTGAGCGGAGGCGAGATACGCGCGGCACTCGAAGCCGGATTCAAAAGTTCGGACATCGTTTTTGCCGGAGTCGGCAAGACAGACGCCGAGATAATAATGGCTCTCGAGGAGGGGATCGGATGTTTCAATGTCGAGTCGAGCGCCGAGCTCATGGTAATCGACGAGATAGCCTCGGGCATGGGCAGGAAAGCCACGGTAGCCCTGCGCGTCAACCCCGACATCGACGCCCATACACACGAATATATCACCACCGGGCTTGCCGAGAACAAGTTCGGCATAAACATCGACCGCCTCGACTCGGTTATCGAGCTGGCACAGTCGCTCCCCTCGGTCGAGCTGACCGGGCTGCATTTCCATATCGGCTCGCAGATAACCGAATCAGAGCCTTTCGTGATGCTGTGCGAGGTGATAAACCGTCTGCAGGACGAGCTTGAGAAGAAAGGCATCAACCTGACACTCATTAACGTCGGAGGAGGACTCGGCGTAGACTATGCCGACCCCGACCGCCATCCCATCCCGGATTTCGAGAGCTATTTCAAGACCTTCCGCAACCACCTGCACCTGCGTCAGGGACAGCAGGTGCATTTCGAGCTCGGACGCTCGGTGGTGGCTCAGTGCGGCTCGCTCATAACCCGCGTGCTCTATGTCAAGGAGGGCTCGTCCAAACGGTTTGCCATCGTCGATGCCGGGATGACAGACCTTATCCGTCCGGCACTATACAACGCACATCACAAGATAGAGAACCTCTCGTCGCCCGAGGGTGAGCTGCACCACTATGATGTCGTGGGCCCCATCTGCGAGTCGTCTGATGTCTTCGGCACAGGCGAGATGCTTCCGGCCATACGGCGCGGCGATTTCCTCGCTCTCCGCTCTGCCGGAGCCTATGGCGAGATTATGGCATCGCAATACAACTGCCGTCCTCTCCCCTCCTCCTACCTCTACGGAAAGTAAATAGAACCGCAACCAATCATTACCATAAAGAAAATGTCAGAAAAAACGAAACAGGAAGAGGTGTGGCGTGACGCCGATCCCCTCGAACTGCCGGAAAACGCGTTCAGGGAGCTGGGCGACGACGAGAACTACCGGCCCATCATGCACCCGGCACGCGACTACGCCGAGGTCACACCCTACTCGGTCACTCTCGGCCTTGTGCTGGCAGTGATATTCAGTGCCGCCGCAGCATACCTCGGCCTTAAGGTAGGCCAGGTGTTCGAGGCCGCCATCCCCATCGCCATTATTGCCGTAGGCTTCTCAAAGTGGCGCAAAAAGGAGAATCCGCTGGGCCAGAACGTGATGATACAGTCGATAGGTGCCTGCTCGGGTGTCATCGTCGCCGGAGCCATCTTCACCCTCCCGGCCCTCTACATCCTCCAGGCCAAATATCCCGAGATTTCTGTCAATTTCTTCCAGATATTCTTTAGCTCGCTCCTCGGCGGCGTTCTGGGAATACTGTTCTTCATCCCCTTCCGCAAATATTTCGTCAAGGACATGCACGGCAAGTATCCCTTCCCCGAGGCCACGGCAACCACACAGGTGCTTGCCAGCGGCATCAGCAAGGGTGGTTCTGACGACGGCCAGGCCAAGACCCTTGTCGTGGCATCGCTCATAGGCGGTATCTATGACTATGTTGTCGAGACATTCGGATTTTGGGCAGGGACACTCAACACCCTCGCCACAGGGTGGGGTCAGGCAATCGCCGAGAAGACCAAGCTCGCCATGAGCTGCAACACAGGTGCCGCCGTGCTCGGCCTCGGATACATCATCGGACTGCGATATGCCTTCATCATCTTCGCGGGCTCGCTGTTCGTCTGGTGGGTGCTGATACCCCTGATGGGCACATACGGAGCTGCCGAGATACAGGCCCTCACACCCAACGAGATATTCAGCGAGTACGCACGCCTCATCGGCATCGGCGGCATAGCCATGGCCGGAATCATCGGCATCATCAAGTCGTGGCCCATCATCCGCGACGCGGTCGGCCTCGCCGGACGCGAACTCAAGGGTAACACGACAGAACAGAAGAGCGTGCGCTGGCAGACAGATATCTCCATGAAGCATATCGTGTTCTTCACAGCCCTCGCGCTCATCGCCGTGCTCATATTCTTCTGGGCAGGTGTCATCAACACCTTCTGGCAGGCATTCGTGGCATGGGTTGTCGTCACCGTCATCGCATTCCTCTTCACAACCGTGGCCGCCAACGCAATCGCCATCGTGGGCTCGAACCCCGTATCGGGCATGACCCTCATGACCCTCATCATAGCGTCGGCCATCTTTGTCGGTATCGGCCTCAGCGGCACCTCGGGCATCGTGGCATCTATGGTCATCGGCGGAGTGGTCTGCACCGCACTCTCTATGGCCGGAGGATTTGTCACCGACCTCAAGGTAGGCTACTGGCTCGGCTCGACACCCCGCAAGCAGGAGACATGGAAATTTCTCGGCACACTCGTGTCTGCCGCCACGGTAGGCGGTGTCATACTGCTGCTCAACCAGGTATATGGATTCACCGGCGAGAACGCCCTCATAGCACCCCAGGCCAACGCAATGGCCAAGGTCATCGAGCCCCTCATGATGGGAGGTGACACCCCCTGGATTCTCTACATGACAGGTGCTGTGCTCGCCCTGCTGCTCAACTGGCTCGGTGTTCCGGCCCTGGCATTCTGCCTCGGCATGTTCATCCCCCTGTCGCTCAACACGCCTCTCCTTGTCGGAGGTGCTATCTCGTGGTATGTCAGCACCCGCTCCAAGGACAAGGCCGTGAATGCAGCCCGCATGGACCGCGGCACTCTCATCTCGTCGGGCCTCATCGCCGGTGGCGCACTCTTCGGCGTCTTCGCCGCCCTCACCCGCTTCCTCGGCTTCGAGTATCAGAACAACACATCGGCCGCCACCCTCCAGTGGGCCGGGCTCATCGTCTACGCGCTGCTGATCTGGTATCTGGCTCACAGCTCAATGAAAGCCCGCAAGGGATAAACCATACACGTTAGACAACAATAATTATAAGGACGGCTATCATCCTGACTGATGGCCGTCCTTGTATCAATTAAAAACACATTATGCTTCACCTCGCGCTCCTTGCGATATGTCTCATGTTCAGCGGATTGGCTTCCGCCGCCAATATCGTCACATATTCCGTGACAGACGATGCCGCAGCGACAGGCAGGGAGCTCACACTCGATTTCCGTAACATCTCCAACGAAGACGGACGGACAAGAATCGCAATCGACATACATTCATCCAATGCCCCGTTCACGATATACAAGGCCGAATGGCACAACTGCGACAGCGTGCTTGCCCCCCTCGAACCCTTCACGCTGATAGCGCGCACAGACGAGGTGACGGACAAGGACACCGAATGGCATATAAGCATCGACTTCCCTTTCAGCGCGTCCTTTGATGAGGCCGATATGCTGGTCCTCTCGACCGACCGCGGCATCATACGATGCCCTACATCAACTGCCGGAGAGCTGCGCGAGACCATCAATCTGCTGCATGACAGATACGGCCGACAGCTCGCGACATCGAGGCGCGACTCGCACCATGCGTGGCTTATGCTCTCGGCCACAATATTCCTGACACTCATTGCGGCTGTCTGTGGGTATGTCGTGACAAAACGGCGATTCTCACGGAAACGCAAGGAACTCGAAGAGCTGTCACTGCTCATGGCCGAGCGCACAGAGAAGAACCGCGAGCTTGAGGCAAAGGTCAATGCCCTGTATGGAACGCGCCTCGACACCCTCAATATGCTGTGTAACGAGTATTTCGAGAAAAGTGACTCCGAGAACCTGCGACTGACCATCTATAATGAGGTCGAGAAACATATCCTCGCCCTGCGCGACAGACGCAGCGTGGCAAGACTCGAGGAGATAGTGAACACATATCTCGACGGAATAATGACAAGGATTCGCGAACAGATTCCGTCACTCGGCATTGATGACATGCGGTTCCTCACATACCTCTACGCCGGATTCTCGCCAAGGGCGATATGCATATTCACAGACATAAAGGTCAAGAATTTCTACAACCGCCGCAGCCGTCTCAAAGAGCGGATAATGGCCTCCGGCGCACCCGACAGAGACCTGTTCGTGTCCAGAATGTGAGTGTAACTCCCTGTATTCCAGCATGAGGAATAGCCAAGTTTTCCTCATGCTGAATATCAATGGATTAACTGCAAGAATGAGGACAATTCCAAGGCTTGGAAATTTGGCACCGCAGCCGCGCGGAGGTAACTTTGCAGCGTCAAACTTAATACAACGACGCAATGAAGAAAATCATCCTGACAACGGCACTATGCCTCTCGGCCATCTGCGGCTCGGCTGAAATCGCTTACCGAAGCCTCGACAACAAAGGAGCCACAAACATCGTCCTCACTGACAGCGACGCCCCGGCGCGTGTCGAAGTGACTGATGCCGTCCTGACAAATGACGGCACCGACTATCCTGCCCGGCAGATACGCTGCGATGTCAAAGACGGCACCGCGACCTATCGGCTACAGTTCAAGAAGCTGACCCTTTTCAAGGACTGCCGGCTAACCATCACGGTCAACGGCGAGAAGAAGACACTCGACATACAGAAGTCTCTCACCCAAAGGTAGCCGCCCCCTCTCCCGGACATCCGGCCACACCTGACAATCCTTGAAATAAGTTTTTTTCACAAGTCCCGCGGGCCTAATATGGGTCGCGGGACTCTGTTTTTAAATAAAATTTCGTAACTTTGCAAAATCGTTTTGCCAACGAAAACATCGACCAATGCAAAAGACCATCCGAAGGAGCCGATTTGCCACTGTCATACCCGACGAGCTTGTCGAGCGGGTCAAGCAGCTTGTGCTTGCGTCGCGCTCCATAGTCATCACCTGCCATGTCAGTCCCGACGGCGACGCCCTCGGGTCGTCGACGGCCCTATGCTCGGTGCTTCGCGCCATGGGCAAGGACGCCAACGTGGTCACGGCAGACTGCGCTCCGCGCTCGCTGCAGTTCCTGCCCGGAGTGCGCGACATCACCGCAGCCACACGCCAGCCCGAGAGGGCCGCATCGCTGCTCGCCTCCGCAGACCTGATATTCTGTCTCGATTACAACTGCCTCAAGCGCATAGACCGCCTTGCGCCTAACGTCGAGGCATCACAGGCCACCCGCGTGGTTATAGACCATCATCTCGACCCCGACATCGAGGCCGAGGTCATAATCTCCTATCCGCAGGTTTCATCCACCTCGGCACTCCTATACATCTTCCTGTATCAGGCACATTGGGCCCGTTACCTCACACGGGGCTCTGCAGCCGACATATATACCGGGATGATGACGGACACCGGCCATTTCACATACAATTCCAACGACCCCGACCTCTATCTCATCATCCACGACCTGCTCCAGAAGGGGCTTGACAAGGACAACCTCTACAAGCTGGTCATGGATACCGCGTCAGAGACCCGTGTCCGCATAATGGGCTATGGCCAGTATAAGATGCAGATGGTGCGCGACCATCGCCTCGGCCTCATCACCCTGAGCCGCGAGGAGCTTGACGAGTTCGACTACTCGAAGGGCGATACCGAAGGCCTTGTCAATACCCCGCTCTCCATCCCGGAGGTCACATGGTCTGTCTTCATGCGTGAGGACTCCAAGGACAATGTGAAGGTGTCGATGCGGAGCAAGGGGGAGTTTCCCGTAAACAAGATCTGCGAGGAGTGTTTCGGCGGAGGCGGCCACATCAACGCTGCCGGAGGCGAGTTCGCAGGCTCGCTCGAACAGGCTCTCGACTATCTGCTATCCATCATCCCACAATACGACAAATATCTATGAACAAGCTATATACTACAATCCTCTCTCTGCTGTGCCTGATGGCTGCAGCCACATCGTGCAGCGACAACAAGAGCTATGCCGAACTGCTCACCGACGAGAACCACTGTGTCAACGCCTTTCTGGCAGAGCACCGTCTTGTCGACGGGATTCCGGCAGACTCGGTGTTCCTGACAGGCCCTGACGCACCATACTATCGCATCGACGAAGACAGCAACGTGTATATGCAGGTGCTCCAGCCCGGTACAGACGAGCGCGCCCAGACAGGCGACCGCGTATATTTCAGATATATGCGCTACAACCTTCTCAGCTATGTCGTCGGCTCTGACGACAACATAGGTGCCGGAAATGCCAACAACATGAACTCCGAGTCGACCTTCTTCATATTCGACAACCTCTATATCTCGCAGTCATATCAGTATGGCGAGGGGATACAGCTCCCGATGCGTTTCCTGGGATATGACTGCAAGGTCAACCTTATAATCAAGTCGCAGGCAGGTCCCGAGTCGGACATGGCATACGTGACTCCCTATCTCTACGAAATATCATACTATAAGCCCGCACTCTGACACGGGCCGGAATCCCTGAAACACATCATCAAAACAACAATATGTCCCTGATCAAATCCATATCGGGTATCCGCGGCACCATCGGCGGCAAACCCGGCGACGGCCTCTCGCCTGTCGACATCGTGAAGTTCACAGCGGCATACGCCACATTCATCGCACGCACCACACCCATCGAGTCGCGCACCATCGTGGTGGGACGCGACGCCCGTATCAGCGGCCCTATGGTAGACAGCCTTGTCTGCGCCACCCTCACGGCAATGGGTTTTGATGTCGTCAACATAGGGCTGGCATCTACCCCCACCACCGAGATAGCAGTGACCGGCGAGGGGGCCTGCGGCGGTATCATACTCACCGCGAGCCATAACCCCATGCAGTGGAACGCCCTCAAGCTGCTCAACGAGCACGGCGAGTTCCTGAACGACGCACAGGGACGCGAGGTGCTCCGCATAGCCGAGGAAGGAGATTATACTTTCGCTTCTGTCGAGGAGCTTGGTCATATCTTCAGGAACGAGACATACAACCGCCGTCACATAGAGCAGGTGCTCGCACTCGAGCTTGTAGACCGCGAGGCTATCGCAAAGGCCAATTTCACCGTCGCTGTCGACGCAGTAAACTCTGTGGGAGGCGTTGTCATCCCGCAGCTGCTCCGCGCACTGGGAGTAAAGAACATCATCGAGCTCAACTGCGAGGCAACAGGCAAGTTTGCCCACACCCCCGAGCCTATTCCCCAGAACCTCACCCAGATTTCGGGACTCATGGCCGACGGACGCGCTGACGTGGGCTTTGTAGTAGACCCTGACGTAGACCGCCTGGCCATCGTCATGGAGAACGGCGAGATGTTTGTCGAGGAGTACACCCTCGTCTCGATTGCCGACTATGTCCTCTCGCACACACCCGGCTCCACTGTCAGCAACCTGAGCTCGTCGCGCGCACTGCGCGATGTCACCGAGCGCCACGGCTGCACATATTCAGCAGCCGCTGTGGGCGAGGTCAACGTGACCACAAAGATGAAGGAGACCGGCGCCGTCATCGGCGGCGAGGGCAACGGCGGCGTCATCTATCCCGCCGCACACTACGGACGCGACGCCCTCGTGGGCGTGGCCCTCTTCCTCACCCTGCTCGCCAAGAGCGGCAAGAAGGTGACCGAGCTGCGCAAGACCTATCCCGCATACGAGATTGCCAAGAACAAGATGGAGCTCACGCCCGAGCTCGACGTCGATGCGATACTCGAGGCCGTGAAGAAACATTTTGCCGGCGAGAAGATAACCGACATCGACGGTGTGAAGATTGACTTCAAGGACTCGTGGGTGCACCTGCGCAAATCGAACACCGAGCCCATCATCCGTATCTACAGCGAGGCCGAGACCATGGCCAAGGCCGATGCCCTCGCAGACTCTATCAAGGAGATAATCAACGGCATAATCAAGGGCTGACATCTCGCAGCAGCGCCATTTTGGTTAAGTTAGGTTAAAATTTCAGCTAAAATTAGTAAAATAGAGTTTAAATTTTTATATTTGCCTCAAAATATAAAAGACTCTCGACCTGACCTAACCTTCATAGATAAACACATCTGTCGTCGGCCATCAGCACGCAACTCTATGGCCGACGATTATTCGTTTCAAAGACAGCATAACATTATATATGAGCAGAAAGCGCAAGGACCTCCCCTTGCTCGAAGGGGTAGAGATAACGGACGTCGCCGCCGAGGGCAACTCTATCGCCAAGCCTGACGACATGGTGGTGTTCATCCCCTTCGGCGCCCCCGGCGACATCGCCGACATCAAGATAGACCGCAAGAAGCGCAACTATGCCGAGGGGCATATCGAACGTCTGGTACACCCTTCGGATATGCGTGTCGAGCCACGTTGCGAGCATTTCACCATCTGCGGCGGATGCCGCTGGCAACATCTGCCATACAGCTTCCAGCTCGAGTGCAAGCAGAAGCAGGTCAAGGACTGTCTCGAGCGTATAGCCAAGATACCTTTCCCCGAGATTACACCCATCCTCGGTTCAGATATGGGAATACCGCAACAAGATGGAGTACACCTTCTCGGACAAGATGTGGCTGACATTCGACCAGATGCGCTCAGGCGAGGAGTTCCCCGACCGCCGTGCAGCCGGATTCCACATCCCGGGTGCATTCGACAAGGTGCTCGATATCAACAGGTGCCATCTCCAGGACGATCTCGGCAACCGCCTCAGGCTCTTCGTCAAGGATTTCGGCAAGGAACACGGATACTCGTTCTACAATCTGCGGGAGAACCGCGGATTCCTGCGCACACTCATGATACGCATAGCGTCGACAGGCGATGTTATGGCCGTGATGAGTGTCGGCGAAGACGACCGCGAGAAAATCGACACACTCATGAAGGCCATAGCCGACAGATTCCCCGAGGTCACGTCACTCTTCTATGTGATCAACACCAAGGTCAACGACACCATCGCCGACCTTGACATCATCACATATAAGGGCAATGA
>OLYK01000512.1_pt1 | contig 9972 bp, 8 predicted proteins | sample 1673651 | NCBI WGS metagenome assembly OLYK01 (sample SAMEA103958118, study PRJEB25191) | human gut metagenome | reverse complement strand
AGTAGGATTGTTCATACCCTGTTATATCAACGCCGTCTACCCCGGGGTGGGGCGTGCGTCGTACGAATTGCTCGGGCGGCTGGGCTGCGAGGTGGATTATCCCCTCGGACAGACCTGCTGCGGGCAGCCGATGGCCAATGCCGGGTTCGAGAAGGACGCCCGGGCGCTGGCAGAACACATGGATGCGCTTTTTGCGCAGTACGACTACGTGGTCGGGCCTTCGGCCAGCTGCGTGGTTTTCGTGCGCGAGGGCTATCCGCGGTTGTTGGACAATTACCGCGAGCATGCCTGCGTCGATTCGCGTATCTGGGAGATCTGCGAGTTCATCCACGACGTGGTGAAGCCCGCGAAGCTGGATGCACGTTTCCCGCACCGGGTGAGCGTGCACAACTCCTGCCACGGGGTGCGCAAAATGGGGCTGTCATCGCCCAGCGAGCTGAACGTGCCCTATATGTCGAAGCTGCGCAACCTGCTCTCGCTGGTCGGGGACATCGACATCGCCGAGCCGTCGCGCCGCGACGAATGCTGTGGTTTCGGCGGCATGTTCTCCGTCGAGGAGAACGCCGTGTCGGTCTGCATGGGGCGCGACAAGGTGCGCGACCACATGGCTACGGGTGCCGAATACATTACGGGCGCCGACTCTTCGTGCCTGATGCACATGCAGGGGGTTATCGACCACGACAAACTCCCGATCCGCACCATCCATGCCGTTGAAATCCTCAATTCGAAGTTATGAGCACCCACTCCAAAGCCGCCGCGAAATTCATCGCCGACGCCGAACGCACGGCGTGGCACGACAAGGCGCTTTACGCCGTACGCGAAAAGCGCGACAAGATGGCACGCACGGTGCCCGAATGGGAAGACCTGCGGCGCATGTCGTCCGAGATCAAGCGCCATACGCTGAGCCATCTGGGGCATTACCTCGAAGAGTTCGAACGCAACGCCACGGCCAACGGCATAGCGGTGCACTGGGCCGCCGATGCCGACGAGATGAACGCCACGGTGTGGCGCCTGGTGCAGGAGCACGGCGGGCGGAATCTCATCAAGAGCAAGTCGATGCTCTCCGAGGAGTGCGGGCTTACGCCCTACCTGCGCGAGCGGGGCGTCGATGCCGTCGAGAGCGACCTGGGCGAGCGGATCATGCAGCTGCTGGAGCTGCCGCCCAGCCACATCGTGCTGCCCGCCATCGGCGTACGCCGTGAGGAGGTCGGCGAGCTTTTCGAACGCGAGTTCGGCACCGAGCATGGCAACAGCGATCCCACCTACCTGACGCACGAGGCTCGCCGCCAGTTGCGGCCCAAATTCCTCGGTGCCGACATCGCCATGACGGGCGTCAACTTCGCCGTGGCTTCCACGGGGACGCTGGCCGTCTGTACCAACGAGGGGAATGCCGACATGGGAACGTCGTTCCCCGACCTGCATATCGCCATCATGGGGCTGGAGAAGGTTATCCCCGACATGCGGGCGCTGGCGGTCTTCACGCGCCTCTTGGCGCGTTCGGGGACGGGGCAGCCCGTCACCTCCTACACGTCGCTCTACCGCAAGCCTGCACCGGGCAAACGGATACACGTCGTGATCGTGGACAACGGCCGCTCGGAGTGGCTGGCCGATGCCGCGCACCGCAACATGCTCAAATGCCTGCGTTGCGGCGCCTGCATGAATACCTGCCCCGTCTACCGGCGCTCGGGCGGCTATTCTTACTCCTATTTCATCCCCGGGCCGCTGGGCATCAACCTGTCGATGCTGCGTTCGCCGAAGCTCCACCACGGCAATGTCTCGGCCTGCTCGCTGTGCTACTCCTGCTCGGACGTATGCCCGGCGATGATCGACCTCGGGGAACAGATTTACGCATGGCGGCAGGAGTTGGCGCCCATGCATCTGGCCGACCCGGTAAAGAAACTGACGGTCAAAGGCATGGACTTCATCATGGGAGGGCGACGACGATTCTACGGCGGCATCGCGCTGGCCCGCGTCGCGGAACATCTCCCGCACGCCGTGCTCAACAACCGGTTCAATCCGTGGAGCGCCCCGGGCCGCGACATGCCGCCGTTCGCCCCCAAGACGTTCAATGCCCTGTGGAAGCGGGGCGAGGTAAAATCCGGAAAAACGAGTAAAGATGAATAACAGCAAGGAAAACATACTGAAACGGATCGCCGCGGCGGGAATGCCCGAATACGCATACCCCGACTTCGGCTACGAACCCCAGCATTTCGACGACCCTGCGGCGATGTTCGCCCAGCGGCTCCGGGCGGCCGGGGGCGAGGCCGTATGGCTGGACGGGGCAACGACGCTCGATGAGGTCGTACGCCGCTGCTACCCCGATGCGAAGAGTGTCGCTTCGGCATTGCCCGAAGTGACGCTCGCCACGGTGAATCCCGACCGGGTCGAAGACCCGCGCGAGTTGGTCGACATAGACTTGGGGGTCGTTTCGGGGGCGTTCGGCGTCGCCGAGAACGGTGCCGTGTGGATCCCGCAGGACATCCGCCACAAGGCGCTCTATTTCGGCGCCACGGCGCTGATGGTCGTCATCCCGCGCGATGCGCTGGTCGATACGATGCACGAAGCCGTCGTGCGCCCCGAAGTCGGGGACTTTGCCTACGGGTGTTTCATGTCGGGCCCTTCGAAGACTGCCGACATCGAACAGGCGCTGGTGTTCGGCGCTCACGGGCCGATGTCCGTCACCGTCGTGCTGCGCTGACCGCCTGCCCCGGGAGCGGGGAGTACGCCGTGTGCCATGTGCCGGTCGGGATTTCCCGTACCTTTTTCTGCCGCGGCAGCCGGCCGTTTTCGCAGGCTTGTTTTTCCGGTGCGGATTTTTTACCTTTGTCGTATGACGACCGAACTTTGCGCCTACAGCGTCGAGGCGTGCGAGACTGCCCGCCGTGCGGGTGTCACGCGCGTGGAATTGTGTGCCTCCCCTTACGAGGGCGGCACGACCCCTTCGGCTGCCGCCATCCGTATGGCGCGCCGTATCGGAGGGTTGCAGCTCAGCGTGATGGTGCGCCCCCGCGGCGGGGATTTCCTCTATTCCGATACCGAATTCCGCCAAATGCTCGAAGAGGTGCGCTTCGCCCGCGAATGTGGCGCCGACGGCGTGGTCTTCGGCGTGCTCACCCCCGACGGGCGGGTCGACGTGCAGCGTACGGCTGCCCTGGTCGCCGAGGCGGGGCCGATGCAGACCACCTTCCACCGGGCGTTCGACATGGCGTGCGACCTGGAGGAGGCGCTCGAAGCGGCGGTGGCTGCCGGATGCCGCCGGATCCTGACCTCGGGGGGCCGCAATACGGCCGTCGAAGGTATCGACACGCTGCGGGCGTTGGTGGCGCAGGCCGCCGGGCGCATCGAACTGATGGCCGGCAGCGGCGTCAACCCCTCGAATGTGCGGCAGCTGGCGGCCACGGGCGTCGATGCCGTGCATTTCAGCGCCCGCAGCGTGCGTCTGGGCGGCATGGTTTTTCGCAACCCGCATGTTTCGATGGGCGGCTGCGGCGATGTTTCCGAATACGATCTTCTTTGTGCCGACGAACGGCTCATCCGACAAATACTTACCCTGCTCGAACCATGAAACGCATCATCTTCCTTTTGCTGGGGGCGTGTCTCTGTGCCTGCGGCCGTTACGGCTGCGGTGTCCCCGCCGGATACGAACCGCTGCTGGATGCCGCGCTGGCCGGCTGCCCGCGCGCCGACAGCCTGCGGCATTTGCTGCGGCAAACCCCGCGCGAGCAGCGCGAAGGGATGGCCTTTCTGATCGCCCACATGCCCCGGGGCGACCGCGACACGATGCGCCTCGACCTGCTGCGCGAGAATGTGGAATATGCCTACCGTGCCCGCCGGGACTACCCTTGGACACGTGCGCTGCCCGATTCCGTCTTCCTGAACGAGGTGCTGCCCTATGCCGCCGTGGACGAGGTGCGCGACAGCTGGCGGGCGGATTTCTACCCGCGCTTCGCCCGGCGCGTGGCGCTTTGCCGCGACATCCGCGCTGCGATCGACTCCGTGAACCGGAATATCGCGGCCGACGTCGGGGTGGAGTACAACACCGCCCGCGAAAAGACCAACCAGAGCCCTGCCGAGTCGATGCGGCAGCATATGGCCTCCTGTACGGGGCTTTCGGTGCTGCTGGTCGACGCCCTGCGCGCGGCGGGAATCCCGGCGCGTTTCGCCGGGACGCCCGCGTGGCACGACGACCGCGGCAACCACAGTTGGGTCGAGGTATGGATCGGCGGCCGCTGGTATTTCACGGAATATTACCCCTCGGGGCTCGACCATGCCTGGTTCCTTTCGGATGCCGGGCGGGCGCTCGACGACCGTACGCACGGCATCTTCGCCGTGTCGTTCCGGCCGACCGGCGACTGGTTCCCGATGGTGTGGAACGAGCGTTCGCGCGACGTGCACGGGGTCGACGTCTCGCAGCGTTACCGCGACCTCTATGCATCCTACGAGCAGGCCCTCGTGGCGCAGGGAAGGCATACGACGGTGACTTTCGTGATGTACGACAGTGCGGTGCACGAAGGACGCTCGGACGCCCGCGTGGCGGCCAATGTCGATGTATTCTGCGGTGCCGAGCAGATGGGCGGAGGCCGCACGGCCGGGCCGAGGCAGGACATGAACGATGCGTTGAGGTTCCTGCTGGAAAAAGGCAAGTCCTATACGTTCCGTTACGAGAACGCCCGCGGCGAAACGACGGAGGTCACGGCCGAGGTGGGCGATGCCCCGCTGACCGTTACGGGATACATGCGATAGCCCCCCCCCTCCCTGTCCGGGAATCCCGCCTTTCACCGCCGATGGTGCCGGGCGGCTGTCGGCCCGCTCCCCGAAAATGGAAATCACCCTTGTCGGAGCTATCTCCGGCAGGGGTGAAATCGTAGCAACCGGGCTTGCCGGCCGGCACTTTCCGTCAGGGCTGCTTTTCCGTATCCGTGCCGGGCACTTCCGCCCGGAAGCCGATGCCGATCCGGTCGGTCGTCAGGCTCGGGATCTTCACGAGTCCTGTGTGCGGGCGTGTCCGAGTTCCATATGCAGGATGGGGTAGGGCCGGCCCGAGGGGTCGGCCGCGTCGCGCCCGGCGGTGCGGAATCCCATCCGTTCGTAGAAACCCGCGGCCTGCGGGTTCTGCTCGTTGACGTCGACCCGCCGCACGCCGCAGTGCCGTGTGACGTAGTTCACGAGTTGCCGGCCAAATCCCTTGCCCCGCGCCCCGGGGGCGACGAACAGCATTTCGAGCATCTCCCCGGCGACGCCTGCGAAGGCGGTGAACCCGCCGAACTTTCCTGCCCCGCCGGATTTTCCTGCCCCGCCGGATTTTCTGCGGCAGCCTCCGGTCTTCTCTGCCCCGGCGTATGCGCCGCCGCCGCTCCCGCATGCATCGCCCGATCGATTGGTTCCGGCCTCGGATTCCCTTATGACATAAAGGATTGTACCCGGCAGCGCTTCGTTGCGAACCATCTGCCGGAAGAAGGGGATGTCCTCCTCGCCGAGGAAATCGTGCGTTGCCCGCACGGAGGCCTCCCAGAGGGCGGTCAGTGCGTCCAGCTCTGCGGGCGAGGGCTGCGGGAGGTGTTCGATCATGCGGTGGTAAGGGTTACAATAAGGTCACGGGCGGTTTCTGCCGCACGAAATTCCGGGCCAGGGCGGCTGCAAAGGGCGTGCGGAATGTGCGGGCACCGAAGGCGCACCCTTTCACGCAGGCGCAGCAGCGGATGCAGCGTGCCGGGTCGGTGTGCAGCTCGTCGCCGCGTGCGATGGCCTGCGTGGGGCACAGTGCGACGCAGCGGCCGCATTGCGTGCAGCGTGCGGCATCTCCCTCGGGCAGCAGGACGACGGGGTTGCGTTTCTGCCGGCGGCGGTAGCCCAGTACGAACCGGATGAAGCGCAGCTTCGGGAGGAGCGGCGTACGCGGTTCGCGCAGTTTCGCGGGGTCGATGGGGACAAGGGCGCCCGTTGCGGGGGCCTTGGCTGCATCCATGCTGCCGGTTTGGGTTGCCCGGGTGGTTGCTGCGGTGTCGGATGCCGTTTCCGGGTTCTTGCCGGGGGAAGGCTCTGTTTTTGCTAATTTTTCGCGCACCTGAGCCCCGAATGCCGTGGCGGCAGCCAGATCCCGTGCGTCGGGGCGTCCCTGTGCGATCGGGGTTTCGGGTGTGCTGTACGAATGCTCGCCGACGAATGCCCCTGCCGCTACGGGCACGAATCCCCGTCCCGCGACGAACGAGGCGAGTTCTGCGACGGCCGTGCCGAACGAGCGGTTGCCGTAGACGGCCAGAACGACGGCCGGGGTGCCTTCGCCGCGGATCTCCCGCAGGCGTTCCAGGGCTGCGGGCGCCACGTGCCCTCCGTAAACCGGCACGGCGAATATGGCGACGGCTTCGCCCGGCAGCGGGGCGGGGTACCCGGCGGGATGGGTCAGGTCGATGGCCGTGACTGTCGGTTCCCCGTGCATGCTTTTCGTTTCGCCCCCGTTCCCGGCGGCAGGTTCCGGTGCCGCCGCCGCTGCGGGGCCCGCTCCCGGGACTTGCCCGGAAGAGGGTGCCTGCGCCGCGTCCGCGTTGTGTCCGGCAGACTCTTCTGTGGCTGTCCCTTCCGTTTCTGTCATCCCCTGCACCACGGCCGCGGCGATTTTCCGCGATGTCCCGGTAGGCGAGAAAAAGAGGGTGTAAATGCTTGTCGTTTTCATGTTCCCGGCAGATTTTTTTCGGTGTAAAGATAACGTTTTTCCGGTTGAATTTTTATATTTGCCATGAAACCTGTAAAATTGAGAAGAGATGACTACGAAGATTTTTGCATGTGCGGCGCTGCTGCTCGCATCATGCGGCGGTACGCAGACGGCCGGGGAGCAGGCGCGGGCCCCCGAAACGAAGACCGAAGTGAAACACGGTGCCCAGATCGCACTCCTGAAGCCCGACCCGAAATCGGGCATGACGATCAACGAGGCGTTGCAGAACCGCCGCTCCTCGCGTGAATATGCCCCCGAAGCCCTTTCGCTCGAGGAGTTGTCGGGCGTAATGTGGGCGGCTGGCGGCATCAACCGCCCGCAGGACGGACGGCTCACGGCACCTTCGGCACTGGCGTTGTATCCCATCCGCATTTATGCGTTTTTCCCCGAGGGCGTTTACAGCTACGATGCCAAGGGGCAGAAACTGGTGCGCGTGACGGAGGGCGACCACCGGAACCTTGCCGGGGCGCAGCCGTTCGTGTTTACGGCGCCGCTCAACCTGGTTTATGTGGCCGACATGTCGGTCTATGAAGGTAAGAATATCCCCGCCGGGCATGTCCGCTACCTTTGCGGGCAGGATGCCGCAGGCTATGCCGAGAACGTCAACCTCTACGCCGCAGGCCATGGCCTGAAGTCGATCACGCGCGGCAGCGCCCCCGAGGCCGAGCTGCTCGAGGCCCTCGGCCTCGATCCCGGCCGCTACTTCCTTGCGCTGGCGCAGACGGTGGGCAAATAGCGGTGTGCCCCCGGAATGGAAAAGGGACGGCTTTTAGGCCGTCCCTTTTTTATTTGTCCGCAGGTGCGGCTATGGCCGGTCGGATGGCGCGCCCCGGCTTTGTGCCCGTCCCGACTTTGGCTCGGTCACGGCCTTTCGCACGAGCTGTTGCGGGGCTGTTGCCGGGGCTCGTCCGGTCTTCCGTTTCCAGCTTGTCACCGTCCCGTCCTGGGTTCGGTCACGGCCTTTCGCACGGGCTGTCTTGGGCGCGTTCCCCGGTGTTGTCCTGAAGGCCGTTTCCGGCTGTTCCGTCCTTAGTCTGCCGAAAGCGTCTCCTTTGCCGCATCCCGGCCGTCGGGTTCCTCCAGCGGGACGATATAGAATCCGCGTCCCGGTGTCCACTCCACGCAGAAAAGTTTTTCCGCATCGGGGTACCCCGCCTGCCGGAGGTGGCGCAGGAGCCACCGCTTGCCCTTGCCGCTGCGCTCGAGTGCGTCTTCCATGACCTTGCCCCCGTTGACGAGCAGGTACGATTCTGGCGGTTCGTTGCGGCGCGATATGGTTATCCGCCCGTTGGTTTCGAAACGCACGTCGTCGACGTCGAACATCGAGAAGATGCCGTTTTCGCGCAGCATGGTGCGGAACTGTTCCATTTCGAGCCCGTTGCGGCGGAATTCGCGCATCACCAGCCGGCGGTCGCGGACGAGCATCACCGAGTCGCCCTTGATCGCCCTGCGGATGCGGTGGAAGCGCATCAGGTAGCGCAGCGAGACGTTGGCCGCCGTCCATACCGCGAAGGCGAATACCAGATACCATACCGGGGTGTCGGGGTTGTAGATTACGCCGCCGACCAGCGCCCCGAGTACGAACGAGTTTACCGAATCGAGGGGTGTGAGCTGTGCCATCTGGGTCTTCCCCGATATGCGCAGGAAAAAGATCACGCCCAGCATTCCGACCAGCAGTTTGATGGCGATGGATAGATACATGGTGTGCAGGTTTTGTTTGCCGTTTCCCCTCACCCTGCAAATTCCGCGCAAATCCGGAAAAACCTACCCGGCGGGGGGCTCCATCCTGCGAATAGCGTGGTACGGCCGTATCTCCGGCCGTCTTCCTCGGGGCTAAAGGCCGTACTCCGCGGCGTAACGCCACAGGGGTGCGGCCATCAGTGCCTGCCGGATGCGGCCGCTTTCGAGCAGGTCGCGAACCTCGGCGCCCGAGAACAGGTGCACGCGGATGTCCTCCGTAGCATCGAGGTGCTGTTCGCCCAGGCGTTCCACGCCCGTCGCCAGGTAGCAGTACGTCAGGTTGTTCTGCGTCGAGGGGTTGGGCGCCACGACCATTAGCTCGCGCCACTGGCCGCCGCCGTACCCCGTCTCCTCGGCCAGTTCGCGCTGTGCCGCGGCCAGCATCGAGGCGTCGTCGGGCTCGGCTACGCCCGCCGGGATTTCATAGTCCGTTTCGCCCAGCCCGTGGCGGTACTGGTCGATAAAGACGAATTTCCCCTCTTTCGTAATGGCGATGACGTTCACCCAGTCGGGATATTCGAAGACGTAGTAGTCGGGTATGCGGCGCCCGTCGGGCAGTTCGATGCTCTCGTGGCGTACCGTAAACCAGGGTTTGCGGGCGAGGTATTCGCTCGTGAGAACTTTCCAGTTGCGTTTTTTCGGATTTTCCATGGCGGCGTCTTGCTTGTCGGATGCAAAAATAGCGAAAAATAGTTATCTTTGTAACATCCGTAAAAAAACATCCATGTTGTCCCAGAACGAACGAAAGCGTATCATCGCCCTCATCAACCGCGAAGTGGTGCCCGCCATCGGGTGTACCGAACCGATCGCCGTGGCGCTGTGCACGGCGCGTGCAGCCGAACTGCTCGGCTCGCGTCCCGAAAAGGTCGCCGTGCGCCTGAGCGCCAATATCCTCAAGAACGCTATGGGCGTTGGGATCCCCGGTACGGGGATGATCGGCCTGCCGATCGCCGTGGCGCTCGGGGCGCTCGTCGGCCGTTCGGAGTACCGGCTGGAGGTATTGCGCGACGTGACGCCCGGGGCCGTGGAGCAGGGCCGCCGGTATATCGACGAAAAGCGCGTATGTATCGACCTGAAGCAGGGTATCGCCGAGAAACTCTATATCGAGGTCGAGGCCCGGGGCGCCGGGCACTGTGCCACGGCGGTGATCGCGGGCGGCCATACCTCGTTCGTATACCTCGAGCGCGACGGCGAGGTGACGCTCGACAAACGTACGGCCTCGGCGGCCGAAGAGGATGGGGGCGAAGTACTCCTCACGCTGCACCGCGTGTGGGAGTTCGCCACGACGGCGCCCCTCGACGAACTGCGCTTCATCCTCGAAACACGCCGCCTGAACAAGGCCGCCGCCGAGCAGGCTTTCGCCGGGGAGTTCGGCCACTGCGTAGGGCGTACGCTCCGTTGCGAGCGAGAACGGAAGATTATGGGCGACAGCATCTTCTCGCGGATACTGTCCTATACCTCCGCGGCGTGCGACGCCCGCATGGCCGGGGCGATGATCCCCGTGATGAGCAACTCGGGAAGCG
>OLYK01000506.1_pt1 | contig 10016 bp, 8 predicted proteins | sample 1673651 | NCBI WGS metagenome assembly OLYK01 (sample SAMEA103958118, study PRJEB25191) | human gut metagenome | reverse complement strand
GCGCATCGTGACCATCCCGGGCGCGGACGTCTGCGCCTGCTGCGGCACCCACACCCGCACCACCGGTCAGGTGGGGCAGATCAAGATCCTTGCCAGCGAGAACTACAAGGGCGGTGTGCGGCTGAGCGTGGTGTGCGGTGCCCGTGCGCTGGCGGCGGCGCAGGCCATGCGCGCCCGGCAGGCGGAGATCGGCGCGCTGCTTTCTGCCAAGGCCGACCAGACCGCTGTGGCGGTGCACCGGGTCTACGACGAGTATACTGCACTCAAGTTTACACACTTCGGACTGTGCAGCCAGCTGTTTGACGCCCTTGCGCAGCTGACCGCGCCCGATGCGGACGCCATCCGCACCCTGCCGGGACTGGACCCGGACGGGCTGCATCGGCTGGCTGTCCGTCTGACCGAGGCCACCACCGGCCTGTGCGCCGCTCTGACCCCCACCGAAAAGGGCACCGGTTACTGCCTTGCCCGGCGGGACGGCGATGTGCGCGCCCTGACCAAAGCACTGAATGCCGCCCTGAACGGACGCGGCGGCGGCAAGCCCGGCATCTGTCAGGGCAGCTGTGCCGCCACCCCGGAGCAGGTGGAGAGATTTTTGAAGGAGAACAACAAACTATGAGAATGCGTTTCAAACCCTATGCCCACGACGAACTGATGGCCGCGGATTTCCATGTGCACGAACCCCTCATCTGGGGCGGCAAGTGGCACGGCCAGTATGCCCGCCCGGAGCAGCCCTTTATTCTGGAGTTGGGCTGCGGCAAGGGCGGCTTCATCTCTCAGCTTGCCTGCGCCCACCCGGAAAATAACTATCTGGGCATCGACATCACCGACAAGGTGCTCATCCTTGCCAAGCGCAAGATCGAGGCCGCCTATCAGGCAGCGGGGCGCCCCATCGACAACGTGAAGATCATGAGCACCGATATCGAGCGCATCAAGGGCGTCATCACCCCGGAGGATGAGGTCAGCCGCATCTATATCAACTTCTGCAACCCGTGGAGCAAGAACGACTCCTCCCACAAGCACCGCCTTACCTACCCGCGCCAGCTGATCGCCTACCGCGAGTTTCTGAAGGACGGCGGTGAGATCTACTTCAAGACCGACGACGATGATCTGTTCCGGGACAGCGTGGAGTACTTCCCCGCTTCCGGCTACGACATCGAGTGGATGACCTACGACCTCCACGAGAACGAGCCGGAGTGGAACATCCGCACCGAGCACGAGGGCATGTTCACCGAAATGGGCATCAAGATCAAAGCGCTCATTGCCCGCAAAAAGCCCGGTGCCGACAGCGTGACATGGGTAGACCCCAAGGTGCTCAAGCGGATGGCACGCGAAGCTGCCGCTGCCGAAGCCGCCGCACAGGAAGGCGAAGAAAATGTCTGACCCCTGTGAGCTGTGCCTGAATAATGTTCAGGACGAATACGGCAGCTACTACTGTGCGCAGGGCGCTGCGCTGGACGAGGACGAGATGGCACGCTATCTTGCGCATAATACCGCTGCCTGTCCCTTTTTTGAGCCGGGGGACGAATATAAGATCGTATCCAAACAGAACTGAAGAACGGAGGTGCCTATGGTAAGCTTTCTTACCGATACCGTGGTATGCGGCTTTTCGCTGTACCATATTCTGGCCTATTTCCTGATCTATTCCTGCATAGGCTGGTGTCTGGAGGTCATCTATGCCGCCGCCACCACCGGTCAGCTGGTGAACCGGGGCTTCCTCAACGGCCCGGTCTGCCCCATCTACGGCTTTGGCATGATCATCGTGCTGTTTGCCCTTACGCCCTTGCAGCACAGCATCCTGCTGCTGTATATAGGCGGCGTCATCCTGCCCAGTGCGCTGGAACTGGTGGGCGGCTGGGCACTGTATAAGATCTACCACACCCGCTGGTGGGATTACAGCGATTTTCCCTTTAATATCGGGGGCTATATCTGTCTGGAATTCTGCCTGCTGTGGGGCGTGGGCACGCTGGTGGTCATGCGTATCGTGCACCCGGTGGTGGCTGACCTTGTAGACCTGATCCCGCCCTTTGTGGGGGTTATCCTCATGTGCTTTTTGTACGCCGTATATGCGGTGGACGTGGTGGCTACCGCCATTGCTGCCTCTGCGCTGGCCGATACGCTGGACACCATGGAGCAGCTGGGCGACAGTATCCACGCCGTCAGCGACGCCATGACCCAGCTGCTGGGCACCACCACCCTGAACGCCGACAAGAAGCTGGACGAGGGACGGCTGCAATTCAAGCTTGCCGCCGCCGAAGCGCGGGATGCTGCCGGAAAGCGCCCCTCTGTCCATGAGACCATGGCTGCCATCCGCGCCAAGGCTGCCGAGGCTACCGAGGCTGCCCGCCGCGCCAGCGAGGACGCCCGCCTGAACGCTGCCGAAGCTGCCAACGCCGCCCGTCTTGCCGCCAAGGGCACTGCCGAGCGCGCCGCCGAGCTGCTGCAATTGGAACAGCTGGCCGCAGAGCTGCAACAGCGCAGCGAGGAGATGCAGGCGCAGCTGCTGCGCACCCCTCGCATCGTGGGCCCGCGCCGTATGCTGCGTGCCTACCCGAAGCTCCGGCACGGCAAAAAGCTGCGCAGTCTGCCCACATTGCGGGAGATGCTGCACCGCGCCGAACAGGAAAACAAGGACGACAACAAGAATACCAAATGACCCCGAATGCCACACCGGCGCTGCTGTGTGTGGCATTTTTGTTGCACTTCGCTCGAATAATGTTGTTAAAAAGTGTGAAAAAACTATTTCAAAACGACTTAAACCGTGTTATACTGATTATAAAGTATACAAACCGACCGCAATCGGCTTATCCGTATTGAAACTATCCAAATTGTGAGGAATCGTTATGTCAGAGGAACGAAAGACCAAAACAGATGCCGCCGCACCGGCATCTGCTGCGTTGGAGCGGATCGACCGCAAGGACGCATTTTTACAGGCCCTGCATACATTCCTGACCGCGCATCAGGGAACAGAATGGGCTGTTGCCGCTGTGGATATCCAGCACTTCAAACTTTATAACGAGCTTTACGGCACCGAAAAGGGCGATGCTCTGCTGGAAACTGTGGCAAACTGTCTGCTGGGTTACAGCAGGCAGACCGGCTATCCTGTGGGCTATTTTGGAAACGATGACTTTTTCCTGTGTCTGCCGGACGAAAAGGCCGAGCAGACCGCCGTGCTTGCTACGCTGCAGGCCTGCATGGCTGCCGGAAGGCAGGATGTCACCTTCTTTGTGGTAATGGGCGTGTGCCCTGTGCAGGCAAACCCCGGTGCAGATGCCGCCACCCTGTGCAACTACGCGCAGATCGCCGGTGTGACGACCGACAGCGGCTACCTGCACCGCTTTGAGCCCACCATGCTCAACGAGCTGAAAGAACAGCAGCAGCTGCTGGGCGAGCTGGAGCACGCACTGGACAACCACGAATTCTGCTTCTTTTTGCAGCCCAAGTGTAACAGCATCACCCGCGCCATCGTGGGCATGGAGGCACTGGTGCGCTGGAACCATCCCACCCGGGGCTGTGTTCCCCCTGCCGAGTTCATGCCGCTGCTGGAGCGCACCGGCCTTGTGACAAGGTTGGACCAGTACATCTGGGAATCCGTCTGCCAGACCCTGCAGAAGTGGCAGGAGAGCGGCAGCAACCTTGTGCCGGTGTCGGTGAACGTTTCGGTGCAGGATATCCTCAATCTGGATGTGCCGCAGATCTTTGCAGATCTGGTGGAAAAATATAAGCTGGAGCCCAAACTCCTGCTGGCTGAGATCACCGAGACCATGGTGGCCGAGGACACCCAGATGGTGGAAAACGCCATTCAGGGCCTGCACCGCAAGGGCTTTGCGGTGATGATGGACGACTTCGGCAGCGGGTATTCCTCGCTGAATATGCTCAAGGATACCAACGTCGATGCCATCAAGCTGGACATGAAGCTCATCGACATGAATCAGGAGAACCGCAGCAAGGGCGTGCAGATCGTGGAGTCGGTGGTGGATATGGCACACCGGCTGAACCTGCCCATCATCGCCGAGGGTGTGGAGACCCCGGAGCAGGTGTCCATGCTGCAGGCGGCAGACTGCCTGTACTCGCAGGGCTACTACTTCTTCAAGCCCATGCCGGTGGAAAACGCCGAAAAACTGCTGGCAGATCCCACCAATCAGGATTACTGGGATCTGCGCCGCGACCTGATGCGCCGTGACCGCCGGGTGGAGAACCCGGGCACCGAAAAGACTGCGCTGGCCTTGCAGGCCTACCAGATCTTTACCGATAACGTGCTGGTGATCGCGCTGCTGAACCTTGCCACCGGTGCGTACCGGGTGATCAAGCGGGACGCCCGCCTGCTGGATCCGGATCTGGAAAAAGAAGAAGATTTTGTCAACTACTGCGACCGTCTGGTGAACGAGAAGATCGTGCACGAGGAGGACGCAGACCTGTTCTTGGAGCAGACCGATCTGGAGGCCTTGCGCTCTGTGCTGTACCACGCCACTGCGCCGGAGTTCTACCGCTACCGCGAGAACGTGTCCGGCCAGTATATCTGGGTCACCACAGAGGTGCTGCCCTGCCGGGGCTGCTGCGCCCAGAACCCGTGGGCGACCGTGCTGGTGCGCAACGACGCACAGGCCGACCAGCTCAGCGAGGAGCTGGACTTCTCTTACAGCCACGATACCCTGACCGGCCTTGCCAACCGCAGCCGGTACGAAGCCGACCTGCGGGAGCTGCCCAACAGCGGGTACGAATCCGTGGTGTGCACCTACATTGATGTGGTGGGGATGCACGAGGTAAACGAGCATCTGGGTCACCGCAGCGGCGACACCCTGCTGTGCTGTCTGGCAAATGCCGCCCGCAAGTTCTTTGCCACCAGCCGGGTGTACCGCATCGGCAGCGATGAATTTGTCATCCTGACCCCCAACGAGCCGCCTTACAGCGTGTGGAGCACTGCGGACCGGATGCGCGCCTTTTTGAAGGAAAAGGACTATGTTATTTCCGTAGGCATCCAGCAGACCGCCGACCTGCGCCATCTGGACGAAGCTGTGGCCAAGGCTGAGGCTGCCATGCGGCAGGACCGGCAGGCTTACTACGACCACAACGGCCGCGCCCGCCAGCTGGAAGGCCTGAACGAAAAGATGGAGCGCACCCTGCAGGAAAAGCGGGATGCCGAGCACTTTTTAAAGGTGCTTGCCCCCAAGTACAAGACTGTAATCGTGGTGGACTTGCAGGAGGACACCGTGCGCCCCGTTATTGTGCCGGACGACTTCCAGTCCGTTCTGGACACCTGCGGCGGCTCTTTCCGCGCTGCGTTGACCAACTACCGCGACAAGCTGGTAGCGCCCGAGGACAGAGAAAACTTTGCAAAGTTGTTCGATTTCGGCCTTGTGCGCAGCACCGTGTTCAGCAGCAACCTGCTGGAGCATCGCTACCGCAAGACGGATGGCCGCAGCTTCTGCATCCGTGTGACCCCCTACTCCCGCAGCGGCTCCCACATCAACGAGGTGCTGTGGATCTTCGCGGATGAAGAGGTAGAGTAAAATATTTTTATAAGCATAAAAGCAGCCAGACCGCCCGGTCTGGCTGCTTTTGCGTTTTCAGGTATAAATGCCGTTTCCCTCCACGACCCCACCCGTGAAAATGCGTTTGGAGCGCTCCGCAGAGCTTGTCGGGGCAAAGCCCCTCCATCTGCTAACGCAGACCGCTCTGCCGCTTAAAAGCCCCACTGGGGCTTTCATTGCTCCGCTGCGCTCCGCAAACGCGGTCGCTCCAAACGCGAAATATCAAATAACCTTTCCGCTGAAAATGGTCAAAGCATACGCGGCGACCGTTCAAAATCGTCCCGCAGCAGCGCAGCTCAATGATAGAAGGTGTCAAAGTTCACCTGGCGGTAGAACCGCTGCTGCAGCTGGTCAAAGCTTTCGCAGTTCTGTGCCAGCAGCCACATACTTTTGGTCACCACGGCCTCGATGGTCATATCGTGGGCCTCTAAGAAGCGGAAACGGTTGCGCACCCGCTTGCCCACCTCGTACACGCCCACGTCGCTGCCCTCGTAGGTGACTTGCGTGGTCATGATGAGCACTTTGTGGGTGGTCTCGTAGTCGCCCAGCCCGGCGGCAAAGGCGTCCATCAGCTGCTGCGGGATGCCGCCCACGCCAAAGCTTTCCACGATGACGCAGTCGTACAGGTGGAAGATCTCCGGGATGAGCGCCGGGGACATGCCCGGGGTCAGCTTGAGCAGGAACACCCGGCTGTCCAGCGTGCGGCTGAACTCCACCGGGCCGGTGGGCCACGGCGAGGGGATGTACCGCACCAGCCGGTCACCCTGCACCAGCGCCAATTCCGGGAAGTTGACCGAGGCAAAGGCGTCGTAGCTGATGGTCTTGTTCTTCTTGGCGCGGGTGCCCGCGATGACGTGCCCGCCAAACACCACCATCACGCCCCGGCTGCCCGGGTCGATGGCGCAGACCACACTATCCCGCAGGTTTTTCTTGGCATCCGTGATCTCGTTGGAGATGGGCTGCTGCGCGCCGGTAAGGATGATGGGCTTATCCGCGTTCTGGATGAGATAAGAGAGCGCCGCCGCAGAGTACGCCAGCGTATCCGTGCCGTGGCAGATGATAAAGCCATCGTACAAGGCGTAGTTTTCCTGAATGGCGCGTGCCATCATGAGCCAGTGCTCCTGTCCGAGGTCGGTACTGTCGATGCTGCACAGCGCCAGCGTTTCCGGGCAGCACAGCTCCTTTAGTTCCGGCAGATGCGCAAGCAGCTCCTCGCTGGAAAGCACGGGCTTCAGCCCCTGCTGGGTGCGCACGCTGGCAATGGTGCCGCCGGTGGTGATGAAAAGCAGACGTTGTTTGGACATAAAGCAAAAGCCCCCTGTGGCAGAAATTTTAACATGACAACAGTATAGCACACGCCCCGGAGCTTGAACAGTGCCCGCCGCCCAAAAAGTTTTTGCGACCCGGTCACAGAAATCTGCGCGGCTTTGGTGTATAATAAGGGCAATGAACTATGCAAAGGAGCAACACCATGTCCAACATCGTCATCGTAGGTTCCGGCCCGGCGGGGGTGTCCGCCGCCCTGTACGCCGTGCGCGCCGGGGTGCAGACCACCGTGCTGACCAAGGGCTCCGGGGCGCTGGCACGCGCCGAAAAGATCGAAAACTATTACGGCTTCGCCCAGCCGGTCTCCGGGCCGGAGCTGGAACGCCGCAGCATCGAGAACGCCCGGCGGCTGGGGGTGCAATTCGTGCAGACCGAGGCCGTGGGACTGACATGGACCGACCGCCTGACCGTGGAAACGCTGGCAGGCGCGTACCCGGCAGACGCGGTCATTCTGGCAACGGGTGCTTCCCGCGCGGTGCCCCGCATCCCGGGGCTGACCGGGCTGGAAGGCCACGGCGTAAGCTGGTGCGCCGCCTGCGATGCCTTTTTCTACCGCGGAAAGGACGTGGCGGTGCTGGGCAGCGGCGAGTACGCCCTGCATGAAGTGCAGGCGCTTTTGCCGGTGGTGAAAAGCGTCACCCTGCTGACGAACGGCGCAGCCCTGACCGCAGACTTCCCGCCCGAGGTAGCCGTCTGCACCCAGAAGGTGGAAGCCATTCTGGGCGAGCAGACCGTCACCGGCGTGCAGCTGGAGGGCGGCGCGGTGCGGGAGGTATCCGGCATATTTGTGGCGCTGGGCGTGGCGGGCAGCACCGCACTGGCCCGGAAGCTGGGCGCTGCCGTAGAGGGCAGCCGCATCGTGGTGGACGACAAAATGCAGACCACCGTGCCCGGCCTGTACGCCGCCGGAGACTGCACCGGCGGGCTGCTGCAGGTGGCAAAAGCGGTCTATGAGGGCGCACTGGCGGGTACGGAAGCCGCCAAGGCGCTGCGAAAGGGGTGAGCCGTATGGCAGAAGCATCTCCGCACGCCCGGTGTCTGGCCTGTGCGTTCCCATTCTGGGAGCAGCTGACCCCGGAAGAGCAGGAGCGGCTGTGCCGCTTTACCCGCCCGGTGCATTACGCCAAGGGCGCCCGGGTGCACAGCCCGCTGGAAAGCTGTGTGGGCATCCTTTTGCTGCGCAGCGGGCAGCTGCGCTCCTATCTGCTATCCGAGGACGGCAGGGACGTGACGCTGTACCGCCTGTTCGGCGGGGAGGTGTGCATCCTGTCCGCCTCCTGCGTGATGGACGCGGTGAACATCGACCTCTACATCGACGCCGAGGAGGACACCGAAGCGCTGTGCATCAGCGCGGGCATCTTCCGACAGCTGATGCAGGAAAACGTCTATGTGCGCTGCTACGCCTACCAGATGACGGCAGAGCGCTTTTCCGATACCATGTGGACGATGCAGCAGATTCTGTTCATGAGCGCCGACCGGCGGCTGGCAATCTTTCTGACCGACGAGCTTGCCAAGACCGGCGGCGCGGACGTCCGCATGACCCACGACCAGATGGCAAAGTACATGGGCTCTGCCCGCGAGGTGGTGAGCCGGATGCTCAAATACTTTGCGCAGGAGGGCTGGGTGCGGCTGTACCGCGGCGGGGTGCAGGTGCTGGATAAGAAAAAGCTGCAAGCGCTGGCAAGGGGAGAATAAGAGATAAAAAACAACACCGGAGCGTCCGAAGATGCTCCGGTGTTGTTCAGTTTATCTTCAGGAGATCGCGTCCACGTCCCACTTCATGCGGACGGCGTCGGCACCGTCCAGCTTGATGTGCAGCGCACCGGCGTTGTCCAGTACCTGCTCCGGCTTGCGGGCACCGCACAGAACGTGCAGCCCGGGAATCATGCGGGCGGTCATGGCGATGACCAGCTGCGCCATAGTGCAGTCGTACTTCTCGGTCAGATCGCCCCACTTTGCCAGCAGTTCCAGCGCCTGTGCCCGGCGGGTGGGCTGGAAGCAGGGGTTCGTGTTGCGGGTGCTGCCCTCCGGGTAGGTGGTGTCCATGGTCACCTTGCCGGTCAGAAGCCCCTGCTCCAGCGGGGAGTAGGCCTGTACCGAGACACCCAGCTCCTTGCAGGTGGGCAGCAGCTGCTTTTCAATGCGGCGGGTCAGCAGGCTGTACTTTTCCTGAATGACGTCCAGCTGGCCGTACTTGCAGTAGCCCCGGATGATATCGGAGGTGACGTTGGAAGCACCGATGGCGCGGATCTTGCCCTGCTCCTTCAGCTTCATCATGGCTTCCATGGTCTCTTCCAGCGGGTACACGCCGAAGTCCGGGCTCTGCCAGTGGGTGTACAGCACGTCCAGATGGTCGGTGTGCAGACGGCGCAGGCTGTCCTCCACGTCCTCGATGATGCCCTTGGCGGAGAGGTCGCGGTACACTTGTACGCCGTCCACCACCTTGTGCAGGATGGGGGTCTCGTGCCGCCACTCCAGGCCGCACTTGGTGGACAGCACCACCTTGTCGCGGTCGATGTGCTTCATGGCTTCGCCCACCACTTCCTCGCTGTGGTACAGCCCGTAGATGGGTGCAGTGTCGATCCACTGGATGCCCTGCTCCACGGCGGTCTGAATGGCCTTTACCGACAGTGCATCGTCGTTATCGCCCCACCATGCACCGCCGCCGATGGCCCATGTACCCATGCCCAGAAACGGCACGGAAATGCCGCTTTTGCCAATGTTGATATTCTGCATATACTTTACCCTCCATGCCAGCAGTGTTCCCCGCAATGGGAACCCTCATTCCAATGTCTGGCATACTTTGTTGTGTTTTTTATTCTATAAAAAAGAACTGCGGAGCGCAGGTGCACTCCGCAGCGCTCTTTTATCAGATGTTGCCGAACTCGCTCAGCTGCAAGCTCTCGTTGTGGGTCTCGGCCCAGCGCACCGCCCAGTCGGAGGTGAACAGCAGCAGACGGTTGCCCTTCATGTCCTCCACAGCCTTGGTGTCGCTGGTCAGGTCCAGATCCCGCAGGTTGTAGGTGTCGGGGTCGTTCTGCACCCAGCGCAGCTGCTCAAAGGGCAGCTGCTGCATCCGGATCTCCACGTTGTACTCGGTGTTCAGGCGGTACTCCAGCACTTCCAGCTGCAGCACGCCGACCACGCCGACCACCACTTCTT
>OLYK01000488.1_pt1 | contig 10271 bp, 7 predicted proteins | sample 1673651 | NCBI WGS metagenome assembly OLYK01 (sample SAMEA103958118, study PRJEB25191) | human gut metagenome | reverse complement strand
GTACCCAGGTACAGACCCCCATGATGACCGCCTGCAGCACCGCAACGCCCATACCAAACTCTGCAAATTTGATAAGCCCCCACACAAACACGGCAACACCGCCCACAACGGACACAGCGGCATTGGTTTTCGTGTTCGCCTTAAGGTGGCGGTCCCAGATACCGGCACGCAGATCACTTATGACCGAATAGGCACTCCCCAGCATAAAGATAAACCATTCTGCCGCCATCTCCCGCGGGGTAAAGCCCAGCAGACTTTCGATGATCAGCGCCGCCAGCAGCAGCACCCACAGCGCCCAGAAGCCGCAGGACTCAATTTTTAAAAGGGTCTGCTTTTGCATTTCATCAAGATTGTCGCGCTTAAAAAATTCTTTTATGTTCATCGCTCATTCCTCCCAGAACAGCTCGTCCAATGTCTTGCCCAGCACCCTGCAGATGCTACGGCAGAGGTTGATCGTAGGGTTATACTCCCCTTTTTCGATTGCATTGATGGTCTGGCGGGACACGCCCACCACCGCCGCCAGATCCGCCTGGGTCATATCCAGCGCAGCGCGGGCGGCCTTCAGCTTCAGATTCTTTGCCATTGCCTTCGTTTCCTTTCCTCTTGCTGTGACTTTACTATAGCACGCGCCTTACATTATGTCAAGTATATATTACTTTTTGAAAAATAAACTTTCCCTGCAAAACCCGCACTTGCGGCAATTCGCCCACTGTGCTATGATAGTTTTTATAGATTATGATAAAGGAAGTTTGGCTATGAAGTACAGCTTTCCCGCTTTTGAAAACGGCTTTATCCGCGCTGCTGCGGCCAGCCCCGCCCTGCGCGTGGCCGACTGCACCTACAACGCCGACCAGATCATCGGCGTCATGCGCGAGTACGCCGAAAAAAATGTGCAGCTGCTCTGCCTGCCGGAGTTTGCGCTGACCGGCTACACCTGCAGTGACCTGTTCTTGCAGGATACCCTGCTGCGTGGGGCCGAGGACGGCCTTGCCGCGATTTTGAAGGCCAGCGAGGGACTGAACGTCGTTGTCCTCGTCGGCCTGCCTGTGCGCCATAACGGCAAGCTGTACAACTGTGCGGCGGTGCTCTGCAACGGTGAGCTGCTGGGTCTGGTGCCGAAAGTACACCTGCCCAACTACGGCGAGTTTTACGAGAAGCGCCACTTTATCCCCGGTATGCGTGAGCCCGAGTGCATCGAGCTGGCCGGGCAGGAGACGCTGATCGGCACGAACCTTCTGTTTGCCTGCAAACAGCTGCCCGCCTTTGTGCTGGCAGCCGAGGTCTGCGAGGACCTGTGGTCTCCCATTCCGCCGAGCTGTGCCCACGCACTGGCCGGGGCTACCGTTGTGGCAAACCTGTCCGCCAGCGATGAAACCGTCGGCAAGGCAGCCTACCGCCGTGAGTTGGTCTGCGGGCAGAGCGCGCGTCTGCTGTGTGCGTACCTCTACGCCGACGCAGGCCACGGCGAAAGCACCACCGACATGACGTTTGCGGGCCACAACCTGATTGCCGAGAACGGCAGTCTGCTGGCCGACGCTGCACCGTTTGCGGGCGAGGATGCCGTGACCGAGCTGGACCTGGACCGCATGGTGCAGGAGCGCCAGCGCAACACGACGTTTATGCCGGAAACGAACGGCTACACCACTGTGGAATTTGAGCTGCCGCCCGTGGAGCTGGCGCTGATCCGCCCTGTCTCCTGCACGCCGTTTGTGCCGCAGGACGCCGCGACCCGCGCCGAGCGGTGCGAGCTGATTCTGCGCATCCAGGCCGAGGGCCTTGCCAAGCGCATGGAGCACACCCACGCCAAGTGCGGCGTGCTGGGTATCTCCGGCGGGCTGGACAGCTGCCTGGCCCTGCTGGTGGCCGTGCGCGCCTGTAAGGTGCTGGGCCGCGACGCGAAGGATATTGTGGCCCTGACGATGCCCTGCTTCGGCACGACGAAGCGCACCCGCTCCAACGCCGAGATTCTGTGCGAGGCTTTGGGCGTGACGTTCGGCGAGATCAACATCACCGAGACCGTCAAGAGCCACTTTGCGGACATCGGCCAGCCCGCCGACAAGTACGATGTCACGTTTGAAAACTGCCAGGCCCGCGTGCGCACGCTGGAGCTGATGGACTATGCCAACAAGAACGGCGGCTTTGTCATCGGCACCGGCGACTTAAGCGAGCTGGCGCTGGGCTGGGCCACCTACAACGGCGACCACATGAGCATGTACGGCGTCAACACCGGCGTGCCGAAAACGCTGGTGCGCCATATTGTGCAGTACGTGGCCGACACCTGCGGCAATGACACGCTGCGGGACGTGCTGGTGGATATTCTGGACACCCCCGTCAGCCCCGAGTTGCTGCCCACCGCCGCAGACGGCACGATTGCCCAGCAGACCGAAAAACTCGTCGGCCCGTATGAGCTGCACGACTTCTATCTCTACTATGTGCTGCGCTTTGGGTTCAGTCCGACAAAAATCTACCATCTGGCCCGCACAGCCTTTGACGGCCGGTATGAGCCGGAGGTCCTGCTGGCGTGGCTGAAGAATTTCTACCGCCGCTTCTTTGCCCAGCAGTTCAAGCGCAGCTGTCTGCCCGACGGCCCGAAGGTCGGCTCGGTCACGCTGTCCCCCCGCGGCGACTGGCGCATGCCCAGCGACGCCTGCAATACGCTGTGGATGGCAGAATTAGAAAAACTGGAAGTCTGATCGCGTTACCCGCGTATAAAAAATGCCCGGAACCACTTGCACGGTTCCGGGCAATTTTTATAGCTTTTTGATTTCGGCGTTCAGAGCGTCGTAGGTGTAGAGTGTGTTGAGCACCTGCAGCAGCTCCTTTTTGCTCAACCGCGGCGGCAGACCGAGGCGGCGCAAAAACACCCGGCGGTTCTCAGCACTGTTGGCCGTGCCGGAGATGCCCCAGTCGTACAAATCGGTGTACGTGATGGAGCGCGACTGGGTCGTTTTCTGCTGGCAAGCAGTTTTACTTGCCAGGGCGGTTTCAAGGCCCTGTACAATCAAATCGTCGGATACGCCCTCGACGCCGAGCAGTCCCTCCTTGCCGGGCTCGGCCTTGCGTGACTCCTTGCCCGCAATTGCCGGGACGTAGGCCTGCAGGACATGCTCCGCACCGACAAGACCCGTGACAAAGTGGCGAATCTTGAACCCGGCGGCGTCGGAGTCTGTCAAAATGATAAGCCCCTGCGCTGCAGCAATGCGCTTGAGCAGCCTTTGCAGCGCGCCGTCCTTGAACACCCGGAAGCCGTCCGTCGTCAGGATCGTGCCGTCCACGATATTGCTAAGGCGTGCGGCGTCGTATTTGCCCTCCACCAGCAGGGCTTGTTCCAATTTCAGCATTTATGCCCTCCCGGCCAGCGCCAACTCACACAGCGCCTTCTGCATTAAAAGGTCGGCGTCCAGCTTGCTGCTTTTCAGGTCGGTGTCCAGTCTTTGCAGGATGTGCAGGCAGTCCTCCAGCTGGGCACGCTTGAAGCGCAACGCGGTTTTTTCGGTAGAATTGAGGCGGTAATTCCAATTGCCCTTGTAGCCAAAGTCCTTGGCCACATCGCCGAGGCCCCGGCGGCTGCGGCGGCCCAACAGCACGCGGTACAGATCCAGATAGTTGCTGATGAGTGCGCCGGTAATCATGATCGGTTCGTTTTGCAGCGCCAGCAGCGTTTTCAGCTTTTGCTGGGCCTTATCGGCCTGGCCGCTCGTCAGCAGCTTGACCATATCGAACGTGTCCGCGTCAAGCGTGACCGTGCCGAGCCGGCTGACCATTTCTTTTGTAATTGTGCTGTAGTTGGCCAGCGCGGCCAGCTTTTCCACCTCATTTTTAAGCAGGAACTGATCCTCGCCGCAGCGGGCCAGCAGCGCAGCTTCGGCGCCGGGGGCAAAGTCCGCACCGGCCTCCTTCGCCCAATCACGGGCCATGGCCTGTAAAGCCGCGCCCGTGGGGCGGTTGAGCTGCACGCAGTAGCCGAGCTTCTCGCAGCTGGCAATGAGCTTTTGCTCCCGCTTGCCGGGGCGCAGTTTGCCGTAGCTCTCCTCGATGATGCTCGTCAACACAAAGATGGCGTTCTCGGTGTCGGCCAGCGTGTCGCAAAGCTCCTGCAAATCCTTGTCGGAATAGGTTGACGGACGGATCAGCGGCATGAGTACCAGGCGTTTGCCGCCGAAGAATGAAATCGTACCGGCAGCTAGCACGATCTCCTCCACCGAGGGGGTCGGCCCGTCCAGCACCGTCGTCTCGGGGTCGTCGCGGTTCAGATATTTCAGCGTCTTCTGCGCCGCCGTGTGGACGAGCGCCTCGTCCGATGCGTAGAAATAGTAGAGTGCGCAGCCTGCCTTCAGGCGTTTTTCCAGCTCCTTTTCACTGTACAGCAATCGTCTGTGCCTCCTCCCAAATCATGCTGCGGCCCGGGCGCAGGGTCAGTCCGGGCGTGTCCTCGCCATAGCGCAGGGTGCAGCCTGCGGCGTCGTCCAGCCAGCGCGGTGCGGCAGCGGTGTACAAAATTGCGTCGGGCCGCACGGAATCGGACAGCGTGCCCGGTGCGCAGAGGACATCCACCCGCACCGGCTCTGCCAGCTCGAGCCTGCCTGCCCCCACGGCAATGTGCCGCTCCCCCACGCCCAGCACAGCGAGGTTTGCGTTTTTATTATGATACAGGTCCAGCGTCAATCCGTCAAGCACCGGACGGGTCGTAAAGTCGGCAAGCTCCTGCACCGTCACGATCTCTGCCGCGGAAAATTCCATCTGCGTCGGCTTGGCGCGCAAGTCAACGACCAGCGCGGGCTCCTGTCTGCTGCGCCCGGCCAGATAGTTCTGCACGGCGCTCCAGTTGCTCTCCCCGCCGCGGAAGAACACCACAGCTTGCCCGTTCTGCACGCAGACGACGCAGGGATTGTTGGATGCGCCGACCAGATTGATCTGCACAACATCTCGCTGCATCCAGACACCCAGCCCCACGGCCAGCACTGTGCAGAGCGCCGCCGCGGGCAGATAGAGCCGCAGCCGCCTGGCATGCCAGAAGCAGACCGCCAGCGCGCCTAGCACAGCCAGCGCAAACAGCGTGTACCGCTGCGGCAGACAAATCGACGCAAACGGCAGTGCGGCGCAGCACCGTACCAGCCAGAGCAGCCCCTTGAGCCAGAGACTCAGCACGAGAGCGGTCAGGTTCGTGATTGCCGCCAAAAACGGCACGGCGCTGCATACCAGCAGCAGGATGCCCAGCTGCAGGGCGGGCTGAACCATCCAAACGACCAGCAGGTTGCAGAGCACCCCGACCAGGCTGGCCGCCATGCCGTGGGCCACCAGCACCGGCAGCGTGGCAAGGCTGGCAAACGCTGCCGTTTGCACAGGCTCTGCCACTTGGCATAGCGCCTTGACGGCGGCGGGCTTGTCCTGCGCTGCGCGCTGCTCGGTGCGGGCCAGTGCTGCCGCAGCCTGCACGCCCAGCACGGCACAGAATGACAGCTGAAAGCCAAGGTCGCACGGCGCATAGGCGTTTTGCAGCCCCAGCAGGATGGCCGCAAAGCTCGTTGAGGTCAGCAGGTCGGGCGGCAGCAGGAAGAAGTCCCCCACCAGCGCCACCAGCAGCACGATCCCGGCGCGCGATACAGAAACCGGCATTCCGGTCAGCAGCAGGTAAAACAGTGCCGCTGCAGCGCGCAGCAAAATCAGAGGCTTATAAAATTTCCATTTGCGGCCAAAGCCCAGCAGCCCGCAGAGCAACGCCAGATGCAACCCCGACACCGCCAGCAGATGCGATACCCCCGCCGTGCGGAAGGCCTGCTGCACGCTGTCATCCAGACGGCTTTTGTCCGCCAGCAGCATAGCAGCCTCGATGCCGTCCAGCTGCCGCGGCAGCCAGCGGCGCAGTGTGGCCGACCAGCGCTGCCGAAGCCGATACAGCGCAAACCGCGGCGCGCGGCTGGCGTCCAGTGGGTGGTAGCTGCCCAGATACTCCGCCTGCAAATAGACACCCTTGCTTTGGCGGCTCAGGCGGTATTTGTTGTCGGGCAGCTCGGTCAGCGCAAATTTTGCAGTGAACCGCTCCCCCGCACTCTCGCCGGGAAAGGACGCGCACTGAACCTTTACGTTGGCCGCCCTGCCGTCAATTTCAGTCAGCCGCAGCGTACCGCGCAGGCGGCTTTCGTTGTAGGAAGCATCGGCGTCCGTCTCCACCACCGCCGTGCAGGTCACGGTCTGCCCGGCCAGTGCCTTGACGGGCCATACCCATACAAGGGTAAACACCAGAAACCACGCAAGACCGCACAGCGCACCCAGTACCGGGATGGCGCTGTCTCTGCGGCGTTTTATCCATAATAGCGCCAGACATACCAAAAATGCCGCCGCGGGCACACAGACCAGCGGCGGCAGAATGGCCGCAGCAAGCTCAGCCCCGGCAAAACCGAGACCAAACCAACCGAGCTTTCGTTTCATTGCTTAGTGCAGGAAGAGCGGCAGCGGCTCCAGGAAGAAGATGTCGGTGCGCTTGGCAGCGTCGCCCTCAGCGAGTGCTGCGCAGCAGCCGACTACCGTGCCGGTGCTCTTGGCGGCCAGCGTTTCCAGTGCATGCAGGGAGCCGCCGGTGGAGATAACGTCATCCACGATCAGGATGCGCTTGCCGTCCATATACTCGATGTCCTTCTTGTCGATGACCAGCGTCTGCTTACCGGAAGTCGTGATGGACTGATCCTCGATGATGACAGGCTCCCGCATATACAGCTTCGGACCTTTGCGGGCGGGGATCCAGTATTTGCCGCTCTGGCGCGCCATTTCGTAGGCCAGAGGGATGCCCTTGGCCTCGGCGGTCAGGATCACGTCAAACTCGGGGGCTTTTTTCAGCAGAGCTGCGGCGCATGCCTCGGTCAGCTCCACATCACTGAACATGATGAAAGCGGCAATATCCATGTGGTCGTTGACCTTGCAGATGGGCAGCTCACGGGTCAGACCCGCAATGTGCAGTGTATAGGTATCTGCCATGTTAGTTTACCTCTCTTTATTGATTCACAAGTGTTTTGTGCAACGCCCGGCATCAGCCCGGAGGCCATGCAAGGCTGCGCTTGGCCAGCACATGAAAGTGCAGGTGCTTAACGCTCTGGCCGCCGTCCGCGCCGACATTGGTCACAACGCGGTAGCCGCTCTCGTCGACGCCCAGCTTTTTGCACAGCTGCGCAATGACCGCGTAGATGTGGCCAAGCAGCGCGGCGTCATCCTCGGTCAGGGCTGCGGCAGACGCAATGTGCTGCTTCGGGATGACGAGAAAATGCACGGGGGCCTGCGGGTCGATGTCGTAGAACGCCAGCAGCTTGTCGTCCTCAAACAGCTTGTTCGAGGGGATCTCGCCTGCGGCGATCTTGCAGAACAGACAATCCTCCATCCGGAATCCCTCCTTTGCAGTGGATTTTATGGCAAAGAATTACTGATTCATTTCCGCCTTGACGATCTCGGGCACAGCGTTCAGTGCGTCGTCGATCTTGGACGTGTCGCGGATACCGGCCATAGCGAAGTCGGGCTTGCCGCCGCCGTTGCCGCCTGCGATAGCGGCAATCTTCTTGACGAGAGCACCTGCCTTCAGGCCGCGGGCCAGGGCGTTCTTGGAAACGCCGACAGCCATCATCGTCTTATTACCGTCGCTGCCGATAAGCACGGTCACGGCGTTGGGGGCCTTGTCGCGCACCTTATCGACCATGTCGCGCAGGGTATCGGCACCGGTGCCGGTCAGGTAGGCGGAGACGATGCGCACGCCGTCGATGTCGGCGGCGTTCTCAAACAGGCCGTCGATCTTGGCGGCAGCCATCTGGGCCTTCAGGATTTCAAGCTGCTTGGCGGTCTCCTTCAGCTCGGCAGCCAGTGCCTCGGCGCGGGCAGGAGCGTCCTTCAGGTTGTTGGCCTTCAGGGCAACAGCGGTCTTGGCCAAAATCTCGGTGCGGTCATCCAGCAGATCCAGCACGCCGAAGGCGGTGGTAGCCTCAATGCGGCGGATACCGGCAGCCACACTGGACTCGCTCAAAATCTTGAAGCAGCCGATCTGTGCGGTGTTCGTGACATGGGTGCCGCCGCAGAACTCGGTGCTCCAGCCGCCGGCGTCGACAACGCGGACGACACTGCCGTACTTCTCACCGAACAGAGCCATAGCGCCCATCTTCTTGGCTTCCTCGATAGGCAGGTTCTTGACGGTGACAGGCAGAGCCTCGTAAATCTTCTCGTTGACGCGGCGCTCGACCTCGGCCAGCTCGGCGGGGCTGACGGCGCTGAAATGCGTAAAGTCGAAGTGGGTGATCTGGTCGTCCTGATAGCTGCCGGCCTGATGGACATGCTCGCCCAGGACCTCGCGCAGGGCCTTCTGCAGCAGGTGGGTGGCGGTGTGGTTGCGGCAGATGGCGGCACGGCGCTTCTCATCGACGGAAGCGGTGACCTCGTCGTCAACGTGGATGGTGCCGTCCAGCAGCTCACAGGTATGGACGAAATAGCCCTTCGGGGTCTTTTTGACCTGGGTGACCTTCAGCTTGGCGTCGCCGCTGACAAGATAACCGTGGTCAGCGACCTGGCCGCCCATCTCTGCATAGAACGGGGTACGGTCCAGCACGACCAGCACGCCGTCCTTGGCCTCGCCCGCCTCGTCGGTGGCGATGGCATCGACGAGTTCCTCCCCGTCGGACAGAGCCAGAACCTTAGCCTTCTCGGACAGGGTCTCGTAACCGTCAAACTGGGTGGGCTCGGCGGTCAGCTCGCCGAACAGGTCAGCGCTCCAACCGGAAATATCCTTGGCCAGGCGCTCGGCGCGGGCGCGCTCACGCTGCTTGGTCATCTCGATGTGGAACGCAGCCTCATCGACGGCAAAGCCTGCCTCGGCGGCAATCTCACGGGTCAGGTCGAGCGGGAAGCCGAAGGTATCGTTCAGCTTGAACGCCTCGACACCGGACAGGACCTTCTCATGGGCCTCCTTCAGGCGGCCCATCATGCCGGTCAGGATGTTCAGACCGGCGTCGATGGTGCGGCCGAAGCGCAGCTCCTCGGTGCCGATGACCTTCTTGATATAAGACTCATGCTCGCGCAGCTCGGGGTAACCGGCCTCACTGGACTCGATGACCGTTTCGACCAGCTCGGTCAGGAACGGGCGGTTGATGCCCAGCATACGGCCATGGCGGGCGGCGCGGCGCAGCAGACGGCGCATGACGTAGCCGCGGCCCTCGTTGGACGGCAGGATGCCGTCGGAGGCCATAAAGACGGTGGCACGGATGTGGTCGGTAATCACGCGGATGGAGATGTCATCCTTCTCGTTCTCGCCGTACTTCTTGCCCGCGATGCGCTCGACGTGGTGCAGAACGGCGGCAACGGTATCGACCTCGAACAGGTTGTTGACATCCTGCATGACGACGGCCAGACGCTCCAGACCCATGCCGGTATCAATGTTCGGCTTGGCCAGCAGCTCATAGTTGCCCTTGCCGTCGGCATCATACTGACTGAACACGAGGTTCCAGATCTCCATGAAGCGGTCACAGTCGCAGCCGACGCCGCAGGTCGGCTTGCCGCAGCCGTACTTCAGGCCGCGGTCATAGTAGATCTCAGAGCAGGGGCCGCAGGGGCCGGAGCCATGCTCCCAGAAGTTGTCCTCCTTGCCCAGGCGGACCATGTGATCCTCGGGGATGCCGACTTCCTTCGTCCAGATGTCGTAGGCCTCGTCGTCCTCCTCATAGACGCTGATATATATCTTATCCGCGGGCATCTCGAGCACCTTGGTGCAGAACTCCCATGCCCAAGCGGTCGCCTCACGCTTGAAGTAATCGCCGAATGAGAAATTGCCGAGCATCTCAAAGAAAGTGCCGTGGCGCGCGGTGATTCCGACGCGCTCGATGTCGGGCGTTCTGATGCACTTCTGGCAGGTTGTGACGCGCTTTCTCGGCGGGGTCAGCTCGCCCGTGAAGTATTTCTTGAGCGGCGCCATGCCGGCGTTGATGAGCAGCAGGCTCTTATCCCCCTGCGGCACGAGCGAAAAGCTCGGCAGGCGGAGATGACCCTTGCTCTCGAAAAAGCTCAGATACTTCTCTCTGAGTTCATTGAGTCCCGTCCATTCCATAATAACAACTCCTTGAAAAATAAAAATAGATGCCGTTCTGCCCGGGACGGCCGAAGCCGCGGTACCACCCGGATTGCACAAAACTGCACCCCTCTGCTGCCCTTAACGCAGGCTACGCCCGTTCAACGCGGGAGGCTCCGAGCCGGCTGCCGTACTTCCTGACACGGCGCACCTCACAGCGGCATAATGCCGGCGCGCCTCT
>OLYK01000485.1_pt1 | contig 10287 bp, 6 predicted proteins | sample 1673651 | NCBI WGS metagenome assembly OLYK01 (sample SAMEA103958118, study PRJEB25191) | human gut metagenome | reverse complement strand
ATTTTCGGACAAATGTTAAGGGGGTAAAGGTGAAAATCTGAAAAAAATGCCGTTCTTACAGCGAGTAAACGGATTTTGCCGCCGATAAAAAAGTTTGGCATGACAAAATGTTGACAAATCGGGAGAAATAATATATAATAGGAAGATATGAGCGGATTTTCACCGCATAGAATTGGAGGAACAAAAGAATGAAACTGAGAAATATCATTTCCGCTGTTGCGGCTGCGGCTGTTGCAGCAAGCGCGGCAAGCCTCTGCGCATTCGCAGACGACCAGCCCGCAGGATACGTTTACTTTATGGCTGAAAAGACCACGCTCGGTCAGGGCTTCGAGGTCGAGCCGGTCAAGGTACCCTACTACGAGGGCGAGACAGGTCTCGACATCGTTGAAAGAGCCGCTGAGATCAAGACCGAGGACGCCGGCTACGGCGCGTTCATCACCGCCGTCATCAACTTCCTGATCATGGCGTTCGTGCTGTTCTGCATCGTCAAGGCTATGAACAAGCTGATGGAGATGGGCAAGCATGAGGAGCCCGCCGCGGAGGAGCCTGCTGCCCCCGCCGTCCCCACGCAGGAAGAGCTGCTGGCCGAGATTCTGGTCGAGCTGAAAAAGCAGAACGGCGAGAAAACGGCGTAACGTTTTTAGTATGCAAAATGACCGCGCAGGGCGAGGAGCCTTGCGCGGTTTTTGTTTGGGCGGCGGAGGCACACGGCGCGGGAGGGATGAATCCCTCCCCTGCGGGTCAACCGTAAACGGGCGATTCCGGGAGGCCGCGGGCCGGGCATGCCCGGCCCCTACAGCGCAGCGCACCTTGTAGGGGGCGGCGTCCCCGACGCCCCGCATGACGGCACACGCTTTCCGGGGATTGTAGGGCGGCCTGCCCACAGGCCGCCGCGGAGGGGTCAAGACCCCTCCCTACAATGCAAACCGGAAAAGAGAGATGCCGTTAGGCCGCGGGCGGCATATATGCCGCCCCTACAAAGCGGCAGAAAGCCCACACTACTTAATTTTATTAAGTTTACGCTTGCTAAACCAAATTTCTAAACGTTTTTCGCTTAATTTCCGTAAAATCTTCTGCTTCGGGATTGTAAAGCGGCGGCATCTATGGTATGATGCAGACAAGAACAAAGACGTTCCCACAAGGGGCCTGTGTGCCCTGTTGGGAGCGTCTTTTTTGTTTATCCCGCCCGCGCGGCAAATGTGCGACGCTGCGCGGTTTAACGGGATTGGGAAAGGAGCAAACAAGGTATGGAAAACTTTACCGAGCGCAAGACCCCCGCCGGGCTGTACAGCCCCCGGTTTGAGCATGACAACTGCGGCATCGGCGCTGTGGTGGACATCAAGGGGCGCAAGAGCCACAAAACCATTGACGATGCGCTACAGATCGTGGAGCATCTGGAGCACCGCGCGGGCAAGGACGCCGAGGGCAAGACCGGCGACGGCGTCGGCATTCTGACGCAGATCAGCGACAAATTCTTCCAGAAGGCTGCTGCCGAGCAGGGGCTGACCCTGGGCGCAGAGCGGGAATATGGCATTGGCATGTTCTTTTTTCCGCAGGATGAGCTCAAGCGCAACCAGGCCAAGAAGCTGTTTGAGATCGTCTGCAAAAAGGAGGGTCTGCCCTTCTTAGGCTGGCGCGAGGTTCCCACCTGCCCCGAGGTGCTCGGCCACAAGGCCATTGCCTGCATGCCCAGCATTTGGCAGGGCTTTGTGGGCAAGCCGCAGCGCGTCGAGGCCGGCATTGCCTTTGACCGCCGCCTCTATGTGGCGCGCCGCGTGTTTGAGCAGTCCAGCCCCGACACCTACGTTTGCAGCCTGTCCAGCCGCACCATTGTCTATAAAGGTATGTTCCTCGTCAAGGAGCTGCGCCTGTTCTATCCCGATTTGCAGGACGCCGACTATGAATCCGCCATCGGCATGGTGCACAGCCGCTTCTCGACGAACACATCCCCGAGCTGGAACCGCGCCCACCCCAACCGCTTCATCCTGCACAACGGCGAGATCAACACGATCCGCGGCAACGTGGACACGATGCTTGCCCGCGAGGAAACCATCGGTTCCAACTATTTAAAGGACGATATGACGAAGGTTCTGCCCATCGTCAACCAGGGCGGCTCCGACTCTGCCCAGCTGGATAACACGCTGGAATTCATGGTCATGAACGGCATGGATCTGCCGCTGGCCGTCATGGTCACGATCCCCGAGCCGTGGGACAACAACAAGTCGATGGACCCGAAGAAGCGCGACTTCTACCAGTACTATGCCACGATGCTGGAGCCGTGGGACGGCCCCGCCAGCATTCTGTTCAGCGACGGCGACGTGATGGGCGCAGTGCTGGACCGCAACGGTCTGCGCCCGAGCCGCTACTACATCACGAAGGATGGCCGCCTGATCCTTTCCAGCGAGGTCGGCGTGCTCGACATTCCCGCTGACGAGGTCGTGCGTAAGGACCGTCTGCGCCCCGGCAAGATGCTGCTGGTGGATACCGTCAGGGGCGAGCTGGTCGACGACGAAAAGCTGAAGGCCGACTACGCCAGCCGCCAGCCCTACGGCGAGTGGCTGGACCGCAACCTCGTCCCGCTGTCCAGCCTGAAGGTGCCCAACAAGAAGGTGCCCAGCTACACGAAGGATCAGCTTGTCCAGCTGCAGAAGGCGTTCGGCTACCGGTATGAGGACGTCTCCACGATCATTCTGCCGATGGCCAAGAACGGCGGCGAGCCCGCCGGGGCCATGGGCAGCGATACTCCGCTGGCCGTTTTGAGCCACACCCGCCCGAATCTGAGCGAGTATTTCAAGCAGATGTTTGCGCAGGTCACGAACCCGCCCATCGACGCCCTGCGCGAGAAGATCGTCACCTCGACCACCGTCTACGTCGGTGCGCAGGGCAATCTTCTGGAGGAGGACGCCGACAACTGCAAGGTCCTGAAAATCGAGAACCCGATCCTGACCGAGACCGACCTGCTCAAGATCAAGGCCATGGACGTGCCCGGCTTCAAGGTCGTGACGCTGTCCATCTGCTACTACAAGAACACCGACCTGGAAAAGGCCATTGAGCGCCTGTTTGTCGATGTGGACCGCGCCTACCGCGACGGCGCGAACATCCTGATTTTGTCGGACCGTGACATTGACGAGTACCACGTCGCCATTCCCAGCCTGCTGGCTGTGGGCGCGGTCAGCAAGTATCTGGTCCGCACCCGCAAGCGCACCGCCATGGCGCTGATTCTGGAAAGCGGCGAGCCGCGCCTGGTACACGACTTCGCCACGCTGCTGGGCTACGGCGCAGCTGCCATCAACCCGTATCTGGCGCAGGAGACTATCGGTGAGCTGATTTCCGACGGCCTTCTCGACAAGGACTACTACGCCGCTGTCAGCGACTACAACAAGGCCGTGCTGGCGGGCATTGTCAAAATCGCGTCCAAGATGGGCATTTCCACGATCCAGTCCTACGCGGGCAGCCAGATCTTTGAGGCGCTGGGCATCTCGAAAGAGGTCATCGACAAATACTTTACGAACACCGTCTCCCGCGTGGGCGGCATCACGATCCAGGACATCCAGAATGATCTGGAAGCCCGCCATCAGGAAGCATTCGACCCGCTGGGTCTGGACATCAACCGCGAGCTGCCGAGCCTGGGTGCGCACAAATTCCGCGGCGGCCCCGCTGCCGAGCAGCACCTCTACAACCCGCAGACCATCCACCTTTTGCAGCAGGCCTGCTGGACCGGCAATTACGATACCTTCAAGCAGTACACCGCCGCCGCTGCCAATGAGAACGGCGACGCGATGCACCTGCGCAGCCTGCTGGACTTCAACTATCCCGAGCAGGGCGTGCCCCTCGACGAGGTCGAGAGCGTTGACTCCATCGTCAAGCGCTTCAAGACCGCAGCCATGAGCTACGGCGCACTGTCCGAGGAGGCCCACGAGTGCATGGCTATCGCCATGAACCGTCTGGGCGGCAAGTCCAACACCGGCGAGGGCGGCGAGGCCGAGGACCGCTACGGCACCGAGCGCAACTCCGCCATCAAGCAGGTGGCATCTGCCCGCTTCGGCGTGACAAGCAAGTATCTGGTCTCCGCCAGTGAGATCCAGATCAAGATGGCGCAGGGCGCGAAGCCCGGCGAGGGCGGCCAGCTGCCCGGCGGCAAGGTCTACCCGTGGGTCGCCAAGACCCGCAACTCGACCACCGGCGTCGGCCTGATCTCTCCCCCGCCCCACCACGATATTTACTCGATCGAGGACCTGGCGCAGCTGATCTACGATTTGAAGTGCTCCAACCGCAAGGCAGCCATCAACGTCAAGCTCGTCAGCGAGGCCGGTGTCGGCACGATTGCCGCGGGCGTTGCCAAGGCCGGTGCGGAGGTCATCCTGATTTCCGGCTTTGACGGCGGCACGGGCGCAGCCCCCCGCAACTCCATCCACAACGCAGGTCTGCCGTGGGAGCTGGGCATTGCCGAGGCACACCAGTGCCTGATCATGAACGGTCTGCGCAGCCGCGTCCGCATCGAGGCGGACAGCAAGCTGATGAGTGGCCGCGACGTTGCCATTGCCGCCCTGCTGGGTGCCGAGGAATTCGGCTTCGGCACCGGCCCGCTGGTGGCCATGGGCTGCGTCATGATGCGCGTCTGCAACCTTGACACCTGCCCCATGGGCATCTGCACCCAGAACCCCGAGCTGCGCAAGCGGTTCAAGGGCAAGCCCGAGTACATCATGAACTTTATGCGCTTCATGGCCGAGGACCTGCGCGAGTACATGGCAAAGCTCGGCGTGCGCACCGTCGATGAGCTGGTGGGCCGCACCGACCTGCTCAAGGTCAAAGCCGCGCCCGCAGGCTCCCGCGCCGGTGAGATGGACCTGACCGCGCTTTTGCAGAACCCGCTGGTCGAGAACTCCAACGTACACTTCAACGCGAAGGATGTTTACAACTTCCAGCTGGAAAAGACCCCCGACATGCGCATCCTGATGAAGAAGTTCAAAAAGAGCTTCGACTCCGCCGAGCCGAAGCCCAGCACCGTCACGCTGGACGTCGGCAACACGGACCGCGCGTTCGGCACAATCATTGGCAGCGAGATCACCGCCAGGTTCGGCAACACGCTGCCCGACGACACGTTCCATGTCGTCTGCCACGGCTACGGCGGCCAGAGCTTCGGTGCGTTCATCCCCAAGGGCCTGACGCTCGAGCTGGTCGGCGACGCGAATGACTACATCGGCAAGGGTCTGTCCGGCGGCAAGCTCGTCGTCTACCCGCCGAAGGACGCCGCCTTTGACCGCAGCGAGAACATCGTCATCGGCAACGTGGCACTGTACGGTGCTACGGGCGGCACGGCGTTCATCAACGGCGTGGCCGGTGAGCGCTTCTGCGTGCGCAACTCCGGCGCAACTGCCGTTGTGGAGGGCGTGGGCGACCATGGCTGCGAGTACATGACCGGCGGCACGGTGGTCGTGCTTGGCAAGACCGGCAAAAACTTTGCAGCCGGCATGAGCGGCGGCATCGCCTACGTGCTGGACGAGGACTGGGACTTCTACCAGCGCGTCAACAAGGACATGGTCAGTCTGGAGCCTGTGGAGCACAAGTACGATGTATCGCTGTTGAAAGACCTGATCCGTGAGCATGTGGAGCTGACCGGGTCGCCGCGCGGCAAGGAAATCCTTGACAACTTCGGCGAGTATCTGCCCAAGTTCAAGAAGGTCCTGCCCCACGACTACGACAAGATGCTGCGCCTGATCGCCCAGATGGAGGAAAAGGGCGAGGACAGCGAGCAGGCTCAGATCGAGGCGTTCTACGCCATGAAAAGCGCAAAGTAAGGGAGGCAGAGTACCATGGGCAAACCGACAGGATTTATGGAAATTACGCGGCAGACCAGTTTAGAGCTGCCGCCCGAGGAGCGCATCCGGAATTTTAACGAGTTTCACGTCCCGCTTCACACCGACGAGCAGCAGGCCCAGGGCGCACGCTGCATGGACTGCGGCGTCCCCTTCTGCCAGAGCGGCGTTCAGCTGGGCGGCATGTTCAGCGGCTGCCCGCTGAACAACCTGATCCCCGAGTGGAACGACCTGGTTTATCAGGGCAAGTGGGATCTGGCCGTGCACCGGCTGATCGCCACGAACCGATACCCGGAGTTCACGAGCCGGGTCTGCCCCGCCCTGTGCGAGGCGGCCTGCACCTGCGGCAACGTCACGGGTGACCCGGTCACGGTCAAGGAAAACGAGCGCGCCATCGTGGAATACGGTTACGAGAGCGGCGCCATTCATGCCGTGCCGCCCCCGACCCGCACGGGCAAGACCGTGGCGGTCATCGGCGCAGGTCCCGCGGGCCTGTCCGTGGCCGACCTGCTCAACAAGCGCGGCCATCGCGTGACCATCTATGAGCGCGAGGACCGCGCGGGCGGCCTGCTGATGTACGGCATCCCCAACATGAAGCTGGAAAAGTGGGTCATTGACCGCCGCGTGAAAATTTTGCAGGACGAGGGCATTGAGTTTGTTTTTAACGCCGACGTCGGCAATACGGTCAGTGCTGAGGAGCTGAAGGCCCGCTATGACGCCGTGGTGCTGTGCTGCGGCGCGAAGCAGGCCCGCGACATCCAGGCCCCGGGCCGCGACGCGCAGGGCATCTTCTTTGCGGTGGATTACCTGACCAGCGTGACCCGCAGTCTGCTGGATTCCAACTTTGCGGACGGAAAGGCGGTTTCCGCCGCGGGCAAGCGGGTGCTGGTCATCGGCGGCGGCGACACCGGCAACGACTGCGTCGGCACGGCCATCCGCCAGGGCTGCGAGAGCGTCATGCAGCTGGAAATGATGCCCTGCCCGCCCGCAACCCGTGCCCCCGGCAACGACTGGCCCGAGTGGCCCCGCGTGCTGAAAACCGACTACGGCCAGCAGGAGGCCATTGCCAAATTCGGCTTTGACCCCCGCGTCTACCAGACGACGGTCAAGGAGTTCTACAAGAACGAGGCCGGGCAGGTCTGCGGCGCGCTGATCTCCAAGCTGAAAAGCGAGGTCGTGGACGGACGCCGCCAGATGGTGCCCACCGGCGAGGAGTTCACCGTGGACTGCGACCTTGTGCTGATCGCGGCAGGCTTTACGGGCTGCGAGCCCTATGTGGCCGATGCGTTCGGCGTCGAGCGCACGAAGCGCGGCACCGTGGCCGATGTGAAGTACGCCACTGCCGACCCGAAGGTGTTCGCCTGCGGCGATATGCGCCGCGGCCAGAGCCTTGTCGTCTGGGCGCTGCGCGAGGGCCGAGACACTGCCGCCGTCGTGGATGAAAAGCTGATGGGATATACGAACCTTTGACCTACTTTCTTTGAAAAGAAAGTAGGCAAAGAAACTTTAAAACCTTAACCCATACATTGTAGGACGGGGCACCCTCACCCCGCTGCGGCGGCCTGAGGGCAGGCCGCCCTACATACTGCCCTGCGGGGCGTCGAGGACGCCGCCCCCTACAACATACAGCATAGCACAAAAAGGCACCTGCCCACACGGACAGGTGCCTTTTTATATCGTATTACCGCCCGCACTTCCAGAAATGGCAGCTGTATGGCTCCAGCGTGCTGCCGCCGCCGAAATCGTGGTCGGCGCCTGTGATGAGGTCCACCGCGCGGCCGCAGCCCGCGTCAAAGTGGGCGTCAAACGGATTGCCGTCCGCGTTGATGGCCACCAGTACCCGCTCACCGTCGGCATAGCGCTCAAAAATCAGCTGCTTGGGCTGGACCAGCACATTGCGGCAGCTGCCCCGGCACAGCGCCTTGCTGCCCGTGTGGGCGTGGGCCAGCGCCGCGATCCAGGCGGTCAGGTCGTTTTCTTCGGGCTTCTCCACCGCCGGGCGCAGCGTCGGGTCGCCGTTGCGCTTGTCGCCCTCCATACCCCATTCACTGCCGTAGTAGACCGACGGCACACCGGGCATACCGAACAACAGACCGTAGATGGGGCGTAGGCAGCCCTTGTCCGTCAAAATCGTCGCAATGCGCGTTACATCGTGGTTATCCACAAAACTCAGCAGGTGCTTGCCCGTGTACAGGCACCACTGCTCGGAGCCGAACTGGCGGTTCAGGCTGTAGCTGATCTCGTGCATGTTGCCCGTGTTGAAGCTCGAATACAGGCCCTTGTAGCACTCGTAGTTCGTTACGCTGTGGCAGGCGTGGTCGTTCATCCAGCGGTTGTAGTCGCCGTGCAGCGTCTCACCCACCAGTGCGAACTCCGGCTTGATGCTGTCGGCCAGCCCGCGCAGCTCGGCCAGAAAGCCGAGGTCGAGGCAGTAGGCAACATCCAAACGCAGGCCGTCGATGTCGTAGTCCCGCACCCAGCCGCGCACAACGTCAAACAGGTAGTTTTTCACCGCCGGGTTCTGCAGATTCAGCTTGACCAGCTCGTTGCAGCCCTCCCACGCTTCATACCAGAAGCCGTCGTTGTAGTTGGTGTTGCCGTCAAAGCTGATGTGGAACCAGTCCTTGTACGGGCTGTCCCAGCGCTTCTCCTGCACGTCCTTGAACGCCCAGAAGCCACGGCCCACATGGTTGAACACGCCGTCAAACAGGATTTTTATGCCCGCCGCGTGCAGCGCCGCGCAGACCTGCCTGAGGTCGTCGTTTGTGCCCAAGCGGCAGTCCACCTTATTGTAGTCGCGGGTGTCATAGCCGTGGGCGTCGCTCTCAAACAGCGGATTGAACAGCACGCAGGTCGCGCCCAGGCGCTTGATGTGCTCCACCCAGTCCAGCACCCGCAGAATGCGGTGCTCGCCCGCCTGTGCCTGGTCGCCGTCGTTTTGCAGCGGTGCGCCGCAAAGCCCCAGCGGGTAGATCTGATAAACTACTGCATCATCGTACCACATGTTGTTTTCCTCCCCGAATTAAAACTTCTTTTTCAGTTTTGGCTTGAGTATGACGTGGTAATACCGCGTCAGTGCCGCCAGTGCGCGGTCACACAGCCAGAACGACAGGTTGCCCGCGGCCAGCAGTGCTGCCAGCATCTCGATGCCGTCGGCCAGCAGCTCGTCCAGCACGGCGGGCCCGAGCAGCGCAAACAGCAAAAGATACACCAGCACCGTGCCCGCGTTGAACACCGCGAATTTCAGCACCCAGCGCAGGAGCGTGCTTTTTACGCCGTTCAGCTTGACGCGCAGCACGGGGTAATACCCCATGACCAGCACGTAAAACAGCGCCAGTTCGGTCTCCGGCACAAAGAGCACGGCCAGAATTGCCACGCAGACGTAGAGGGTCAGCGCGTAGCGCGTGCCGTATTCCTCCAGCACCGGGATGAGCAGGAACGCCGCCAGCATCGGCGCGGCATAGGTGCCGATCTGCAGTGCACTGCCCAGCAGCAAAAGCACCACCGAAAGCGCCCCCAGCATACCGCAGAGGGCTATCTTCTGGCTTTCCGTTTTGCGCATCGTTCCGCCTCCCACCGCTTTTCGATTCTTGTACATTATACCCTATTTTGTTTCACATTGCAAGGCATCCATCTGTGCAACCGTACAAAAATTGTAGCCCTGCTCCCGGAAATAGGCGATCATATCGGGCAGGGCCTTGACGGTCTGACCTGTTGCTTTTGTATCATGCAGCAGGACGACACAGGTGTCCTGACCATCGGCATCGCGGCGAATGTTACGCAAAATCTGCGTGGCATCCGGGTGGCTGGCGGTGGCATCCTCGGCGCAGACGTTCCAGTCGATCCAGTGGTAGCCCTTGTCCTCGGCCTGGGCCTTCAGGGCCTTCATGATGCCGTTTCCGCCGTAGCGGTGGCTGACTGTGTTTGTGCTGCCGCCGGGGAAACGCAGCCAGTCGATGGCCGCCACATCCACATACGGCTCCAACGCCTGGCGCAGCGTTCTGATGTCCTGCCAGAATGCGTCGGTGCTCGCATAAATTTTGGAGTATTGATGCGTCGCGCTGTGCAGCGCGATCTGATGCCCCGCCGCCGCGATGTCCGCCACAAGGGGCAGATATTTTTCGTTGGCGTCCTGCGCGCAGACAAAGAAGGTGGCCGGGACCTGCTCCTTATCGAGAATTTCCAGAATTGGCCGGGTGTTTTTGCTGGGGCCGTCGTCAAAGGTCAGGCAGACGATTTTGGGCAGCGCCGTCTCCCCCGTCGCCGCCGACACCGCAAAGCAGTCGTTGGGGGTGTCGGTCTCGGCGTACTCCCGGTGGTACAGCAGGTGGATGATGCCGGACAGCAGCACCAGCATAGCCGTCAGCACCACGCCCGCCAGCAATCTTGCGTTTCGTTCCTCTCTGTCTGCATCCCGCCGCATGGCAAGCCCCTCCCCTGTTGTGGTTTGGTACAGGGTATGCGGGCACGG
>OLYK01000483.1_pt1 | contig 10298 bp, 5 predicted proteins | sample 1673651 | NCBI WGS metagenome assembly OLYK01 (sample SAMEA103958118, study PRJEB25191) | human gut metagenome | reverse complement strand
GCTTGCGCGCTTTTTCAACGTCCTTCGGGTCAGCCATATTAGCCTTTAGGGAGGAGATTCTTGCCTCCGTCTGCTTAATCTTGGCCTCAAGGTCGGACATCATCTGTTTGGCTTGTGCGCCGTTCACGTTGAGAGTGACGGTAGCCGTGTCTTTGATACCGCTCATGTTTTGGAGAGATTTGTTTGGCGCAAATCTCGGACAAAACGGCGACGCGCTAAAAGACAAGAAAACGGCCATAAATCAAAGCCCGTAAATGGCTATGAATTAAGGCCGTTTTCTTAATAATTCACGTTGAATTTTTACGATTTTTTGGGATTTTCCAGTGGTTGAAAATACAAAAACGTAAATTTCAACAAATTAAAGGGGTCAAAAGGGGATTGTTTCCCCTTTTCCCGTCAGGAGACCCCCCGCCCGCCCTACGGCGCGAGGGCGCTCCTGCCCTTTTGCCCCTCTCGGAATATGCAGGGGTGCGGCAGTGCGCCCCCCTCTCATGGGGCAACCACCATCGGCAGAACGAGGAGGCGCACGGTATTGAGGCCAATGTGTGAGAACATCTCACGCTTTGGCATACCGCTCTGCCCCTTTGGGGCGCCTGATGGCTCGGTGATGCAGTGAGTGAGCGTGGAACGGAACACGTAAGCTCATAGGAATGGAGAGAGGCAGTGAGTAGCCGGGGCATAGGAGCGTGGCCGCAGGGCCGCCTCGCCGTCAGCTCTACCCGCATGGGCGATAAGACAGGAGCTCAGTGCGTGTGTCGAAGGCTCGCCTCGGCACTGGCACAGAGCGGATGTCAGCCCAGGAGAGTGGAGCCGACAGCGAAAGCGAGCGACATGCGCCGTGTCAGAGGCCGCAGGACTATGACAATACTCTCTGCAGAACGGAATGAAGATGTAGCAGACGTGTGGAGTGGAGTGCTCACTCTGCGCATCGCCGAGGGGGGAGGGGTGGGCGAAAGGGAGGCGTCAGTGTCAGGGCAGCAGAGGGAGATGCGAGCTGTGGGATAGCGGGATGTTGTGTGGTGGAGTGAGAGGGAATCAGCCATGCAGTAAGCGACCGGGAAGAGTGTGTTGAAGGAAAGAAATGGAGTTATGAGATGAGAACTGACCAAAGGGAAGATTCCTCTCATAACGTAATGGAGAGACCACAACACTCTCTGGAGGGAGCGGGCATAGCTACTGACCGCGGGCACAGCCCCCACTCGACCACACATAAAGTACGCCCCACAGCCACATATCCCGGCAGTGCCTTGACGTGCGCCGACCGTTGCCGCAGGGAATGGGCCTAATGGGTGCTTGGGGCGTGGGCGGGCATAATGGAGGGCTATGCAGGGGCAATCTCGTAAAATGCTTAAATGATGCCCCAAAAAACATGGGCGCCAGTCATACCTAGGTATGACTGGCGCCCACAACCAGATTCGGGGATTGCTAATCCATCTCGTCGGCGATGGAGAAATGCAGGGGGTCTGGATAACCTACAGATATATCAAAAGCCCGCAACTCTTCGATGGTCTGTAGCTCTTCTATCACTGCGAGATGTCTGGCGGTGGTGTCGTAGCAGTCGATGGCGTAGAGTTCGAGACGGTCAAGCATCTCCTGTGCAGACTCGACCGGCATCTGTATCGGCGCCGTGCCATCCCACAGAGTCGTCATGTCACGCCCGGAAGCCTCCTCGGCGGCGAGACGCGAGCGTATCTTCCGGCGCATGCCGGAGTCAAGCCACATCGTGCGCCCATCGAGACAGAAGCGGTTGACCCTGCCACACTTGTCGTAACCCTGGATCTGTACCTTCCGAAGGCCTCTCCAGGCCTCGATGTCATCCCCGGCGTGGAAATACCTCAGGATGGCCTCGACCTCTCCTGAGGTGGCCGTGGCCAGATGGAGCTGGTCGACAGCCTCGAGGAAGCCCGGCACGGAATTGTCTGTCAGCACAAGACGGTCGGTGTCGGCCTCGAACATAGGGGCATCATCCGCCCCCTCCCCTCCTACGGAGGTGACGGGTCGTGCTCCGAGGTTGATCCACACCGTCCAGCGGCCTTTCCTGTAGCCTCCGTTATTCACTGTCGGGGGCTGCTCATTGAATCTACATGTCTGTGTCATAGTAGTCTTGGGGTAATAGGATCCATCATCATCTCCAGATGGTCAAAGAAAGAATTGATATGCTACAATAGGACGAGACACGCGAGAGTTCCACTTGTTACCGTATTCATGTCCGCCCCAGTTATTGACATACCCATCTGTGAAATTTACAAACCACGAGTTCTGGTGGTTTGCTTCTGTGGACGTCCAGTGGCCGCTCAACTTATGACTGGCAAAGGTAAAGGGATTGTCCCCGACCTGAATCCGCCACAAGGCCATCGAGTAGATAGGCTTTTCCGCATCTACCAAGGAATGAAAATACCTGTTAATCGCCATCTGCTCGGTATAAGTGTAATCACCAGACTCAGCGTGTGTCGGCGACACATTCGCCTTTATATCATTGGGTTCGTCGGTTTCAAGTGCGGCCTGAATCATCCCGTCGATGACGCTCTTGTTAGGTGACGTGCCCCGTCCTACATTACTGGTCGCACCAATACCTCCGGTCCTGGATCTGGCATGGAAGCTGTATATACGTGCCAATTCGCCCACGGCTGGAAGATACCAATTTGTCGCGGCATATTGCGGGTCTAAGGTTTCTCCATCGTTGACATTGACCTTCGGCTCGTAGAGATAACAGCTGTAAGCAGCCGGGTAAAGGAACTGCTGGTATTTATTAATGTTGTTGTTAGCCCTGTGGAGTATCTCCATCGCGTCAGCCAGTTCTGTGACTGTAGCGGGCGCCCCCGCGAACCAATGTTCCGTACCTCCGTCATCAGTATAGCATATTCCGACGGACTCATTCGAGTCGGAGTGTAGATATGTGTTGATTATACGATTGGCGTGGTGTATTATCGCCAGGGTCTTCTGTTCCCCCCGCCAGTCCGTCACACCGCCGGACACGGTACTATAATCATGAAAACCGTCATCCGTCCCGACATCATAATAATTGGTCGCAAGTAGATAACGACCATCGTCTTCGCCTGTCATACAATGGTCGGCGACATTGGCGACCATGTCGATGTCAAAGACATTGGACAATCCCGTAGCAGCCAGCATCTCATTCTGAATTTCACCATGGCCTAACCCTCCATTGTCGGGATATAGCCCCCAGGAGACGTTATCCAAGTTGATGAATCCATCAGAGCTCCGAAATAATATGTTTTCCTTGCAGTCGATAAGCACCCGGTATCCTACCAGCTGCCGTGTGGACTTGAAAAACTCGCTCGGCTTTTCGTACCCGGTGAATACCGTCGGCTCGGCCTCACCGTCCCCTTGCCACATCTCGTCCAGCTTGAAGACGATGCCAACAACCGTTTTGTTGGAGTAACATAGGTCATCGAAAGTTCCGTCCGCGTATGCGAAGTCACCTATCTTCGGAACTCGGCGATAGAAGCCGACCGGATACTCGCGGGTGAGCACCGTGCCGTTTGTCTTGGTGATGGAGCACCTGATGATATGGCGCATGTCCGAACCACTCCAGTCCAGGGCCGACACCTCCAGGAGGCCGTTGACCGTGTCGGAGAACGAGGCGTAGGGCACCGCACTGCCGTCGATGGACCATTCGATGGCCGGACTGCCGTCCCTGATGGCGATGTCATTGCCCGTGGAAGGGGCGCATGTGAGGGTGTATCTGTATGTGCCGGTCTCCGGGGTGTACGGCGCCCCGCTGATGGCGATGGAGTTTATCGCCCTTGTCGCGTAGCTTATGTGCAGGGGGTTGTCGGCGTCATCTATGTCGCCATACTGTCCGGCAAGAGCAATCTTGTCGCCCAGTGTCAGTGTTCCCGTGAGGCTGATCGAACCCGTGAGGGTGGCGCCCATGCCGTGGAGCCACATCATGGCCTCCACAGGAAAACCGCTCCAGTCTATGTCACCGACCTGCACGAGGCTCATGTTCTTCGCCTGGGAATACGCGAGCTGCACGAGTGGCTGCGTCTGGCCGCGCAGGCCGGGAGCACCGGTGATGCGGAGCTCCCTCAGGTCTGTCACGCCCTCGAGCGTGAGCGTCTTCAGGCTGGGCTGGGCTGCCAGTACCAGGGATGTCAGCGTGGCCGGGAGGTGCAGTGTCTCGAGGTGTTCCGTGGCGGGGAGGGTCACGCTTGAGAGCGAGGTGCCGCGCAGGTCTATCTCCCTGAGCTGCGTGTTGGCGGACAGGTCGAGGCTGCCTTCAAGGGTGTCGACACCGTTCAGCACGAGGCGCTGGAGCAGCGGTGCCGACACGACCATGGACGCGGGACGGAACTGCACGTCGCTGCCGCCCGACACGACAAACTCGGTGAGGCGCGCACCTGTCAGGTTGAATGTCTCGCCGAGGCTCTTGTCGGTGAAATCTCCGATGTCCCTCATGTGGTCTATGCCGTTCAGGAAGATGTTGGTGTTTCCGTCTGACGAGCCGAGGTTTACCTTATATATCTCCCCGGCCCTGACCCTCGGGGCGCGGACATTCCCGGCACCGTACACCAGCGTGCTGCCGAGCGCGAAGGTCGGGTACATGGAGATGTGCGGGACGAGGGTGAACGAGTATGCCGGGCGGCTGCCGTCCCTCCTGACTATCGAGCGGAAGTTCAGCGACCCGGCGGCTCCCTCGCCGTCGCGCCGTCCGAACTCGCCGTAGCTCGCGTAGGACGAGATATAGGCGATGCGGCGCTTCACCCACTGCATCTCGCGCTGCAACGAGTCGCCGCAGCTCTGCGTGATGGGGTCGGTGCCGTTCTGATAGATACCCTGGACATACCGGGTGCGGGCCCTCTCATAGACGAGCCTCGCGACCTCATTATAGGCTACCGCAGGGAAATAACGCTGTACCGAGAAGAAATATCTCTCGAAGCAGCCGAGGACGGTATTGTCGTCGCCCAGCCGGGCCATCTCCTGGAGGATTGCCCTCATGTTGGCCCGCTGCTCGTCGGGGAAGGCGAGTTCCATCTGGTTGAACAGCGAGTTGCTCTCCGAGTTCCAGTACGGGTTTCCGGAGTCGTCCTTGTCGTGCTCCTCGACGTCGTAGGGCTTGCTCGCCTGGCCGACGTTGTCGGTGAGGAAGATGGAGTCGAGGTCATCCTGGAACCATCCTATCAGTCCTGTCTCCGGGTCGTAATAGACGTAGGTGTTCTTGCCACGGTTGTCGGAGGCACCCATGAACTTGCAGAAATTCATGGTGAAGAGAGCCTGTGTCTGGTCGAAATGCCTCCCGACCCCCTGCTTGAACAGCGACAGACGCGCCTCCTTGAAGGCCCTGTTCTGCTGCTCCCAGTTCGACCCGCTGGCTATGTTGCCGCACTGGGCGTTGATGTTGACCTTGCTGTATCCGGTGGCGGTCTTCCCGGTTCCCGCGTCGACCCATTTGCTGTTGATGAAATCGTAACGGTACAGGTCGTACTGCGCGTTGTGCTCTCCGGCCTCGGTGACCCAGTAATGTTTGGAAGTGTCAGCCGAGACGTCGGACTGGAGATCATCGAGGGTGCCGCGGTGGAAATCAATGTCATCAAAATGGGTGAACACGAAATTCCAGGCGCTCTTGAAGGGGGCGATCTTCGAGATGTCGCCACCGACGAGGCTGAATTGCTTCTGGCCGTTATAGAGGATGTCCTCGCCGTCGACTGTGACGTCGCCGTCTATCCAGGGTACACGTCCCATCACGAGGTCGCGGTCGTTGTCGGCGCCCTCGATACAGACAAAGTCGGGGAATCTCTCGCTGTCGAACCCGAACGTGGGCCTGTCACCCTTTCCGGGACCGAATGTCATGAAGCTGGCGAAACGGGGCTCCGAAACCTCGTCATCCTGCACGAAGAACAGGAAAGGCTTCTGGAGCACGGCTGCGCGGCAGTTCTCGTAACCTGGAGTGCGGGTGATGGACGAGCCTCCGCATACCGCCTTCCACAGGTCGTTGTAGAGGGCGGTGGCGCCGATCTTGTGGCTCTGCATCGACGAGGCGAAGTTCACCTTGCCAACATCCTTGAGCGACACGGGCATGTCGGGAGCGAGCTGGAATCCGCGTCCCCGCACGGTTCCCTCCTCGTCAGTCCACACGGAATCCTCGCCATACTTTGCCTGGCCGTTCCACCAGTCATAGGTCATCGCGGATGTCCCCTGGCCGTTCATCCGTACGTTCGTTATGACGCCGCTATGCCTTGGGAGCCCCTGCTGGTGTATGACGAGGGTTCCAAGGAATGTGTCCTTCTTGGCGTCACCATATGTCGGATAGCGGCCTATCCACTTGATGACGTTGTATTTCTCAAACGCCTTGTCCCAGTCAAGGAGACCGTTCGACATGATGTCGTTGGCCGCGGCAAATGAGAGCTTCTCCCGCGTGTCGTCAAGCGACGCCTTGTAGTTCTGGAGGACATCTGCCGATGTCAGTGCCTTCCTGTAGACCTTGATGGAATAGATGTCTATATCGGCTCCCTGCGTTCCTCCGATCCGTATGCCCTGGGACGTCTCCACACCGTCGACGTACTGGACGAACACATCATTGTCGGCGTAGTTGAGCTCGCGGTTGATGACGCCGTTGACGAACATGCGGCAGTAGTTCTGGCCCGAGCCGGAGAGATTGTAGAGCAGGTTGACGGCCACACGTGTGCGCTCGCCCTCCTGGTAGCCGATGTCCTGGTTCTTTCTGGCGACCTTGCCCTGGGTCATGAAGCAGGCCTCGAGCGGACGCATCTCCCAGCCTAACGGGTTCCCGCTGCCGGAGTATGAGCACATGCGCAGCACGGGCGTCCTCTCGTCGGTCACGGCCCTCACGGCATAATCTATCTCGAATGTCAGGGAGCCGGTCTTGTTGACATTCGTGCCCCCCTTGTAATCCTCGAGCGCCTCGTAATGTATGATGAGCTCGCGTCCGGCTGGTACGCGCAGGCACCTCACTCCCCTGCTGTCCGTGACCCAGCCGTCGCTCACGAAGCCGAATCCCCTGAACTCCGAGGGTATCACCGATCCGTCGGCGGCATTTATCACTGTCGCGGGGTCGGATTCGGTATTGCTCCTGAGCCTGGGGTTCAGGATGAAATCCGCGCCGCTGACCGGGGCGAAGTTCTGTGTGTTGTCGACCTCGAACGATACGGGCTCCCTGAGGACGGCCTCGCCGGACGTGAAGTGCATCTCGACGCTGAACGCCTCGATGCCGCTGTCTATCTCGAGCATGTTGCCGAAGGTATATACCACCCCGGGCTGCGGGTTCTCCTCGGTCAGGGACAGGTACGTCTCCGAACCGTCCGGGCTCCTGAGCGAGAACCGCACCGGGAGCGGCAGCCCCGAGGGATTGTATACCGCCCAGTCGAACAGCGTGGCCGAAGACCAGTTCGTGAGCTCCCTGCGGATATTGTTGAGCATGATGTGCGGGGTCGTGTCATCCCCGTCGGCGAGCACCATGACCTGCGAGAACACATGTTCGCTCTGTGTCCCGTCCATGCCGTCGACCGAGAGCCACGCCTCGATCTCATGCACCCCGTGTGACATCACCTTGACCGCGTCGGCGTCGGAGTCCGTCACGTCAAACTGGTTAGGTGTCTCGGTATAGGTGCGTGTCCCCAGCGGGAACCTCACGGTGCGCGTGCCTCCCTCGCCACTTATCCTCAGGTTCAGGGTCTTGGAGACATCTCCCGTGTATGTGTAGAGCAGCGGCAGCGACGAGCCCGTGACGGGAACCTGCCACTGGTTGCGGAACTGGAGGGTCAGCGACGTCTTGGTGACCGAGAACTGGATATATCGCGTATTGAGGCCTGTCGTCTCGCCACGCACGATGATGCGTACCTGCTGCGCCCCGCGCGGGAGCATGGGGCCTATGTCGACACTGTGCCATGAGCCCGAGGCAGACGGCATCGAGGGGATGTTTCCGAACGTGCCGCGGTCGCGCCATGGCGACTGCGAGTCCACACGCGACTGCACCGTCAGCGTGCCACCCTCCGTAGTGTCCGTGCTGGTCTGCGTGACCGGGTTGAACTCCTCGGAGGTGAACCGCACGCGCAGCTCCAGCGAGTCGCCGGTGGTCACCATCACCGACGGGGCGTCGGTGTAGAGCCCCACCATGTAGCTTGCCGCCTGCTGGCCACCCCCCTCGGGGAGCACGGCGTCGGCAAGCAGCAGGTGCGCGTTGGACTCCGGGTCGGTGTTCCATTCGCTGTATGCCTGTTCGGAGGCGAACCCGTAGAGGTGGTAGTTCCCGTCGTCGCCCTTGATGCGCTGCGGCGGGAAATATCCCACGCGCCGGGTCAGCTCGCGCTTTATCAGCGCCTCCACCTGCTCGCCGGAGAGTCCCTCCCAGGGAGTCTCGAGTGACACCGCGTCACCTGTGATTTCCGCAGATACGCCCGGTATCAGCGTGCCCTTGTTTCCTATGATGTCTGTCATGTCTTCCTTGTGATTGGTTGTCATTTGCTGTTCCTCCATCTCTCCTTACCCAGCCACGGCTTGCGGCCGGTCCAGCGGCCCGAGCCGAAGCACGAGCGCACCGACTGCCACACCAGCACCGCGCCTACCGTCAGCATGGCCACACGGCGCCGGCCGATGCGGATGACCGAGGGGATTCTGTCTCCTATGCGCAGCATCACTCCTCCTCGGCCACGAAATACATACGGCCATCCTCGAGCTCACCGGCCTCGAGCATGGCATTCAGGCGCTCCTCGCTCTCGACCTCCACCGGGGCCACCGTCTCCGGCACCATCTCGCGCCATGACGTCCATGCCAGGGAGGGCACCGAGCCGTCGCCCACGGTTCCTGATGACAGCCCGTATGAACGGAAATATGTACGGATCCGGCTGTCGGTATGCGAGGTGCTGTCGAGCACCCCCTCAGGCGTGAAGGTGTAGTGTGTCGTGAGCACCTGCGTCAGCACATGCTGGCCCGAGTCGGTCATGATGTCGAGATAGCCCACCGTCCGGGCACGCTGCCCCGACGTGGCCGTGACGCAATAGCGGGTATGTGCCGCGTCCACCACGAGACCCCTCATGGCCATAATGCTCCCGTCGGTACCCATCGTATCGAGATCCGACACGTCCACAGCCTTCGGAACAGCCGACTCAGCCGCAGTCATGGCGGCAGAGGCGGTTGTCAAAGCGGCGTCAGATGAATTATTGGCATCAGTGGCCATCGCCATCGCAACTGAGGCTGTCGACATGGCTGAGGATGCCGTGGTATTGGCATTGCCAGCAGTCTGCATTGCCGTGGTAGCTTTTTCTATGGCAGAGAGGGCGTTCTGCAATGCAGAATTTGCGGAGGTTTCCGCATTACCGGCTTTGTTCAACGCAGACTGAGCATTTTCAAGCGCGGTTCTAGAGTTGTTCAAGGCGGAACGGATCTCATCGCTCATATCGGTCATGTCAATAGCCTTCATCTGAGCGATAATATTATCAAGCAACGCTCCAAGATAGTGGGGCGTGATGGAATTCTGTTCCACTTTAGCCTTGAAATCGTTGACTTTTAATTGAAGAGTGGAGAAATCTGTCATAACTGGGATGAATTACGAGGCAAAGATAGGGGAAAGTGAGAGATGATTAAAAGACAATTAGCGCGTGAAGCCCATGCGCCTATAATGCTCGGTGCTATATCTTGCATTGTCTGAATCAAGAGCGGCACAGAACATGGACCGGAATTCGTCGCCCAACGATTCGGCCATAAAATCACGGAGATTCATCACAGAGGAGTAGTATCTTATTGAGAACCATGGTCGACGTTCACGTTTCCGACCATGTTCCTCGATGTATTCCTTATTGTGTTCATAGTCGCCATGGCGGAGCTCCCGACCGACACCGAGGTCTTGCCAAAGTCCATATTCGAGGAAATTCTGCGACAGCGTTATGTCGTAAAAACGCCCGTCGGCACGGACCGGCAGTTGCAACGGTGACCGCCAGAGTGCGCCTGTGTCTATGACTTTGAGCTTGTATATACGCTCGTCCCAGATGTCGATCATGGTTTTATTCCAAGCCTCGACAAACTTTTGCCGGGCGTCTACTGCAGCAGTTCGGGGGTCAGCCATTCGTCAGGATTAAAAGAGAGGTCAGTATATGTGTCAAGAGCAATCTGAAAAAAGGCACATGCACAGCCAGTGAAGAAATATCGGTCAATCTCGGTAAAGGAAATCCGGGGGTCAATAAAAAAGATGTTGTTTTCTTCGAGCCTCGTTTTCTCCTGGATCAATACCGACATGAACTGCCGGAACAACTCACGCATATTCTCCATGCACCGTTCACGGGCTTTCATGTCGTCGACCGCATGACGTTTGGCGAGGAACA
>OLYK01000479.1_pt1 | contig 10339 bp, 7 predicted proteins | sample 1673651 | NCBI WGS metagenome assembly OLYK01 (sample SAMEA103958118, study PRJEB25191) | human gut metagenome | reverse complement strand
TCATACGGGATGCCCATCGACGCCATTATGCCGTCGGGGCATTCAACTGCCTGAGCGTCGAGAATGTCATGGGAGCCATAGCCGCAGCCGAAGAGTTGCGGGCGCCCGTCATCCTGCAACTTGCGGAAGTGCAATTCCCCGGGGCGCCCATGGAACTGATGGCCCCCGTTTTCCTGCAGGCCGCACGCGATGCGAAAATCCCGGTCGCCGTGCACCTCGACCACGGGCAAAGCCCCGAAACCTGCATCCGCGCCATCCGCGCGGGCTTCAGTTCGGTGATGTTCGACGGTGCCGGCCTGCCGCTGGAAGAAAATATCGCCCAGACCCGCCTCGTCGCAAGGCTCGCCCATGCCGCAGGCGTCGATGTCGAAGCCGAGCTGGGGCGCGTGGGCGACACCGGATCCGGAGGCGAGGGCACGGGCGACGCGACGACGGCGGACATCTTCACCGATGTCGAAGAGTCGGCCCGCTTCATCGCCGAAACCGGTACGGATGCGCTGGCCATCGCCATCGGCAACCTGCACGGCCGTTACACCGCCACCCCGCGCCTCAACATCGGCCGGCTGCGCGAAATCAACGCCCGCAACGGTATTCCGCTTGTTCTGCACGGCGGCAGCGGCACGAGCGAAGAGGATTTCAAAGCCTGCATCCGCAACGGCATCTGCAAGATCAACGTGGCCACGGCGATCCAGTTGGAGGCGACGGATGAAATACGCAGTTACCTCGCCGCCGACGGCGCCCCGAATTACATCGACCTGAAAAGCCGCATCACCGAAGCCTCTAAAAAGGTCGTCGCGGCACATATCCGCCTCTTCGAGAGCGACGGCAAAGCCTAAACCGCCCCGACTATGGACAGACGAGGAATCATCTCGGCCGGCACATGGCTGGTCGACAACGTAAAAATAATCGGGCAATATCCCGCACGGGGGAACCTGACGACGATCACCCGCGTAGAAACGGGGCTGGGCGGCTGCTCGCACAACGTGCTGGCCGACCTGGCAGGGCTGGGGCTCGGCGCCGCATTACCGCTGTACGCCGGCGGCTGCATCGGCCGGGACGCCTTCGGCAGCTACATAGAGCGTGAAATCGAACGGCTCGGCATCGACGCGGGCAACATGCTCCCGCTCGCCGATGCCGCGACCTCGTACACCGACGTCATGTCGGAATACGACGGGGGCTCGCGCACCTTCTTCCACTTCCGGGGAGCCAACGCACGCCTCAGCGCGGAGCATATCCTGCAAATGGAGTCCCCCGCACGGATTTTTCACCTGGGGTACCTGTTGCTGCTGGACGAACTGGACAAACCCGACCCCCAACACGGCGTCGTCGCCGCCCGCGTACTGAAGGAATTACAGGCGAAAGGCTACGAGACATCGGTCGACGTGGTTTCCGAAGAGGGCGGACGGTTCCGCAGCATCGTGGAGCCCTGCCTTCCCCATATCGACTATTTCATCGTCAACGAAATCGAGGCCGGAGCCGTCTGCGGCACGCAGCTTCGCAGCCCGGAAGGCGTACTGCTCCGCGACCGGGTGGAAGCGGCGGCCGAAACACTGATGCACCGCGGAATCGGCCGTCTTTGCGCCATCCATTTCCCCGAGGGCGGCTACGCCCTCACACGGGAAGGCGACACCTGCTGGTGCGACGCCATCCCGGTCGCGGCAAAAGCAATCGTTTCGTCGGTAGGCGCCGGCGATGCCTTCTGCGCCGGGATGCTCTATGCCCAGCACGAGCGGATGCCGCTGCGCGACGCCCTCCGGCTGGCCAACGCATCGGCCCGCTTCAACCTCTTCAGCGCCACCAGCACCGGGGGCGCCCCGACTTTAGAACTGTTAACCGAATTCATCCGATTAAATTACCAAACCCAATGAAACGCTCCGAAATAAACCGATCAATCCGCGAAGCACTGGATTTTTTAGCCGAGCACCGTTTCCCGCTACCCGAGTGGGCGACATGGACTCCCCCGATGTGGAACAGGCACGGCGAAGAGTGCCGTGAAATACGCGACAACGCCCTCGGGTGGGACGTCACCGATTTCGGCAAGGGAAACTTCAGCCGGGAAGGGCTGACGCTCTTTACGATACGCAACGGGAACCCCGCCCGCGATCGCAAGACCTATTGCGAAAAAATCATGTTCGTACGCGAAGGCCAGGTTACACCGATTCATTTCCACTGGCATAAGATGGAGGATATCATCAACCGCGGCGGCGGCGACCTCTGCATGAAATTATGGAAGGCAGACCAGAAAGAACGCATGACCGAAGCCCCCTGCACGTTCCAGGTCGACGGGATCACGACGACCCTGCGCGCCGGAGAAATTTTGCGTCTGAGGCCGGGCCAGAGCATTACTTTCGAACCTTACATGTACCACACGTTCTGGGCCGAGGGAGGAGACTGCCTGGCGGGCGAAGTCTCGACGGTCAACGACGACACCGCCGACAACCGTTTCCACGAACCGCTGGGACGTTATCCGCAAATCGAGGAGGACGAAGCGGCCGAATACCTGCTCTGTAACGAATACTCTCTCCAAAAATGATCCGAAACCGTGACATATCGCCCCTTGCCTGGGAACTGGGACACGCCCCGGACAAGGAAACCATACCCGGAACTTTCTGTCCGGCGGCTGTCCCGGGGGCTGTCCAGCTCGACTTAGCACGCGCCGAAGGATACCCCGACTACAACTACGCCGGCAACTACCGCCGCATGACGTGGATGGAAGACCGCTTCTTCACCTACCGCACGGAATTCGAGCCCCCGCGGCTCGGGCAGGGGCAGCGGTTGTGGTTCGTCTCGAAAGGGATCGATTACCAATACGAGATCCGCTTCAACGGGCACCTGCTCGCAGCAGGGGAAGGGATGTTCTCCCCCGTGGAAATCGACCTAACGGAATACCTGGAGCCCAGCAACCGGCTCGAAGTCGTGATCTTCCCCATCCCCAAGCGCCACCCCGAGCCTGCCGACCGCACGCAAGCGTCCGACGTCGTGAAACCTGCCGTAGGATATGGCTGGGACTGGCATCCGCGCCTGGTACCGCTGGGAATCTGGGATGACACCGGATTGCAGGTTCGCAACGAATCCCACGTGGCGGAGCTGCATGTCGGCTACATTCTCGACGACGACCTGCAGGGGGCCGACCTTCGCATCGAAGCCGAAGGTCGCGAGTGCGGAGGGTGCCAGAGCGACTGGGAACTGCTCGACCCCGAAGGGCATCCGGCCGCCAGGGCCCGGGGCCCGGCCGGGAAGCGCCTTACCGCCCGGGTGGAACACCCCCGGTTGTGGTGGACGCATGACCACGGGGAACCCGTGCTATACACTTCGCGCTACCGCCTGCTCGACGCACAAGGCAAGGAACTCGAATGCGTGGAACAGCAGATCGGCTTCCGCCGGATAAGGCTCGTAATGAACGAAGGGGCATGGAGCGAACCCAAGGGTTTCCCGAAAACGCGGAGCGCCGCCCCGGCGCAGATCGAACTGAACGGCCGCCGAATCTTCGCCAAAGGCTCCAACTGGGTCTGCCCCGAACTTTTCCCCGGCACAGTCGGGGAAGAGCGCTGCAAAGAACTGATAGACATTGCCGTAGCAACCAATTTCAACATCCTGCGTTCGTGGGGCGGAGGCATCGTCAACAAAGACTGCTTCTTCGAATACTGCGACCGCAGGGGCATTCTCGTTTGGCAGGAGTTCCCGCTGGCATGCAACTGCTACCCCGATGACCCGCATTACCTCGCCACGCTGGAGCAGGAGGCTACGGCGATCATACGCCGCCTGCGCCGCCACCCGTCGCTGGCGATCTGGTGCGGGGGCAACGAACTGTTCAACAACTGGTCGGGCATGACAGACCAGTCGCTCGCACTGCGCCTGCTGAATGCACTCTGTTACCGGTTATCGCCGGAAATACCCTTCAACGCCACATCGCCCCTGAACGGCATGGCACACGGCAACTACCTTTTTTACTGGGAGGGCCGCGATATTTTCCAGCTGATTAACGACAGCCACTTTACGGCCTACACCGAGTTCGGCGTCCCGGGCATTTCGCCGCGCAAAGTCCTCGAAAAGATCATTCCGCCCGAGGAGCTCTTCCCGCCCCGCCCCGGGACGGCCTGGGAGGAGCACCATGCCTTCGGCGCCTGGGATGGCAGCCCCGCGACATGGCTCGGGGAGCCGACGATAGAGCGGTATTTCGGACGGGCACAAACACTCGACCAGCTGATCGAGCGCAGCTCGCTCATGCAGGGCGAAGGATACAAAGCCGTTTTCGAGGAAGCCCGCCGCCAGAAACCCTATTGTGCGATGGCGCTCAACTGGTGTTTCGACGAGCCGTGGCCCGCGGCCGCCAACAATTCGCTGGTGGCCTACCCCTCCGTCCCCAAGCCTGCGCTCGACCAGGTGCGCCGCGCCTGCCGGCCGCTCTGCGCCAGCGCCCGCATCGCGAAGTTCGACTGGACGGAAGGCGAGCTGTTCGAAGCGGAGGTATGGCTCCTCAACGACCGTTTCGCAGCCGCCGGGCCCTTCTCCTTTACCGTGACGCTCCGGGCTGCCGGACAGACCGTCGAGATACTCCGCTGGGAAAGCCCTGCCGCCGGGCAGAACCGCAACGTCGCAGGCCCCACGGCGCGCGCGGCACTCCCGGCATGGGACACAGACCGTTTCCGGGTCGAAATCACCGTCGAAGGCCATCCGGAAATGGATGCCTGCTACACGCTGGCCTACCGCCGCGCCGCCTGCAAACAGGCGGGCACGGCACCGATGAACATAACCGAATAAAACGATGAAACGCATCTTATTCCTGCTGCTCGCGTTATGCCTCGCCCAACCGGGAACGGGGCGGGTACGGCTGCCTTCGCTCATCGGCAGCGGCATGGTGCTCCAACGCGACTGCGAAGCCCGCATCTGGGGATGGGCCGCGCCGGATGCGCGGATAAAACTCACCGCTTCGTGGGATACGCAAACGCACAACGTGCGCGCCGACGGGGAAGGACGCTGGGACGTACGGCTCCGGACGCCCGGAGCCGGGGGCCCGTATACGCTGACTATCGACGACGGGGAAAGGGTCACGCTCGACGACATTCTCATCGGCGAAGTCTGGCTTTGTTCCGGACAATCGAACATGGAGATGCCCCTCAAAGGCTTCGATTCGCAACCCGTACACGGAGGGCTCGATGCGGCGATGCGCGCGGGCGGCTATCCCGGGATACGGCTCTTCCAGGTAGCCCGCGCTACCGCGTCCGAGCCGCAGCAGGACTGCACCGGGAAATGGGAAACCTCGTCCATGCGTCCGGCCTCGGGATTCAGCGCCGTCGGCTATTACTTCGGGCTCTGGCTGCACCGTGCCCTCGGGATTCCCGTCGGGCTGATCGAAAGCGACTGGGGCGCTACGCGCATCGAGGCATGGATGAGCGCCGGAGCGGCACAGAGCGTCGACGAAAAGATACTTGCGACCGACGCGGCATACGACGCCCAGAACCGGGTAGCAGCGCTTTACAACGCCATGATCCGGCCGCTCACCCCCTATACGCTGCGGGGGTTCATCTGGTACCAGGGCGAGTCGAACAAGGGATACCATGCCAAATACCCGTACGACATGGCGGCGCTGGCGGCTAACTGGCGGGCGGCATGGGGAGGCGGTGAGCAAATGCCGTTCTACTACGTACAACTTGCACCGTTCGACTACGACATCCCGATGCACCGCTTCCGGGGCGAGGAAAATCCGATCCTGCTGCCACTGATGGTCGAAGCGCAGATCCGGGCCCTCGACCTGATCCCCAATACGGGCATGGCGGTAAACACCGACCTGGGGGATGCGACCCAGATACACCCTCCGCGCAAAGACCTCGTAGGGCAGCGGCTGGCCCTGCTCGCTCTCACGGGGACTTACGGATGCGAGGGGATCGACAGCCGGGGCCCGTTGTTCGAGCGTGCCGATTTCGGCGACGGGCGCGCGGTGGTAACCTTCAGGAGCAATTCGACGCTGATCCCGACGGACACTCCGCTGCAAGGGTTTGAAATCGCGGGAAAAGATCGTATATTCCATCCGGCGGAAGCTTTCGTAATACACCGGGATTACGATTTCAGCCGCCAGGTCGAAGTCCGCTCTGACGCCGTGGCAGAACCCGTCGCCGTTCGTTACGCTTTCCGCAACGTCGTGGAGAGAGTCAACCTGACCAACACCATCGGGCTGCCGGCCTTCCCGTTCCGCACGGACACATGGGACGACGCCGGGTTCGCACAATAAATGCACAGACAGTATGGATACACAAATCAAATTCCGCGAAAAGGTCGGCTACGGGCTCGGCGATGCCGCTTCCTCGATGTTCTGGAAACTTTTCGGGTCCTACCTGCTCTTCTTCTACACGGACATCTTCGGGCTCCCGGCCGCGGCCGTCGGCACGATGTTCCTCATCACCCGTTTCTGGGACTCGTTCGTCGATCCGGTCGTCGGGATACTGGCCGACCGGACACAAAGCCGCCGGGGGAAATTCAGGCCCTACCTGCTGTGGTTCGCCGTCCCCTTCGGCATGGCGGGCGTACTGACTTTCACTACTCCGGGCTTCGGGATGGCCGGGAAGCTGGTCTACGCCTATATTACCTACGGAGTGATGATGATGATCTACTCGCTCATCAACGTCCCCTACGCTTCGCTGCTGGGAGTCATCTCCGACAACCCCAAGTCCCGCACGGCACTCTCCTCCTACCGGATGATCTTCGCCTTCGGCGGCAGCATCCTGGCACTGCTGACCATCGAACCGCTGGTGGGATGGTTCAGCCGGGGCAGCGACCCGCAGACGGGCTGGCAGGCGGCCACGGCCGTACTGGCGGCGATAGCGGTCGCATTTTTCTTCTGTACGTACGGCTGGACACGCGAGCGGGTGCAACCCGTACATGCCGAACGCCATCCGTTGCGCGAAGACCTGAAAGACCTGTTGCACAACCGGCCGTGGTGGATCCTGCTCGGAGCCGGTATCGCAGCTCTCATCTTCAACTCGATCCGCGACGGGGCCGCCGTCTATTATTTCAAATACTATGTCCAGGCCGCAGCCCCCGCCGAAAGCACCGGCACGACGCTTTCGCTCACCACGCTCTTCCTCGTACTGGGGCAGGCCGCCAACATCGCGGGCATCCTGCTCGTGACACCCGTTTCGAACCGCATCGGCAAGAAAAACACCTATCTCGGAGCAATGGCGGCGGCAACGGTGCTGAGTGCTGCCTTCTGGCTTCCGGGTGCCCGCGACATCTGGGCCATGATGCTCCTGCAGGTGCTGATAAGCATGTGTGCGGGCAGCATCTTCCCGCTGCTGTGGTCGATGTACGCCGACATCGCGGACTACTCGGAACTGAAGACGGGACGCCGCGCCACGGGGCTGATCTTCTCCTCCTCGTCGATGTCCCAGAAATTCGGATGGACGCTCGGGGGTGCCCTGACAGGTTGGCTGCTGGGGCATTACGGTTTCGAAGCCAATGCCGTGCAGGGCATCGCGGTACAAAACGGCATACGTGCCATGATGAGCCTGCTGCCGGCGGCCGGGACGATTCTTTCGGTCGTGTTCATATGCTGCTATCCGCTGGGCGAGAAGCAGGTCGCGGAAACAGGACGCAGGCTGAACGCGCTGCGTACCGGGCACAAACGACAGGACGAGGGGGAATAGCCCGGATACACGACTACGGATAGACGGGTAAGCAGCCGGACAAGGGCGGAGCCGGGCAATCCGGAGCCGGAAGGGATCAGCGGCAACTGAACACGACGCTCTGCGAAGCGCCGTGTTCGTCGATCACGGTCAGGCGGTGCTTCCCCGGCGCCGGGCGGACGGAGACCTTATGTTCGAAAGAGGTCGAACCGATATAGTCGTCGTCGATATGCCAGAACAGCACGGCATTGCGGTCGCGGTGCACGGCCGTAAAGACAAGGCTCTGCTGTTCCCCTTCGAGCGACCTCGGGGCGACCAGCACACGCCCCGGCTGCGGGTAGATGATGTCGATGGGATTGTTTTCGGCCCGGTTACCCGGCAGGCCGGGATGCAGCGGGGGCAGCGGTCGGTAGTCGGGATGCTGCCGGCGGTAATACCACTCCTGCGCAGGCGGGAGGATAAACATCGGCATGCGGACGATCCTGGCCGGGTCATAGCAATCCGCCGTCACACGGTATTTCAGGTCGGCGCTCAGGTTGACGATCCGGTGGTAGGGGCACACCTCCCCGAGGGCGGCCGCACGGGGAATCATCACCGTATCGCGGTCGGGGCAGATATGGGACGCCAGATAGCCGCTCTGGCGGCAGACCACGGCGGGTTCCAGGTCGCCGACGGGCTCCGCGAACCACTCCCCTTTGGGCAGCAGGCCGAAGACCTCGAACAGGACAGGCGCGGCATACCCCACGCCCGTCATCAGCGGGCGTCCCTCGCCCGTGCAGTTCCCCACCCAGACCCCGACGGCATAGTCGGGGGTCATGCCGACAGCCCACGCATCGCGGTTGCCGTAGCTGGTACCCGTCTTCCAGCCGATCTTCTTCGACGACGAGAAATACTGCCATTCGCCCTCCTCCTCGGGACGGGCCACGTGGCTGATCGAATTGGCCATCAGCCATATCGCACCCCGTGAGAGGGGAATATCCCCGGCATCGACCGCCGTACCGCCATCGGGGTCGTAATGCGGGGTGCGTATCGTCTGCCGGCCGTTGAGTTTGGCCGCCAATTTCATGTAGGCCGAGGTCAGATCCCACAACGAAATCTCTGCGCCGCCCAGAATCAGCGAAAGCCCGTAATGGGCGGCGCTCCGGTCGATCGTCCCGAAGCCCAGGGCACGCACCAGCGCAAGGAAGTTCTCCTTCCCGTACTTGTCGAGCATCCTCACCGAAGGGACGTTGAGCGAACGCTCGACCACCCGGTCGGCAGGCACCGCCCCGTCGAAGGTACGGTTGTAATTGTGGGGTGTGAAGTCCCTGTAATAGGTCGGCACGTCGGGGAAAAGCATCGCAGGCAATGCCGTCCCGTTGTCCAGCATCGCAGCATAGAGCAGGGGCTTGAGCACGCTGCCGCTGCTGCGCGGGGCGGGAATCACATCGACGCTCGTACCCTCGGTGCGGTCGGCGGGGTCGTACACGTTCCCTACGTAGGCGAGCACTTCGCCGCTCCCCACGTCCATGACGACGATGGCCATGTTGTTGATCTTATTTCCCCGGTAACGCTTGTTGTAGCGCCGGGCGAGGTCGTTGACCCGGCTTTGCAGGTCGTAGTCGAGCGTCGAGCGGAGCGACCCTTCGCGCATTTTACCCAGCAGGTACATCGCCTCCATCGGCATCGGTTCGGGGGCGTCGGGCAGATGCTCCTGTTTTGCGAGGGCGCATGTCAGCGAGTCGATACGGCCGTCGTGCCAAATCCGGTCGAGCAGCCCGTCACGCTTCTCCCGCAGCCGTTCGCGGTTGCGGCGGATATGGATCAGCGACGGAGAGTTGGGCAGTACGGCGAGCATGGCGCATTCGGCCCACGAAAGCTGTGCCGCACTGCGGCCGAAATAGTACCACGCGGCACTTTCCAGCCCGACCACGTTGCCTCCGAAAGGCGCATGGGAAGCATAGAGGGCCAGGATTTCATCCTTGCAGCAACGCAGTTCGAGGCGCGTGGCGAGCACCATCTCGACGAACTTTTCCCGGAACGTGCGGGGTTTCCCGCCGCGGCTCAGGCGGATGGTCTGCATGGTGAGCGTACTCGCCCCGCTCGTGATCCGCCCGGCCGCAAGGTTCTGCCGCACGGCACGCCCCAGCGCCAGCGGATCCACCCCGAAATGGCGGTAAAAACGTTTGTCCTCGTAGGTCGTGATGGCGACCCGGAACTTTTCGGGGACGCTGTCCGTGGGAAAGAAACGCCACTGGCCGTCGGAGGCGACCTTGGCCGACATCAGGCGGCCGTCGCGGCTCCACACGGTCGCCGAAAAAGGCTCGTCGAAGAGCGTCCGGGGCAGGAACAAACAATACCCCGCGGCGAGCATGGCAACGACCAGCATCGCGAAAAAACATATTCTCTTTTTAGCCGGTTTTTTTGCCATATTTTTACGTATCTTTGGCAAAGTTACCTAAAATCCCCCATTATGAAAACAATATGCCATGCTTTGTTTGCGCTGTCCGCCCTGCTCATCTACGGCGTGCTGATGAACGTCTCGTCCGCCCTGCTGTGGCAGAACCCGTTGAGCTGGGCCACGATCGGGGCCTATCTGCTCTCCGGCTTCCCGGTGGACTGCGTCCACGCCGCGGCGACGGTCTGCTTCCTGTGGCTGTTTGGCGAGCCGATGCTCGAAAAGCTCGACCGCATCAAGGTCAAATACGGTCTTCTCGCCTAGCTTTATGCGGGTCATTATT
>OLYK01000472.1_pt1 | contig 10414 bp, 9 predicted proteins | sample 1673651 | NCBI WGS metagenome assembly OLYK01 (sample SAMEA103958118, study PRJEB25191) | human gut metagenome | reverse complement strand
AATAACAGCATGCATACGACTGCTCTTCAATGAATGAATGGAATAAAATTCGGCCATCACCCAATCACCTGAAGTCAATTTCTCTTTATTCCGCTCTTCACGGACTACTTTCTTTTCTTTCATATTGATTCGTTTTAAAAGTTATGTTTGTCTATCAACAAGATTATCGGAAGAAAGTTTGCCACGACAGAAATCGCCAGCAAAGGCTTATACTCTAATTCTTCTACAAAGAAGCAGACATTCAAAAAAGTGTTTATTACCTTTGGGGCAAAATTTAAATAAAACAAGCACATATCATGTTATCCAAAGCAGACTTAACACAGGGAAGCATCACAGGTACCCTGCTACGTTTTACCTTACCTATGATTATAGGCTCACTGCTACAACAGTGTTACAACATAGCCGACACGCTGATTGTAGGACAATGTATAGGTTCCGGCGCATTGGCCGCCGTCGGTTCCGCCTACACGCTGATGGTTTTCCTTATTTCCATCCTGCTGGGATTGTCCATGGGAAGCGGAACCGTTTTTTCCTTGCAATATGGAGCCGGACGGACGGATTCCCTACGCCGTAGCATCTATGTATCCGTCCTGCTGATCGGCACAGTAACATTGATTCTAAATATAGCGGTTTTCGTCTGGATTCATCCCATCCTCAGGATATTGCAGATTCCCAAAGATATTTATGGCATGATGTATGATTACTTGTGGATTATCTTTTGGGGAATCGGCTTTACCTTTATCTATAATTTCTATGCGGCATTGCTGCGTGCCATAGGAGATGCCGTCACTCCTCTTTGGTTTCTGGCGGTTTCCGTTGTACTGAACATCGGGCTGGATTTGTTCTTTATCTTGCAGTTGGATTGGGGAATCAAGGGAGCAGCCATCGCCACGGTAGCCGCACAGGGAGTATCCGCTTTGGGAATTATGGGATATGCCTACGTGAAATACCCCGAACTGAGATTACACCGCAACGACCTGCATTTCGACCGTCACTGCCTGAAAGAGATCACTTCGTTCTCCGCACTGACCTGTGTACAACAATCGGTAATGAATCTGGGCATTCTCATGGTACAAGGATTGGTCAACAGTTTTGGCACTGTAGTCATGGCCGCCTTTGCGGCAGCAATAAAAATAGACTCGTTTGCCTATATGCCGGTACAGGAATTCGGAAATGCCTTTTCCACCTTTATTGCCCAAAACTTCGGAGCGAGAAAAGAGGAACGGATCCGCAAAGGAGTGAAAAGTGCCTTGATTACCACCGTTCTCTTCTCTCTGGTCATTTCCATTCTGGTCTTTTTATTCGCCAAACCATTGATGCTGATTTTTGTCCGCCCCCACGAAACGGAAATTCTGAACATCGGTATCAGTTATTTACGCATCGAGGGAGCGTTTTATTGCGGAATCGGGATTTTGTTCCTGTTATACGGATATTATCGTGCCATCCGTATGCCAGGAATGTCCGTAGTGCTCACAGTGGTATCGTTGGGAACCCGTGTAGCCCTTTCCTATTGGCTTGCCGGCATTCCTGCCATCGGGGTCATCGGAATCTGGTGGTCTATTCCTATCGGATGGTTTATAGCGGACGTCATCGGCATCATATATTATAAGTATCGAAAAAGCTCCCAAACAATTGAATTTAAATAAATGTTTTTGTTAGTAAAAGACATACATACAACACCTTTTCATCTAAAATTTATGTATTTTTGTAGCCCTATAGAAAAGAACAGACATACAAATGATGGAAGAAACAACCTGCAAACCTGATTATTCGAATTCGATGGCGGAACATCTGGGTATCCGGTTTCTACCCTCCACCGAGGATGCGGTACATGCCGAAATGCCTGTAGACCATCGTACTTCACAACCCTTTGGTATGTTGAACGGCGGCGCGTCACTGGCTCTGGCCGAGATTGTGGCAGGGTATGGCTCTACGTCGCTATGCCGGGAAGACGAATATGCCTGCGGAGTACAAGTAAGTGGAAATCATCTGTCGGCCGTGCCCGTCGGAGGCAAAGTATTCGCCACCGGCAAACTGATTCACCGCGGCAGATCCTCGCATATATGGAATATAGATATCACCACTCCACAAGGACAACTGGTTTCTACTGTTCGTGTCGTTAATTTCATACTGAAAAAGAAATGAATCTACCAGATATACATACGCAAAAATTATTGGATTGCCTGACACACAGCCGCCTCGGTTTCGCCCTCTACCGGTTACCTTGGACAGACGAATGCTACCTGGTATTGCAAACCTCGGGCGATGTGGAACAATTAGCGGACATTCAGGAACTGAATGGAAAGAAAGGATTTGTCATGGCTCCTTTCCGGATATCGGAGGAACATCCCTTGGTACTTATCCGTCCGGATGTCACCGCATACGACTGGAGCGAAATCAGCGAAGCACTGTCTTCACTGGAATGTGCGGATGCCCTGCTCACCTGCAAAAGCCGGCAGAGTGAACTCTCCCCTTTTGTTTCCGAAGAAACGGATAAAGAACAATATACCCGCGCATTCGGGCGTTTCATCACTCCCTTACAAGAGAAGCTGTTCCAGAAACTGGTTCTGTCACGTTCTTCCGCCAGACATATCGGAGATGATTTTTCACCACTCGGCGCTTTTGTCCGGGCCTGCAACAACTATCCGCGCATGATGATTTACCTATGCCACACCCCTGCTTCCGGAACCTGGCTGGGCAGCACACCGGAAATCTTATTAAGCGGACACGGCAAAGAATGGCACACCGTGGCCCTGGCCGGTACCATGCCGATGCAGAACGAAGTGATGCCGACAGACTGGGACAAGAAGAACCGGGAAGAGCAGGGCTATGTGGCTGATTACATCCGCCGGATCGCCAAAAGATTCGGCAACAAGATGACGGAAAAAGGTCCTTATACCGCCCGTGCCGGACAATTGGTACACCTCAAGACCGATTTTTATTTCTTGTTGAAAAATACAGACCATATAGGCGATTTATTGCAAGAACTCCATCCCACTCCCGCCGTCTGCGGCCTGCCCAAAGAGGAGGCTTTCCGGTTTATTCCGGACAATGAAGGGTACGACCGCAGTTATTATTCCGGATTCACCGGCTGGCTGGACACAGAGGGGCATACCGATATCTACGTCAATCTGCGCTGCATGGAAATAAAGCCGGGTGAAACCACTTTATACGCAGGTGGAGGAATCCTTGCTTCCTCTGAAATAGAATCGGAATGGACAGAAACAGGAGACAAGATGAATACGATGCGGAGCATCCTTCATCCTGACTTTATAAATAAATAAATGGAAACAATTAAAGTAGAAGAATAATGTATTCAGACAAAAAGAACATACTTCAGTTGGTGGCACTTCTCAAAGCGCACGGTGTGCGGAAAATAGTGCTTTGTCCCGGCAGCCGTAATGCTGCCATCGTACATACTCTGGCCAATATAGAGGACTTCACTTGTTATTCTGTAACCGATGAACGCAGTGCCGGTTTTTTTGCCATCGGCCTATCTTTACAAGGGGGAGGCCCTGCCGCAGTATGCTGCACTTCCGGTTCGGCCCTGCTGAACCTGCACCCTGCCGTAGCCGAAGCCTTTTACCAACAAGTACCTCTGATTGTCATTTCCGCCGACCGCCCCGCTGCCTGGATAGGACAAATGGACGGACAAACCCTGCCCCAGCCCCATGTGTTCGGAACGTTAGTCAAGATGTCTGTCAACCTGCCCGAAGTACATACTGAAGAAGACGAATGGTTTTGCAACCGCCTTATCAACGAAGCCATACTGGAAACCACCCACCACGGCAAAGGGCCTGTACATATCAATGTACCCATTTCCGAACCCATTTACCGCTTCACCGCCAAAACACTTCCCGAAGTACGTGTCATCACCCGTTATCAGGGACTGAGCGTGTACGACCGTGACTATAAGGAACTGATCGAACGGCTGAACAAGTACAACAAGCGCATGGTTGTGGTAGGCCAGATGAATCTGATTTACCTGTTCGAGAAAAAATATGTGAAACCGCTTTATAAACATTTCGCCTGGCTGACGGAACATCTAGGCAACCAGACCATCCCCGGCATTCCTATCAAGAATTTCGACGCCGCCGTTTATTCCATGACACCGGAACGCCAGGAAGACATGGCCCCCGAAATACTGATTACCTACGGCGGACACATCGTATCCAAACAATTGAAGAAATACCTGCGCAATCATCCCCCGCGCGAACACTGGCATGTTGCCGCCGACGGGAAGATAGCCGATTTATACGGTTGCCTGACCACCGTCATCGAGATGGATCCGTTTGAGTTCTTGGAAAAAATAGCTTTCCTGCTGGACAACAAACCTACCCATTATCCGCTGATGTGGGAAAACTATTGCAAAACCATTCCGATGCCGGACCTTGCTTATTCCGAAATCTCCGTTATCGGAAAACTCATCCGGGCATTGCCCGAACCCTGTGCCCTGCATCTGGCAAACAGCTCCACCGTGCGCTATGCACAGTTATTTACAGTTCCTCCCCAGGTGGAAATCTGTTGCAACCGGGGAGTGAACGGCATAGAAGGCTCCCTGTCCACCGCCATCGGTTATGCCGCCGCTTCCAGCAAGCTGAATTTCATCATCATAGGCGACTTGAGCTTCTTCTATGACATGAACGCACTGTGGAATCAAAATTACGGTGCCAACATCCGCATCCTGTTACTGAATAACGAAGGAGGAGAAATATTCCATACCCTGCCTGGAATGGACAAATCAAGCCGTTCCAGGGAGTTTATCACAGCCGAGCATTACACCACCGCCAAAGGCTGGGCGGAAGAACGCGGCTTTATTTACATGAAAGTGACCGGAGAAGAAGAGCTGGAAGAAGCGATGCAGCCATTCACCTCATCCGAGACACGGATGCAACCCATGCTGCTGGAGGTGTTTACCGACAAGGAAAAAGACACCACCCTGTTAAGAGAATATTATCACGGACTTAAAAATAAAAATGAATAATGGAAACAAGAGAATGGAAAACCATCAAAGAATATCAGGATATTCTGTTTGACTTTTACAACGGAATAGCGAAAATCACCATCAACCGTCCGCGTTACCGCAACGCGTTCACCCCCACCACCACTTCGGAAATCAGCGACGCCCTGTATTACTGCCGCGAGTGCCAGGATATCAATGTAGTGGTTCTGACCGGAGCAGGCGACAAAGCCTTCTGCAGCGGGGGAGATATGCACGTAAAGGGGCATGGCGGCTATATCGGCACAGATGGAGTTCCCCGTCTGAATGTGCTGGACGTACAAAAGCAAATCCGGTCACTGCCTAAACCGGTCATCGCCATGGTAAACGGTTACGCCATCGGCGGCGGTCATGTGCTGCATGTGGTATGCGATCTGACCATTGCCTCAGAGAATGCCATTTTCGGACAGACAGGTCCCAAGGTAGGCAGCTTCGACGCCGGATTCGGCTCTTCCTATCTGGCACGCATCGTAGGGCAGAAGAAAGCCCGTGAAATATGGTTCCTTTGCCGTCAATACTCCGCACAGGAAGCACTGGAAATGGGATTAGTCAATACAGTCGTTCCTTTCGACCGCCTGGAAGACGAAACCGTGGCATGGGCAGAAAAGATGATGGAGCACAGCCCGCTCGCTCTTCGTATGATCAAAGCCGGACTGAATGCCGAACTGGACGGACAAGCCGGCATACAAGAACTTGCCGGAGATGCCACCATGCTGTATTACATGACAGAGGAAGCGCAGGAAGGAGGGAAGGCATTTTTGGAAAAACGCAAGCCACGGTTCCAGGATTATCCGAAGTTCCCATAAACAAACTACAAATTCAAAGCATGGACATTGAAGAATTCAGAAAATATTGTCTTTCGTTAGGTGACGTTTCCGAAAAGATGCCATTTGGCAAATTTGCTGCAAGATATGATTCCATCCTTGCCTTTTATGTTTATGGACACATGTTCTGTTTTATAGACATTGACAATTTCACTTTTGTCAATGTCAAATCTACTTCGGACGAAATTGAGTATATAAAAGAGAGACATGTTTCAGTCGGCAATCCCATCAACCAAAGTCTGAAACATTGGCTTCAACTTAATTTTGATGGTGATATTCCCGACACGAGCATATACACATGGGTCCAACGCGCCTTTGAGATTGTCAGGGATAAATATACCAAACCAACTACACATAAAAAAGAATGTTCCAAACCCGAATTATAAAAAAACAATTACACTTCAAGCAACCGGCAGGTACTTCCAGAGGAGTATATACCACCCGGAATGTATGGTACATCCTCCTCACCGACACCGGCAGCCGCCACTATGGCGTGGGTGAATGTGCCCCTCTCCCTGCCCTGAGTTGTGACGATATCCCCTCATACGACGAGGTGTTGGCCACTGCCTGCAAGAACCTGGAAAAGAACGGGGAAATAGACCGGGAAGCCTTGCTTCCCTATCCGTCCATCCTGTTCGGAATGGAAACCGCCCTGCTGCATTTCCGGGCACGCAGCCTGCAATTCTGGCACACCCCGTTCAGCAAAGGCAAAGAGGGCATCCCCATCAACGGACTCATCTGGATGGGAAACTTTGACGAGATGTACCGGCGCATCGGGGAAAAGATGCAGCAAGGCTTCCGCTGCATCAAACTCAAAATAGGCGCCATCGACTTTGAAAAGGAACTGGAGCTGCTGGCGCACATCCGCCGGCATTTCACCTCAGCCCAAATCGAACTGCGTGTAGATGCCAACGGTGCTTTCTCTCCTGCCGATGCCCTCGAAAAGTTACATCGTCTTTCCGAATTCCAGCTCCATTCCATCGAACAGCCCATCCGTGCGGGGCAATGGAATGAAATGGCCCGGCTCTGTGCCGCCACCCCCTTTCCCATTGCACTGGATGAAGAGCTGATAGGCATCAACCGGCGCGACCGGAAAATAGAATTGCTGGAAACCATCCGTCCTCAGTACATTATCCTGAAACCTTCTCTGCACGGAGGAATCAGCGGCTCCGAAGAATGGATGGAACTGGCGGCTGAAAGAGGCATCGGCTCATGGGTCACTTCCGCTCTGGAGTCCAATATCGGACTGAATGCCATCGCACAATGGTGTGCCACCTTGCAGCCCGCCCTCCCCCAAGGACTAGGTACCGGCTTGCTGTTTACCGACAATATAGACTATCCGCTTCACATCGAAGGGGACTGCCTTTGGTTCCACCCCGAAGAACAAGAACCCGACTTACTAAACTGGCTGAAACAATGACAAAATTCTGCACCAATAGAAACAAACAGACCATTCTGATAGAAAGCATCCCCTACTCCAACTGGGAAATTGAAATGGTAAGAATGAATATCCCTGCCGACAACCGAAGCTTCCGGCAGGAACTTTTCTCCTTTCTTTCCGAATGGTTTGACCCGGCAGACACCCTGCCGGTACATACTTCAGGCTCCACCGGCAAACCCAAGGAACTGTATGTAGAAAAAGAACGCATGATGGAAAGCGCCTGCCTCACCTGTTCCTTCCTCGGACTGCAAACGGATTCAGAACCGCTATATGCTGCCCTATTTCAAGGACAATAACTGGAACGCCGGAATGGTAGCAGGAATACGGGCTGTAAACGGCTACCTGGACGGTTCCATGGAAAATATCGGCAATGACGAAAGCGAAGATGATCCCTTGGAATTCATTATCATCTTTTTTGTGATTTTCGGAGGATTTATTGGCATCGGATTGTATGCAAACTGGCGTAAAACACGCTGCCCCCATTGCAAAAAACACAAACTGCAACGTCTTTCCTCCAAAGTTATAGACCGAAGTAACGGAACAAAGACTGAAGAAGTAGTATATAAATGCAGAAATTGCGGACATATCCTCAGACGGAAAGAACGGTCGAGAGATGAAAATTACAAAGGCCCCCGAGGAGGAGGGCCGTTCATAGGCGGAATGGGAGGAGGATTTTTTGGTGGCCACGGTGGAAGTGGAGGCGGATTTAGCGGAGGAAGTTTCGGAGGTGGAAGCTTTGGAGGCGGAGGAGCCGGAAGCCGTTTTTAAGAACAAGAATATTCATAATTTTAATAGTATATACATATGAAAAAGTCAACGATTATTGTAATAGTAGTCATTGTATTAATTGCCATTTGGGGAATAACCTCTTATAATGGTATGGTAAAAATGGATGAATCTGTCAGCACAGCGTGGAGCAATGTAGAAAACCAGTACCAACGCCGTTCTGATTTAATACCCAACCTGGTAAATACAGTAAAGGGATACGCCTCACACGAAAAAGAAACTTTTCAAGCCGTAGTAGACGCCCGTAGCAAAGCCACTCAGATGCAGATCAGCGCCGATGACCTGACTCCCGAAAAAATGCAGGCCTATCACTATTTCGAACAGCAAGGCAAAGGACATATAGCGGTGATCAGTTCCATAGCAGGCACCAAGGGACTGGGATCCGCCCCTGCCTATTCAGCGACCAAACGGTTTCAAAACACCTATCTGGATGCTTTGGACCAATTGGCGCACATGAACAAGCTACACATTTCCTTCACCGACATCCGTCCCGGATTTGTCGCCACCCCTCTGTTGAAAGATGACAAATACCCGCTGCTGATGCATGCTCCCTACGTGGCATCACAAATTGTAAGAGCCATCTCCCGAAGGAAAAGAGTAGCTGTCATAGACTGGCGTTATCAGATGCTGGTGTTTTTCTGGAAACTGATTCCCGGATGGCTATGGGTGAGGCTGCCTGTGCGGAACCAATAAAGCACTTAGCTCCCAAGCTGAGGCATTGCCTGACTAACCTTATTCGAACTAAATTCATATTTTTACCTGAACGTCTTTTCATTATCTCAAACTTATCACTACTTTTGTAATTGGATTTTAGGATTATTTTTCATAATAAAATGTCGAATTGTTCTTAAGAAGAACCAGCAACTAAGACATCATTAAAAGAACAAACATTAAACATCAAACAAATATAAGATTCTATCTGACACCAAGCATTCAATTATCAAATCGCTAAAATCCGAACAGAGAAAAGATAAAAATTATGATACGAGATATTATAAATCAAAATGAAGAAGCGCAACCTACTGACAGAACGTTAGGATTGCTACACCGGGACTTTCCGCAATGTTTCAATGCAGAAGGCAAATTTGATATAGCTGCTTTTCGTGAGCTACTAACTGACAAAGTAGACCTTATAAAGGAAGGTAGCGGCTTTAACTTTCTTGGCAAGAACTATGCCAGTCTGTTGGCCTCGATGGATACGACTACCGTATTAGTGCCCGATCTGGAACATAACAGCAAGCCGGAGAATATAAATAGTCAGAATGTGTATATCAGCGGCGACAATCTTGACGCGCTGAAGCATCTGGTAAAGTCGTATGCCGGTAGAGTGAAATGCATTTATATAGATCCACCCTATAATACAGGTACTGACGGATTTGTATATAATGACAAATTCAACTTTACAGTGGAAGAATTGCAAGAGAAATTGAGCATCGGTGAGGAACAAGCAAACCGTATTCTTGCAATGACAACCCGTGGTGCTGCTTCGCACTCAGCATGGCTTACCTTCATGATGCCCCGTCTGCAATACGCTAAAGACTTGCTCTCTGACGATGGAGTGATTTTTATCTCTATCGACGATAATGAGCAGGCTAACTTGAAGTTGCTGTGCGACCATGTGTTTGGAGAGGAAAATTTTGTGGCTCTATTCCCATGGCGGAAAAGAACGGCAAAGTCAGATGTTCCATTCGGAGTATCAAAAGATTACGAATGGATAGTATCATACGCCAGAACAGATTCTTTTTTGGCTGGTATCGATGGAAAGGGAAGAAAATATTACGAAACAGAAGATTTTCCCGGACAACCTTGGAGAGTGCATGATTTGACAAAGCAGACTACTGCATCGGAACGCCCCAACAGTTTTTTCACAATAAGGAACCCTCAAAACGGTAAAGAATATCCAGCAAACCCGAAACGTACTTGGTGCATTACACAGGACACATTTGATTCTTATTATGCACAAAAAAGAATCGTATTCCCCGGTGATTACGATTTCCTAAAAATAGATAAGCCCGTGCTCCGCTATTGGAAAGACAATGATATGCAAAAGGCTGGTGACCGCTTCGGACAATATGCCGTCAGCACTCATCTTCCATCCCATATCGGCATGAGCCAAGACGGAACAAAGGATTTAGACGAGCTTTTCAATGCCAAGATTTTCAGTTTTCCAAAACCTGTAAGTCTCATAAAACACCTTATAGATGGAGCTGTAGAAAAGGACAAAGATGTACTGTAAGTTATAACCATCTTCCACACTGTTTAGTTCCATTACGGCTTGTGCGGTGGTGCCCGAGCCGGAGAAAAAGTCGAGTATGATGATCGGTTCATCTTTGTCCTTTTCTACAGCTCCATCTATAAGGTGTT
>OLYK01000456.1_pt1 | contig 10585 bp, 10 predicted proteins | sample 1673651 | NCBI WGS metagenome assembly OLYK01 (sample SAMEA103958118, study PRJEB25191) | human gut metagenome | reverse complement strand
GGATCTTCAACCTTGCGTATGTATCGAAGTTGCGCCTTGTCTGCGTTGGTCAAGACCTTACGGCCTTCAACTTGCCATTCTTGTGTCCTGTCATTAATACTAACTACACGAACGCAGTCTACAGGAAGAGAATACGCGTTAGCATATCCAAAAGCGGGAGATTCGAGATCTCGTGCAAGAATCTCCCGCTTCATGGCAAAGGACCACGGATAAGAGCGAAGCAAGGCGTCCCGTACCGGTTCATAACGCTGCTTGCACAGGCGAGAAGCCTTAGTTGTATCATCAAGAGCCATAACAGGTTCCTGACTCAACATAGTCAATGCATCGTTACAAATTTCGATAGAGGACGCCATGGCTTTGCTCCTTATTCGTAGGTGAAGTACAGCTCGCCGTCGAGCTTGGTGCCCTTCGCAGCGGAGGCCGAGAACTTCAGAATAACCGGGACCTGAGTCTGAGAATCAATGTCTACGCCAGTGAGTGCATCCGTCATGGGCACACCGCCCACAGTGTTAGCCGCGGCTGCGGTGCGAATAGTCTTTTCAGCAACGTCTTCCCCGCCCATGGACTTATGGGCGGGAATGACAATGGACGCCGTGGTGGCGACAGACGCCGACATACGAGAAATGCCGAGAATACTGGTCGTGCCGGACGGCAAAAACCCGATGGTGATATCGGTGTCAGCCGCGTCGGTCACAGCTTCGAATTTCAGGCGACGTACCTTGCCGGAGGTCAGTTCCGCCGGATACCGGTACACGTCATTGGACTTCTGCTTTCCAGCAACGTTGGAGTACTGCATTACGCACCTTCCTTGCACTGCAACTGCAGGACCTTTTCGTCTTCCATACGCACCGCGCCGAGGTCCATTTCAGCGTAGACCTGCGTGGAGTAGTTCTTGTCACCACGTTCAGAGATCTTGGTGGTGATGTCTTCCGCCTTGGCAAGGAGCAGACCAGGCTTGGACCATACGATGCACTTACGCGCCGCGCCGTCCTTTTCAAGCTGCTCGGTACGGATGAAGGTGAATCCCATGAAGGAATTGATTTCACCGCGCACGAGGGCCTTGATGGTGTTGTAGTCAGCCGACTGGACCTTGGTGTTGTTCAACATGTCTTCCAGCTGGAAGCTGGTGACGGCGGCGAACAGGGGTTCACTTTCATCGATTTCATTCCGCCACAGCATGCCGCGAGCCTGAATAAGCTTTTCGATAGTCAGACCGGTATCGCCATGCGGAATGATGTTACTGGCCGGAAACGTCTTCTGGATGTCGCCATGTTCACCCGTCCAGACCGGCGCAAAAGCCGCATTGATGATGATCTTGTCTTTCGCGCGGTTGAAGGCCATGACGGCGTTCTGCACATAGGGCGACGTGGGATCATACAGCATACGCAGACGGTCGGGCTTGTCGACGAGGTCCGCCCAGTTGTACGGGGCAGACGTAACCCACCGGCGCATATGCGGAGTGTCCATCTGAGGGGTGTCAGCGTGACGACCGCCACGAGGCTGGGCTTCAACAGTACCAATGGAATCGAAAGCTTCACGCGTGCCACGGATGGTTTCCACGCGCACAGCGGGTTCCAGACGCGACTGTTTCTGCTGGGAAACCAGCGACACAGTGCTGTTGTACTGCTGCACAAAGGCTTCAGTAATCTGAAAACTCATTGGTTTTCTCCATAAAGTTTGAGTGAGGGGTTATCCTTTTGGGCCCTCATTCAATGGGCGACTCACGACCCATTGGGATACCGACGTTCAAACAGAACGCGGATCCTGTCAACAACAGACTTATGCTCGGGGTGAGTCGAATCGAGGAAGGCCGGATGACGCTGCAGTTCCTGAATCTGAGAATCAAGATCTGCAGGGGTATCCGGTTGTCCACCGAGATCCAAACCGAGTTCTTCATGCATCTGTTCACCAATACGAACGAACATATTGACGAATGCAGGGTTGCGACCCAGACTCGTCTTGTTCACTTCGTCAACCAGCTTTTCGCCACCCAGGGTAAACAGAGCACGCCGTGCAATGGTAATCTTCGAGTCGTACGCTTGACCATATTCCTTACGAAGCATATTTTCGCACTGCTTCAGTTCGGTATCTTGGTCCATAGTTCTCGAAGACATAGTTTCACTCACGTTAGCCACAAAGGCCTGCATGAGTGCCGTCGCCTGTCGGTCATTAAGACCGAGATTGTGCGCCGTGGGCTTGAACCATTTAAGGTCCTCTTCCAGGACTGATACTATATCCTCAGGAAGCTGCATTCGCTTAAGAGCATCAGCATTGAGAGAATAATCATCAGGCGTAGCAGGGCGCCCAAGGCGGTTATAGACGTCTTGCCAGTCTTCATCGGTCTTCGGTACCGGAATTTTATCGCGTCCAATGAGCGATTCCGCATGAACATAGGCCTGAGCAAGATTGTTGACGTCCTTAAACTTCGCCAGACTCTTGCTTCCCTTCAGTTCCTCAGGGAGCTGGTCAAACCAACTCCCTGAGGCCGGAGGATTGCCAGCCTGAGTGCTAGGAGCATCAGCGGGGGCTGGCGGCGGGGAAGCCGGCTGGGAAGGGGCCGGAGAAGTAGTGGTGGATCCACCACCAGCGGCAATTTCGCCGCCAGAAATCGGAGTGGGATTATCCATTAGAGGGTCCTTCCATCTTCGACAAGCGCCATAATGCGGAGAACCACGTTTCTCTCGCCTTCGCGCATGCTCATAAGGTTTGTGTTAACGTCAAACGTGGGACGGTTAATCCAATGAGCCTGTTTAAGGTCTTCCAGAACCAACTTACCATCGGTCGTATTAAACAACCGATTATAAGCTCGGATGACCTCGGCTTGCTTGGCTTGTCTCTGTTCAAATGAGAGTTCTGCCATTTACTGCTCCATCTGGCCCAAGGTATCCATACCCGAGGCGATGTTGTTCATACCGATACCCGCGTTCTTGATCTGCTCTGCCATTTGGGCCTGCTGCTGAGCTTCTGCTCTCGCTTGCCGGACTTCTGCAGTTTCAGAATCATCTCGCAAGTATTCAGGATTGATTGAATACATGCTGCACACACCTTCCACAGTTTTGTCAGTATTGAACTTGTCCATCGCGGCAGGATCAAATGACAGGAACGGAGTAAGGACTTGCATAGCTCTGGTAAGGTTATTAGCCTCAACCTGTTGCTGAGCTTTTGCAATGGGCGATGTATACACAATCTGCAGTTTCACACCAGGCTGCATCAACTCCTCAGGAGGAGTATCAAATTTGCCTGCTCTCATAAGAATACCAAAACACCGAATGATCAGAGGCGAGAGAAGCTCATTCTCAGCACGGCCCACAACCGGGCCCATAAGACGAAGCTTCTCTTCAGTTCTCTGCATAACCTCAGTAGCCGTCATCTGGGGTCCTGTGTTCAGCTGAAGCTGGTCCACAAAGAAGATTTCCCGAATGCGCATCTGAAGGTCTTTAATGATATCAAGACCAAGATCAGGGCGTCCACCTGTTTGCATAGGAACTACGCCCTTAGGATCCATGGAGCCGGTACGATAATAGTTAATCGCCGCAGGCTTAGTTGAGATAGGTGACACAAAACCTTGGTCCGGAATCATAAGAGCCGGATCAATCATTTTCTGTGCCGCACGCAAATTAGTTGAAACTATCTGCTGCAGCATCCGGAGATCGGGAAGAGCATTGGAACCTGGGCCACGACCATACGTCTCATGTGATGCTTTATAGAATCTCGCTGCCATGAAAGGACGTTCATTGTATCCCGATTCCTGAATGACAAGTCCATGCTTCGTGTCCACATACGTGGATTTGTAAGGCATGGCCTTGGCTGCTTTGATGCTGAGGGGGTCTGCTTCAATGTTCGGAGCCACCACATGGAGGATCTCAAACTTGGTGCTCAGTTCCCCATCATCATACGCCTTAACGATCTCCGGATGCAGGTTAGCCTTACCGAACGCCTCGACCAATTGAAGGACGGTGCGTCTGTATACTCGGTAGAGCGATCCTATCTGCCCCTCAGCGTTCTCTGCAAAATAGCATTCAGAGAGAGGCAGAGAATTGATTTGAAGACCTGTCAGGTCCTTTTTCTCTGTGACAAACATGCACATGTTGCCATACGCGCCATATGAGCGATACCCTTCATGAAGAGAAGTAGTAAAGCCCGACTGAGGACGCTGAATTTCATAGGCCATGATGCGCGTTACATCTGCCAACCATCTTTTGACTGCCGAGTTATTTGCCAGTTTCTGATTGGCTACACTCAGGTCAAACCAGGGCGATGCAGGGTTTGTCAACAAAGAATAAAAGCCTGATGCCAACAGCTCATTAGAATGAATACCAGTCGAGTCGTACACACGAGGGTCGGTGTCTACTCCCTCAGTCTGATACTGCGAGAGAAAAGACATATCGAAAGGCATCACTACTTTGGCAATTTTTTGCCAGTGAGCTTCAAAATTCGCCCTATCAGACTTGAGCTGGTCTAAGCGCTTAATGATACGCTTGACTTCATCCCGCTCTCGCTGAGAGACCTCTGTGGAACGACCTACTGTCATGAATTAGCTCCCAGAGCCTAACGTATGCTTCTTGATCTTGATATTGATATTGGACGACTCAGGTTGACTAAAAATAGTCGCCGGACGCCCAGAGGCAAATGCCTTGTTCTTATTGCGTTGCTCAGCATTACGCTTTTCTTCTTCAGTCAGTTCTTTGACTTCTGCCTTAGGCGCAGTTTCTTCAATGCCCTGCGACTTGTTGTTCGCCGCCAGCTGCTGAGAGTACGCCACCGGATCAAAATAGCTCAACACAGGATTGGATCGCTGTGGCGCAGGAGTAGCCTCAGTCCCACCCTCACGAACAAAGAATGAACTGATGATAGACGACCCCTGACTCGGTGCCTGAGTCTCAGGAGTCGGAGCCTGTCCCTTGCGCTTGAAGATAGATGCAATATCAACGGGCGATGCCATGACTACATCCCAGAACCCAGAGTGGGTTTCTTCGTCTTGATGTTTGTGTCGCCCTCACCACCGGTGAAAATGGTGGCCGCTCTGCCTTGCTGCAACCGCTGCTGCTGGTCTCTAGCACGTGCATCAGCTGCTGCAGCCTTGGCCTCAGCAGCCTCCGTCGCCTTGCGCTGCTCCTCGAGCTGGGCCTCATACGCACTCGTATCAGGCTTGCTACCACCACCAAAAATTTTCTTGACTGTGCCGCCCATGTTATTCTCCATATGTCAACGGATTATAGTCATAATCTCGTGTACGACTGGGTAAAATGCGTGTTGCAAACTCTTGGTACCGCTCGTGCTGCGCCATCATTCTGAATGCGTCTGCGTAATGTGACATCCAATCATGGACTGGCGCCCCATATGTCTTCGTTTTCGAGTCATATTGCGCACGATAGCCCTTCAAGGCTTCAATGCCTTTTGAGCATTTATCTTCACTAAACCAACACCTGGGGAGTATATTACGGGCCATATTGATCCCATCTTCCACAGGTATGCGCTTATTGACACGTATGTCTTGGAGTCCCAGGTCCATCAGTGTCTGCTTGCGACTGCGACCAGAAGATAACTCTCTGACTTCAACGTCATGAGGGAGGATATGGTATCCATAGGCATATGGACGTTGATTGAGCAGACGCACATAGTAATCCAGAGCATGTCCATTATCATGGATACAATCAAGGATTCTGATTTCGCTATGCACCTTCTGATACAGCCATATGACTAACTCGTCATCAATGCCCAGGTCCCATGCAGTATTGACCAAGAGATTGGGCTCCCATGAAATGGTAGGGAGTATGTGTGACGAGATGGCCTCCATGCGCTCACCGTAATATGCACCAACCAATGCAGCCTCATATGAGCAATAAAATTCTTGTTTTGCTAGGGCCGGAGGAAGACCGGCATCGATTTCCTCTTGTACCTGCTCCTCTGTCATCACATGGGTGTCATCTATGGTCGCTTTGGAGTAAAACCAGTCGTCGGAGGTACGTGCGTACAGGTCCATCTCCCACTGGTGGTTATGACCCCGAGGCGTCCCATTAAACAAGGCCCACCCATCGTTTTCTAGCAGGATTGGCCTTAGGTAGTGCCAAGCCTCAGGCTTATGCAACGAAAACTCTGAAAATATGACGCCCACGGGGTTCGTACCCACAATGGAGTCGATATTGTCTGACCCAAGGAATCTAATAAATGAGCCATTGGCGAGTTCTAAGGTCATCTGTTGATTGTCTTTGCGAACCCACAACTCTTTAGGGATGTGCTCTATCAGACGAAACCCTGTTTTGTCCATCCCTTCCCAGATGATCGCGCGCGCCTGTTTATAATATGGAAGAATATAAAAATAGGTTCCAACGCGTTTGATCGACTCTCTGGCCAGAATATTAACAAACACTTTATCTTTGCCAGCCCTTCGATGCCACACAGCCAACCCACGCTTATATCCTTCTGCCAGGCAATTGTACAGAGGAATTTGATAGTCACGCGGTGTAAAATTGCGTGGTATGGTTATGACTTTTGGGGCTATGGCCATGACGAAGGTCCCTAGTTTGAAAACGTATTGACTACTTCTATCTTCATCCCACTATCATTAGATTTGTTCTGTGATACCTGCGACAAAATAGCCGCAACAGTTGCCTGATTGAGGGTAGCCGTAGTTTTTGCAAGCAGGTCGAGCTTTCGAGCCGCATTGGGGTCATCTGCATCCATATTTGATGCTAATTCAGCTACTTTTTGCAGAAGAATGAGTTCAGTTTGTGCGTAAATAGGCGCAAAGGCCATCTGTTTACGCATTATCACTTCAATCAGTTGGTCCCTTGCGTCGTCTGCGTTCTTCGAAAAGCTGGAAAATTTAGTCGGGGCCTTTATGTACTGCCCATCAGCTATCATCATTTTGACCATGGTGGGCGCGAGACCGACAAATGGGGCGATTTCATCTGCCTCAAAGCCGAATATCTCATACAGCAACCTAACTTGCTGCTGCATATTGTCACACCGGGTCGAAATATCCATGATTTTCTCCTTACACAAGTACTATATCAAGTATTTTGGGAAATGTACACAAGAATTTTGGTCAAATCTCTAAACTCATTAGTTCTAAAGCCCTGAGTTATGGAACTCGGAGCTTTAGAACTCAGTAGTTCTATAGAGGTGAAATTGGCATGAGGGGTGAGTTCTATAGAGAAAAATGTGGAAATGATAAAATACCAAGGCTCCTCATGCTTTTTCTATAGAACTCGAGTTCTGTGCATAGAACTCATGTGTTATGAGGATTCTTCGCATGACGCGCACGTATAAGGAATTATCGACAAATGTTGTAGAGAAATAGGAAAAAGAGACAAATATAATGCGGGATGACCTAAGAACTACTTTTTCTCCGCGTCCTTGCCCCCGGGGCCCCCAATTTTTCTAGAAAAACATTTCTTTATGACATAATTCATACCTAAGCAGCAAAGTATTTAGGTATTTCTCATATCATGTGCATTATAATGGTTCCTCTATCATATTCATACCTTATCTTGTTTCCATCCACCACCACAATGATTTACGGGGGGACATCGTCAGCGAAAGCAACAGCGTAGCCGCCCATTTCATACATTCCAGCACAACGGCTTTCGGATAACGGCGGTAGATGCCCGCCCGCAGGCGCTGGCTCACGCCGACGTTGTAGCAAAGGCGGCGGAAATAGTCCTCGGTGAGTTTCCCGGGCGGGATAATATGCCACATGACGGCATTGGGGACATACCAGCATGTCTCGCCGCCGCGCATCATGCGTTCGAAGAAATCGTTTTCCTCGCCACCGATCAGCATCCGTCCCACACGCCCCAGCGAGGGGTCGAACCCGCCGTATCGGGCGGTTGCGGAGCGGCGGAAAGCCATGTTGCCTCCCCCGGGAACACGTCCGGCAGGAAAAGGCCGTACGGCATGGCCGAAATCCATCGGGTTGGCGACAGGCAGTTCGGTATATTTCGACATCCACGCCGGACGTCCCGAGACATACTCGGCAATGATGCGCCCCCCGGCCACGACGGCATCGGGATGTGCATCGAAGAATTCGACATACGCCCGGATAAACCCCGCATTGATACGTTCGTCGTCGTCGATGAAGGCCATGTAGGGCGCCGAAGTTTCCGCGATCCCCCGGTTGCGGGCATAGGAAACCCCCGGGCCGGTCTCGGTCACCATGCGCAGGTTGAGCGCCGGATACCGTGCCGCGAAGGCCGCGAACCGGGCGGGCGTATCGTCCGTCGAATTGTTGTTCACCACCACGCACTCCCACTCCCCGGCGGGCATGTCCTGCCGCACGACGGATTCGAGCGCCGCGAGAAACTGCCCGGCACGATTATGCGTCGGGATTATGAGCGAGAGGCGGATCATCGTGCGAATGTAGCAATTTATCCGTAAAAAACCGTTATATTTGCACAAATTATAAGCGATACGACTATGCACAATCTGTTTCGTACCCTTTTGCTGCCCATAGCGGCCCTGTTTGCCGTGACGGCGGTCTCGGCGCAAAACGTAAGCTGGAAAAGCACCGTGGAGCACCTCGACGGCGACATGTACCGGATCGTACTCGAAGCCTCGATCCCCGCGCCTTACCATATGTATGACATGGGGCCCTATGAAGGCGGGCCCAATGCCACGACGATCACCTTCACCGCGGGTGCCGGGGCTACGCTTGAGGGCGGCGTAGAGCAACTCTCCACTCCCGAGCGCCACTACGACAAGACCTTCGAGATGGAGATCGGCACCTTTGCCGGCAAGGCGCTCTTCGCCCAGCGGGTGAAGCTCGCGGCCGAAAAGGCCGCCGTCACGGCCCAGCTGGAGTGGATGATCTGCGACGACACGAGCTGCATGCCGCCCGAGGATACGGAAATGACGATCGACCTGACGGCACAGGCCGGCGCAGCGACGGCATCGGCCGCCACGCCGCAGGATACGGCCCCAGCCGGGACTGCGGACAAGGCCGCCGTTGCGGAAGCCCCGGACAATGCCGGCGGAGGCTCGGCACAGGCCGCAGCGGAACCTGCGCAGAAAGACGCCGCAGGCGGAGGCTCGCTGTGGGCGTTGATCATCGAGGCGATCCTGTGGGGTTTCGCAGCCTTGCTGACCCCCTGCGTATTCCCCATGGTGCCGATGACCGTATCGTTCTTCATGAAAAGCTCCGGCAGCCCCGCGATGGGACGTTTCCGCGCCGGCATGTACGGGTTCTTCATCGTCGCGCTCTACACGCTGCCGATAGCCGCGATCATCGTCATCACACGCATCGTCGGGGGCGATGCCGTGACGGCCGACATCTTCAACTGGCTGGCGACGCACTGGCTGCCCAATATTCTTTTCTTCCTCGTATTCATGGTATTCGCCGCATCGTTCTTCGGGGCGTTCGAAATTACCATGCCCTCCTGGATGGTCAACAAAACCGACAGCAAAGCCGACGCCCGCCGTGGGCTTGCCACCCTCGAGCTCGACCAGGCCATCGTAGCGGCCGCCGCCGCCGATGGAGCCGACGCCGGCGCCAGGGGCCTCGACCTCAAAGACAGTACGGGTGTAGTAGTCCAGGCCGCGCACCAAGGTGGGATCCTCGACATACTCGATACCGGCGGCATCCAGATAGCGCTTGACCTGCTCGTAGTGCTCGCGGCACTCATCGCACAGGTTGTCACCCATCAGCGGAGCCTCGGCCATGATCTCGCGGCAGTGGTCGTTCTTGCAGTCGAAGGCACGCAGCGGGTTGAGCTCGGCGCGCTCGCGGCACTCATCGCACATCTCGTCGGCGTGATCGAGGATGAACTGCTTAACCTGCTCGCGATAAGCCGGACGGCACTGGGCGTCACCCATCGAGTTGATGAGCAGACGAAGCTTGGAAAGATCGAAGCCCAGGCGCTTGTAGAACTCCATGAGCATGATGATGCACTCGGCGTCTGCCGCCGGATCGGGAGCGCCGAGCCACTCGATGCCCACCTGGTGGAACTGGCGCAGGCGGCCCTTCTGGGGACGCTCACCGCGGAACATGGCCTCGGCGTAGTACGCCTTAAACGGCGTGGAGCCCTGGGGCACCAGGTTGTTCTCGACGACGGCGCGCACCACGCCGGCCGTGCCCTCGGGGCGAAGTGCCAGGCGCTGCTTGGGCTTGAGTTTGGTGTCGGTGCCCTCGGTAAAGACGCGCTCCAGGTTGGCACCGCTAAACACGCGGAACATTTCCTTGCGCACGACGTCGGTCGACTGGCCGATACCGTGGACAAACACGTCCACTTGTTCGATCGCGGGCGTCTCGATGGGTTTAAAACCAAACGGCTCGAACACGCCGGCCGCAATCTGCTGCATCTTTTGCCAGGCGCGCATCTCGGCGCCGATAAGGTCGCGGGTTCCCTCCGCCTTCTGTGCCTGCATGGGCAAACACCTTTCTTTTGTATCGCGTCATAGGTAGTGGACATTATACGGCACAAAGCAGCAACGCGGCGGCGCGCCTGACCGAACGAGGGTATGGGGACTCGTTCGGCCAGACGCGCCGCCGCTGTTTGTGATCCCTTTTCCTCCGTCCCCTTCGGATCACGTGATCTGTTGGGGACGGAGGAAAAGGGATCGTCCTTTGGCCTGCGGCGGCCTTGGA
>OLYK01000455.1_pt1 | contig 10590 bp, 10 predicted proteins | sample 1673651 | NCBI WGS metagenome assembly OLYK01 (sample SAMEA103958118, study PRJEB25191) | human gut metagenome | reverse complement strand
GTTTGTGACGTGTCTTTCTTTTATCATTCGGGAAGAGGCTGTCTTTAAATGAAAGTTGTTTTTCATTTAGAGACAGCTTCTTCTGTTTATCTGTTTGAAACCTCACATCCCGAACCGCGACGTATCCACCTCTTTCGCCTCTTTCTTCTTATATCCGCCGAAGCGGTAACTGAACGAGACGGTGAGGCTGCGGGCGTAGTTCTTCACGTGCATGTCGAAGTGCTGGGTGCCGTTGCGCGACTCGATGTCGAGGTGGTTCATCCTGTTGAAGAGGTCGGTGCCTTTCAGTTGGAGCATCGCTTTCTCACCGGCGAAGGTGTAGCGCAGGGCGGCATCCACATAGCCCACGGCACCGAGGCGGTAACTGCCCTGTATGGCTCCTGTCTGCCCGAAGGCGGAGATTTCCAGACGGATATTGGGGCGGCTGCTCAGGGTGAAGGTGTTGGTCCACTGCCCGATGCCTGCCCACCGCTTGTTGTCGAAGGGAGCGTCGTAGTAGCGGCTCGCCTTGTCGTGCTTCAGCTGGGCGTTCAGCGTCAGCTGGCTGTCCCACCACGTGCCTACGCGGAAGGGGACGACGGCGGTGAACGTGAGCAGCTGCAGGTAGTCCCAGTTCTGGTAATTATAAATGGCACGCAGCTCGTTCGAGTCCAGGTATGCCATCTGCATAAAGTAGTCGGGCACGTAGCTGTATTCCGCCTGCACGATGTACTTGCTCTTCCAGATGTAGGTCAGCGTGGCGGTATAGTCGGTGTAGGGGTGCAGGCTGGCGTTGCCTTCTATCACCTGATAGCCGTTCAGGTAGCTGGTGCTGCCGCTCAGCGTCCAGTAGTCGGGATAGGTCTTGTCCGAGCTGAACGAAAGCTGGAAGATGTGTGCCGCCGAAGGCATGTAGTTCAGCGAAAGAGTGGGGTAGACCGCCCACTTCCGGTAGTCCGCCATCTTATAGTATTCCACCGCCGCCGACGCGCTGAGGTTCCATTGCGGACTGAACGCCTTGTCGAATCCGGCATAGACGTTATAGGTATATTCGTCGATGCGGCTTTCGTTGTCCATGCCGCTCATCTCGGGCAGGTCGTAGCGTTGCGAGTTGCGGTTGTTCACGTAGGTGAACGCCGTGCCGTAGTTCAGCGTCCAGCCCTTTGCGAGCGAATGGCTTTGGTCGGCATACACTTTCCAGCGTCCGATGCGCTGGCGCGAGTCGCTTCGGAAGGCGGACGGCTCGGCTTCGGTATCGGTGAAGTCCTGCGTGCTCTCGTCTTCGTAATACGTGTAGTCGGCGCCTGCGCTCAGCCCGAAGCCGGAGGTATAGTTCAGCGCGGCGTTATGCAGCTGCGTGTCGCTCCGCTTGCCGTTGTGCGAGTCCGTCACGTTGCCCCATGCGTCTGCCGTCGATTTCCCGTCGGGCTTGAGGCTGCCCGTATAGCTGAGGCTGAGGCGGTCGTCCTCCGTGGGCTTGTAGGTGGCGGCGGTGCGGAAGGTATGGGTCAGGCTCCGTCCGCTGTCATCTTCAGACAGGCGGATGTCGTGCGTCTCTCCGTCTGCGGTGTGCAGGGCGCGGAAGTCCATCCCCTGCCGGTAATAATAGTCGCTCAGGTGGTACATCGCGTCCACGTCCCACCGCGGCGAGAGCCACGCCAGCGTTACGCCTCCGTTGCCTCCGGCTTCGTCCTTCTGCACGTAGTTGCCGTTCACCTCGCCCTGCAGGCCGCCTTCGCCAGCCTTGTAACCCTTCAGCACGAGGTTGACCGCCGCGCCGCGCACGTGGTATTGGGGCGGCGCGCTATACATCACCTCCGCTCGTTCCACGCGCGAGGCAGGCGTTGCCTTCAGCAGGGCGATGACTTGCTCGGCGCTCATGGATGAAGGCTTGCCGTTGAGCACGATGCCCAGGCTTCCGCTTCCGGCAAGGGCAGGTACGCCGTCCTTCTCCACCACGCCCGGCAGCTGCAGCAAGGCTTCGTAGGCATTGGTCACGAGGCGGCTGGCGGCAATTTGCGCCACGTCGTAAGTCAGGCGGCTGCCCTCCACCTTCACCAGCGGACGCTCGCCGCGCACCGTCACCTCGTCCAGCGCATAGTCGCGCGGCGTCAGCACGAGGGTATCCGCGTCCGCCCCGCTCCCTTCGCGGATGCAGGTATTATAAATAAGGTGCTGCACGACGAGGCGGTACCTCTCGGGACGCTGTCCGAAGCGGAACACGCCCAAGCTGTCGGTCAGTGTCGCGTCGATATAGGTAGAGTCGGCGGTTTGCAGCACCACCGTAGCGGCTTCCACGGACCGGCGGTCGGCATCGGTCACCGTCCCCGTAAGGCTTTGGGCGGAGAGTGTAGCCGTACAAAGTCCGCACATCAGCAAGAAAAAGAATGTTTTCATGTCGTTCTGTCGTTTTTGATTGATGCCGCAAAGGTAAAGAGCCGCCTCCGCATCGGTGGTTAACGCAAGGTTAACGTAACGTTAACGGGGGAGTATGCGATATGAAAGCACGGTAGGGGCGAGGTCCGCTCGCCCGAAGACATCCGCTGTAGATGCATTCGGGCGGGCAGACCCCGCCCCTACGATTTGTCACACAATCGGCTTGACCACCTCAACCCTCATCCCCAGGGCGTGCATTATCCGGTAGAAAGTGGCGACACTGGGGGTTATCACTCCTTTCTCAATCCGTGAGATGTACGATTTTGTCACGCTGAGGCGGTCGGCAAGCTCGGACTGGGTCATTCCCGCCTCCTTTCTTGCGTCAAGCAGAATCTGGCTTGTGTAGAACGCATACGCTTCTTCGTCGAACTTCGCACGTTCGGGCGTGCCGGGCGCACCGAACTCCTTATCCAGTTCAGCGCTGATGTCGGTCAGCATTTCTTCGTTTGTATTCATAATATTCCTCCTTTATTTGTAATGCCTTTGCTATTTCCGAGGGCGGCGTCTTCTGCGTCTTCTTTTGGAATCCGTTGAAAAGCACTACGATTTGCCCTTCATCAAAGATAAAAAAGATGCGGTAAATATTTCCATTATACGATATGCGCAACTCATACAAGCCGTCGCGTATGGCTTTTATGAATTTCACAGGCATCCTGTCTTCTGTTTCCAATAGCGACAAGACGTATTTCACTTTCAACACTTCCTTCTCGCCCAATGCAGAAAGGAAGTCCTTATAGTATTTCCCGAATGCGATTATCTTCCGTCTCATAGCGCAAAGATAACGCAAGTTGCAATATAATGCAACTTTTGCAGGATTTTTTTCCTCTGCGTCTTTGTGTCTCTGCGTTTGGCTGCCGTCACGCCGGATTTTTTCGCTTCGCCCAACAAATCGTGCAATCCGCAAGAACCGCCCATTCGTCCCGAAACGGTGAAAAAACGTAGTCCAGAGCGGATTTTCCCCGCCAAACTGTTGCCCAATCCGCCGATTATGCTAACTTTGCGTGCGGATGCGTTTCGGCGGCACTTCGTAGCCCTGCGGAAGCTTGCGGAAACGTTTCGGCGGCACTTCGTAGCCCTGCGGAGGCTTGCGGAAACGCTTCGGCGGCACTTCGTAACCCTGCGGAGACTTGCGGAACCGCTTCGGCGGCATTTCCGAGGGGTACGGCGCCGCGAAGAAACGTATCTTTAACTTTTAAAGTATCTACATCATGGCAAATCAAATCAAAACTTTCGGCATGAGCCGGATGACTATCGGCTCGTGCAGCGATTTCCATACGAAAGTAAACGACTGCATCACCGCCACCACCCCGGCGGCACTGCACATCACTGAAAAAGCCACGGCATACAGTGCCGCCAGCGAGCTTTTGGCATCCATAGTCAACCGCGAACGGGCTTTCGTTGCCACCGCTACGCTTGCCGAGGCGGACGACGTGCGCGACCGTGCTTCGGGGGTCATCAGGCAGGTGGTAAACGCTTACCTCACCTCGCCTGTTGCCGAGAAAAAGGCGGCGGCTACGTTGCTCGATGCCAAGATGTCGCCCTACCGCGGCATCCGCAAGCACGAGTACACCAAGCAGACCGCCGAGACACGCGGGATGCTGGCGATGCTCGATGCCGAGGCTGAGGCGGTCGCCGCATTGGGGCTGACGGAGGAAGTGGAGGCGGTGCGTGAGGCAAACGCCGCTTTCGACACTGAATTTTTGAAGAAGACCGAAGAGATGAGCAGCCGCATGACGCAGAGCGACGTGAAGTCGGAAGATGCCGTCAACGAGGCGAACGCCCTCTATCAGGATATCGTGCAGACGGTGAACGCCTACGCCATTGTGCAGCCTTCGGACGAGATAAACACGTTCATCGCGAGCGTGAACGGGCTGGTGGGCACGTATTCGTCGATTGCGGGCAGCGCATCGAAAGGCGGTTCCGCATCGGGCGGCGACACGCCTGCGCCGGAACCGGAACCGGAAGTGTAACTGACTTTTCAGACAAAACGCAGATTCACGCAGATTTCCGCAGATTATTTTCTATTTTTCAATCTGCGTGAATCTGCGAAAATCTGCGTTTCAACAATCAATCCGATGAAAGAGATAAGACACTTACGCTGGATAGCCCTCATCGCCCTGCTGGCGATAGCGGAGCTGCAATACGTGTGGCTGGCGAACAGCTACCGGCTGGCTGAAGAGAGCTTGCGGATGAAGGCGGACGAGGTGTTCCGCGACGCTTCGCTGGAAGAGGCGTTCCACCGGATGTCGGTATACAAGGAGCGGAAATTCGGCAAAGACACCACGCTGTCGATGAAATTCGAGGTGGACACCGCCACTTCCGTCTTCCGGAACATGCCGAACCGGTGGCTGATGTCGAGCATCCATACCGGACTGCAGGACTACATTTACACGGAAGTGCACCTGGACGTGTCGCTCCCCGCGCTCGATTCGATTTACGCCCACATGCTCGATTCGGCGGGCATCCGTGCCGAGGTGGCTTCGTGCATCGTCGATTCTGCGGGGCGGGTGCTCCGTTCTTCCGTGGGGAAGGAGCTGCATCGGGAGGGCATCCTGAAGACCGACTCGCTGATGCTCGACTTCGACGAGGCACGCTTCGTGCAGGGCATCATCACCAATCCCTACTGGGTCATCGCGCGGCGCATGACGCTGGTGCTGATAGCCACGGTGCTGATTATCGCCGTGGCGGTGGTGTGCGTGGTGTGGCAGGTGCGCATCATCCTGCGGCAGGACAAGGTGGCGAAGCTGCGCGAGGACTTCTCGTACGCGATGATACACGACATGAAGACGCCGCTCAGCTCTATTGTGATGGGCACGCGCATCCTCGAGACCGGACGGCTGGACAGCCAGCCGGAGAAGCGGGCGCAGTATTTCCGCATCCTGCGCGAGGAGGGCGAGCACCTCATCAGCCTGACCAACAAGGTGCTGACGCTCGCCAAACTGGAGCACCGTCAGCTGAGGCTCGACAAGACGGAATGCCTGCTGCGCCCGATGCTGGAGGACCTTGCCGCAAAGTATCAGGCGAAGGCGGAGAAGCCGATACGCTACGTGTGGAAGCTGGACGCGCCGGCGGTGTATGCCGACGAGGAGTTCCTGCGCGAGGCGCTGAGCAACCTGATAGACAATGCCGTGAAATATTCGGGCAGTGAGGTGGAGATAACCTTCGCTTCGGCGAAACGTGCCGATGGAAGCATCGCGGTCTCGGTGCGCGACAACGGCTTTGGCATTCCGCTGAAAGACCAGGCGAAGATATTCGAGAAATACGAGCGTGCCTCGGCGGCAAGCCGGAGCCGGGGCGGAGGTGCACCGGGCTTCGGGCTGGGGCTGAACTACGTGCTCCGCATCGTGGAGGCGCATGGCGGCACGGTGAAGCTGGAGAGCATCGAAGGCGAGTACAGCGAGTTCACGCTGGTGTTTCCGAAGGGCACCACAGATTACACAGATTAGAGAAATTAATTAGTTAAATCTGTGTAATCTGTGGTGAAAAAACAAGAAGAAAGGAGTAGCAAATGACAAGACTATTATTGGTAGAAGACGATGCCAACCTGTGCTACATCATCCGCGGCGGGCTGGAAGACATGATAGGCGGATACGAGATACAGACCGCTGCGGACGGCGAGGAGGGCTTGCGGATATGGAAAACGTGGAAGCCCGACGTCATCGTGTCCGACATCGAGATGCCCGTGATGGACGGCTACGAGATGGTGCGCCGCATCCGCGAGACGGACGAGCGCACGCCTATCCTGTTCACTTCGGGCAGGGTGTCGCCCAAAGACGTGGTGAAAGGATATGAACTGGGTGTGAACAACTACATCAAGAAGCCTTTCCTGCCCGAAGAGCTGCACGCCCACGTCACCGCCCTGCTGCGTCTGACGCAGGGCAGGCAGGCGGAAGCCCACGAAACGCTCTTCCCGATAGGCAGGCTCTACACGTTCAACTCCGACCGCTCTACCTTATTAAAGGCGGACGGGGAAGCGGAAACCCTCACCGTGCGCGAGGCGGACCTGCTCCGACTGCTGTGCGAGAACAAGGGTAGGGTAGTGCGCCGCGAAGTCATCCTCTCGCGCCTGTGGAATACCGAAGACGACTATTTCGCCTCGCGCAGCCTTGATGTCTTCGTGTCACGCCTGCGCAAGCTGCTCGCTGCCGACGAGAGCGTGCAGCTGAAGACGGTGAAGGGGATTGGCTTGCAGCTGGTGGACTGATGGCGTTTTAAACTAAATTCTGTATTTGTCCAATTGGCTGTAGGGGCGTATCGCATACGCCCTGAAGACATCCGCGTGGATAAGTGGACGCATTTGGGCGTATGCAATACACCCCTACATGGGATGTTTACGGATATTCAATTTAAACTAAATATCTTATGAAAAGAATTTCTTTGATTGTGATGTTCCTGATAGGAACGTGTATGGTCTATGCCCAGCATATCACCGGCTCGTGGCATGGCGATTTGAACGCAGGTTCTCAGAAACTCGGCATCGTTTTCCATTTCGAAAAAGACCCGGCTGGAAAAGATGTGGTGAAGATGGACGTACCGGCACAAGGTGCCAAGGATATTCCTGTAAAAGTGGACTGGCTTGCCGATGATTCCGTAAGCCTGCAGGTGCCGGTAATCAATGTGGTTTATACCGGAAAGTGGAAGGAGGGAACGGTGGAAGGCACTTTTGTCCAGCACGGGATGTCCTTTCCTTTGAATCTGACAACAGGAGAACAGGATGCTCCTGCTCGTCCGCAGGAGCCTAAGGGAAGTCTGGAATATAAGACCGAAGAAGTGAGCTTCTCCAACGATGCAGCCGGTGCCACGCTTTCAGGCACATTGACCTGTCCGGCAGGTTATTCCGAAGGCAAGAAAGTGCCGGTGGTATTGATGGTGACCGGAAGCGGTGCGCAAAACCGGGATGAAGAAGTGTTCGGGCACAAACCTTTTCTGGTCATAGCCGATTATCTGGCAAAGAACGGCATCGCTTCCCTGCGGTATGACGACCGGGGCGTAGGGCGTTCTACAGGAAACGTCAAAGGAGCCACTTCAAGAGATTTTGCGGATGATGCGGCAGCCGGCATTGCGTGGCTGAAGGACAGCCGCCGATTCGGCAAGGTAGGTGTGCTGGGGCATAGCGAAGGCGGAATGATTGCTTTCATGCTGGGTGCCGATAGCGTTGCCGACTTTATCGTCAGCATGGCAGGACCGGGAATCAAAGGCGACAGCCTGCTGGCAGAGCAGCAGAATGCCCAGTTGCGGCTTTACGGAAAGCCGGCAAACCGGACCGTAAAGCAGGTGCGTGAAGAAATGAAGCTGCAGCCCAAGAATGCCTGGCTGGACTATTTCGCTGATTACGACCCGGCATCCGACATTATGAATACCACTGTGCCAGTGATGGCTATCAACGGAACCCATGATATGCAAGTGCTGGCGGAAAGCAATTTGGGGGCAATCAGGAAATACTTGGCGGACGGCAACCGGCAGAATCTCATCAAGGAATATCCCGGACTGAACCATCTGTTCCAGCATTGCCAGCTTGCGTCATCCTTGGATTATTACCGCATAGAAGAGACTTGCGCTCCGGAAGTGCTGAAAGACATTGCGGACTGGATAAATGCAATCCGATGATACGGAACGCAGAGGTGCAGGAGTGCTTCTGCGTTCGGCTATGATACGGAGAATCACTCGGCGTTCTGTTTCAGCCATTCCATACGCCGCATGTCGGGCAGGTGTTTTACCTGGAAGTGCTCGAATGTCACGTTGAAGCCTTCGCCATCGGGGCAGGCACCCATTACGCCTACCATCATCGGGGTGTTGTCTGCCATCCAGGCATTGCGCATCATGGTGTAGGTCTGGTCGTCGAACGAGTAGAACACTTCGACGGCATCTTTGCGGCGTATTGCTTTAATCCATACGTAGGGTACAGGCTTGTCGAGCGAGATGACGCTCCAGTCGCTCGTGTGGTGTGTGACCACGGTACTCAGGTTGAATTTCCCGTCCACGAACTCGATTCCTGCCTTGATGTAGTTTTCCTTGTCGATGCGGAGCATCAGCCCTGCCTGGTCGAAGCGCACCTTGTAGTCTCCCGTAATCTTGACTTTCACTTCAAACTCGCCTCCGTAGGTGGCATAATAAAACGGTGCATCATCGACGGTGAATCCGTAGTGCGAGATGCGCCAGTAGTCGGTGTGCGGAGTGACCGACATTGTCAATGCTTTGTTTTCAATTTTCCATTGCTCCGGTTCGTTGAACCATTGCATTTTCTCCAGTGTCTGTGCCTGGCAGGTCAATGCAGCCAGCACGAAAAGTGTGCAGAAGATTGTTCTCATATCGGTTTTGAATGAATATAATGTTTACTTTTGCAAAGGTAAGGCTTCCGGCTGGGAGACGCAATGCTTATTAATAACTATTTTTTTCTTGCAATGGATACGCAACAAGAACTCGACCGCACGCTGCAAAGGCAAGACTTCGGATCACCGGCAGAATATTTTAGAAAAGTTGCATGTCGGCAATTCCATCCGCGCACTGGATGTGGCGAGAGAGTTGCATTTGTTGTAAGAGGTTGTTTTGATTTTTCCGATAAGTTTGCTTGGCAGATACGAACCAATATATGATTGATAGGTTCAGTATCTGTTCCAAGTTGTCTTCTTTTTATGTTCTCCAATTGAAAACCGTACGGTTTCCAATTGGAGAACGTAAAAGGGAGATGCCCGAAACAACAATAGGAGGCTTCCGCAAAGGCAATGGCATCCTTCCGAATATGCTTTGCACAAAAAGAAAGCGTCGCAAAACATGCTTCCGCATGCCTGCGACGCCTCTCGCTTTATACACCTTTAAACAAAATGAACTTTCGTTCCGAATCTTCTTTTATTTACGGGCTTCTGCAATATAGCCCAATGCTTCTTTACATTTATCGGTAATGTAAGCCCAGTCTTCTGCCGCTACCTTATCCTTCGGGAAGAGTTTCGAGCCCATACCTACGCAGAACACACCAGCCTTGATCCATGAAGTCAGGTTTTCCTGGGTAGGCTCTACACCGCCGGTCACCATCAGTTTCGACCACGGCATCGGTGCCAACATGCCTTTTACCAATTTCGGACCTAATACATCACCCGGGAATATCTTACACAGGTCGCAGCCTACTTCTTGTGCAAAACCTACTTCGGACACGCTTCCGCATCCCGGAGTGTAAGCTACCAAACGGCGGTTGCATACCTTAGCGATTTCGGGATTGAACAACGGACCTACCACGAAGTTGGCTCCCAACTGGATATAAAGCGCAGCCGTAGCAGGGTCTACTACAGAGCCTACGCCCATCGCCATTTCAGGACATTCCTTAGCGGCGAACTTCACTACTTCGGCAAATACCTCGTGAGCGAAGTCACCACGGTTTGTAAACTCGAAAGCACGCACGCCGCCATCATAGCAAGCCTTAACCACTTTCTTTGCCACTTCTGCGTCTTTATGGTAGAACACAGGCACCATGCCGGTTGAACCGATTTTGTTCAACACAGCTATCTTATCAAATTTTGCCACAATTTAAAGTTTTAAGTTTATGAAATTTCTCACCACAGATTACACAGATTATTTTAAAATCAAATGAACCTATCTGTGTAATCTGTGGTGAATAAAAAGATTTAGCGCTGTACGCGACCGCTTGCATCACCGCCAGCCAGTGCTTCTACCTCTTCTACCGAAACAAGGTTGAAGTCACCGTTGATGGTATGTTTCAATGCAGAAGCAGCTACGGCAAATTCCAATGCTTCGCCTTGATTCGGCTTCGTCAGCAGACCGTGGATGATACCGCCTGAGAACGAGTCGCCGCCACCTACACGGTCGATAATGGGGTTGATGTCGTAACGCTTCGATGTATAGAACTCTTCGCCGTTATAAATCATTGCTTTCCAGCCATTGTGAGTAGCCGAGAACGATTCACGCAAGGTAGAGATAACATACTTGAATCCGAATTCTTTCGCCATGGCAGTGAAAATGCCTTTGTAGCCTTCCGCATCGGTCTTTCCGCCTTCTACATCAGCATCGGGCTTGAATCCCAGGCAGAGTTCCGCATCTTCTTCGTTTCCGATGCAAACATCCACGTATTGCATCAACGGGCGCATGATAGACTGGGCTTTTTCCTTGGTCCACAATTTCTTACGGAAGTTCAAGTCTACAGATACCGTTACTCCGTGACGCTTG
>OLYK01000453.1_pt1 | contig 10596 bp, 9 predicted proteins | sample 1673651 | NCBI WGS metagenome assembly OLYK01 (sample SAMEA103958118, study PRJEB25191) | human gut metagenome | reverse complement strand
CGCCGTGCCTCACGGCAGCGGCAACACCAAGATCATCAGTGACCTGTGCGTGACCATGGCCAAGGAGCTTGGCCTGCGGTACCGGCAGGAGGACTGCAACAACGTCATTATCTGGAAGGACGCCTCCCCCGGCTATGAAAATGCCGCCCCCGTTATTTTGCAGGGCCACATGGACATGGTCTGCGCCCAGACGGAGGACTGCCCCAAGGACATGACCCGGGAGGGTCTGGATCTGGCCACCGACGGCCGGTATGTCTGGGCGGAAAAGACCTCGCTGGGCGGCGATGACTGCATCGCCGTTGCCGCCGCCTTCGCCATTCTGGCGGACAACTCCCTGTCCCACCCCCCGCTGGAGGTGGTCATCACCGTGGATGAGGAGACGGGCATGGACGGCGCCGTGGCGCTGGACTGCTCCGACCTGAAGGGCCGCCGCCTGCTGAATCTGGACTCCGAGGAGGAGGGCGTGTTCACTGTCTCCTGCGCCGGCGGTCTGCGGGCCGACTGCTTCGTACCCGCCGTGAAGGAGCCTCTGACCGATGAGGCGTGCTTCGCCGTGTCCATCGGCGGTCTGAAGGGCGGTCACTCCGGCGCGGAGATCGACAAGGGACGCGGCAGCGGCAATGACCTCATCAGCCGCGTGCTGTACAGCGCCATGGAGCGGCTGGGTACGCTGCGGATCGCCGACCTCCGGGGCGGTCAGTTCGACAACGTGATCTGCACCCGCTGCGACGCGGTGGTGGCTGTTCCCGCCGGAAAGGCGGAGGACTTCGCCGCCTTCATCCGGGAGTTTGACGGCATCCTGAAAAACGAATACGCCGCCACCGACGGCGGTGTGACTCTCACCTGTGCGGCCGCCGACGCCGACGCCGCCTACTCCGCCGAGGACTCCAGCCGGCTCCTCCATGTGCTGCTGACGCTGCCCCAGGGTGTGGAGGTCATGAGCGCCGACTTCCCCGGCCTCGTCCAGACCTCTCTGAATCTGGGCGTTATGACCGCCTGCGGCGACGGCCTGCACTTCTCCTTCTCCATCCGCTCCTCCGTGGCTACCCAGAAGGAGCTGCTGCTCCAGCGGGTGCGGGCCATCGTGGAGTACACCGGCGGCGGCACCGTGTCCACCCGGGGCGACTACCCGGCGTGGCAGTATGCCCGCCAGTCCCCGCTGCGGGACACGGTAATGGCCTCCTACAAGCAGATCACCGGACAGGACGGCGTTATCATGGCCACCCACGGCGGTCTGGAGTGCGGTCTGCTCATCAACAAGATGCCCGGACTGGACGCCGTCTCCCTCGGGCCGGAGCTGCACGACATCCACTCCCCCCGGGAGCGGCTGGGCGTGGACTCCGTCAAGCGGATGTACGCGCGAGGTGCTGAAGAACTGCCGCTGAACCACATCTGACCGATAAGGAGGGCCTGCCATGCGGCGCGTGATCCCCCTACTGTGCATATTGCTCCTGCTGTGCGGCTGCGGCGGCGGACAGTCCGTCTCCGCGCCGGACGAGGCGGCGCGCCTTGTGATCTTCACCGCCCGCAGCGCCGCCGCTTACGACGATACGGTGCGGGAGTTCGAGCGCCGCACCGGTATCTGGGTGGAGGTACGCACCGCCGACGGCACCCTGCCCCTGCTGGACGAGATCGCCGCCGGGGACTCCGGCTGCGACCTGCTGCTGGGCGCGGCGCCGGACTGCCTCTCCGCCTACAGGGACTGCTTCGCGCCCTACGCTGCGCCGCTGGCGGCGGATATCCCCGACGCCTACCGGGACAGCGAGGATCGCTGGACGGCCTTTTCCCTGCTGCCCATGGTGCTGCTCTACAACGACCAGCTGGTGCAGCGCAACGTGCCGGACAGCTGGAGCGGTCTGCTGGATACCGCATGGCGGGGACGTATCGCCTGTCCCGATCCCACCGTTTCCGCCACGGGCTGCACCGTCTTGCAGGCGCTGACCCAAGCGCTGCCCAGTGAGGATGAGACGGTGCTGGCCGCCTTTTCCCACAATCTCAGCGGCGTACTGCCCTCTGCCGCCGACGCGGTGGACGCCGTGGCGGACGGCAGCTGCTATGTGGGCGTCGCCACCGAGGATCTGGCGCTGCAGGCCGCGGACAACGGCTTCAGCGTCACCGTGGTCTACCCGGCGGAGGGTACGGTGATCCAGCCGGACTGTGCCGCCGTGGTGCAGGGCTGTCTCCATGAGGACAACGCCCGCGCCTTCATCAACTTCCTGCTCAGTGACGAGGTGCAGACGCGCCTGACCCGCCAGTCCCGCCGCGCCGTGCGCGGTCAGGCGGCCGCAAGCGCCGCGCTGCCCCGTGCCATGGCCTACGACGCCTATGCCGCCGGCGCCCGTCAAGCGGAGCTGCTGGCCATCTGGCAGAGCCTGACGGCGGAGGCGGCATCATGAAGCTGAGAAACTGGATCCGCCGCTCCTTCCGCAACCGGATCTTCGCCACCATTCTGGTGGTGACCCTGATGCCGCTGCTGCTGTGCGATGTGGTGATGATGCGGGTCATCGTGGCGCGTACCGAGCATACTCAGGCGCAGCAGGGACAGGATACCCTGCACGCCCTGTGCGCCTGCTTCGACAGCGCCGCCGCCCTGTGCGGCGATACGCTGGACGCGCTGGCCACCAGCACCATCACACGCAGCGTCCTGCGCCGGACGGGACAGGACTCCCGTCTGCTGTACCAGTTTCTCTACCGCCGCGCCGCCCCGCTGCGGCCCTACGCCGCACTGGACATCTACAACGCGCAGGGCGTCTGTCTCTATACGACGGACACCTCCCTGCCCGCCGCCCCGCTGGACACGGACTGGGGCGCGCTGCACGCTGCCCGGAGCGGCAGCGGTACGGTCTTCCTCAGCTCCGGCAAGGGGCTGCTGGCAGCCCGCACCATCACCGCCTACGGCGGGCAACTGCTGGGCTATGTCACCGCCCGCATGGACAGTGACGGCTTTGCCCAGCTCTTTGACGGTCTGATGGCGCCCGCCGACGATCTGCTGGTGCTGGACGTGATGCTGCCGGGGCTGGACGGCATCGAACTTTTGCGCCGGATGCGCGCGTCGGACACATTTTCGCAGATCCCCGTCGTCATGGCGACGGCAAAGGGCGCGGAATACGATAAGATCCAGGGGCTCGACCTCGGCGCGGACTACTACCTCACGAAGCCCTTCGGCGTGATGGAGTTCGTCTCCTGCGTCAAGGCGGTGCTGCGCCGCAGCCGTCCGAAAACGGCGCAGGCGCTTCTGCGCAGCGGCACGCTCACGCTCGATCCCGCCGAGCACACCGTCACGGCGGACGGCGCGCGCGTGGAGCTGACGTACAAGGAATTTGAGCTGCTGCGGCTCTTTCTCTCCCACCCCGGCATGGCCTTCACGCGGGATCAGCTGATGGAAAAGGTCTGGGGCGTGGATTACTGCGGCGAGACGCGCACGGTGGATATGCACATCCGCACCCTGCGCCAAAAGCTCGGTGAAAACGGCGAGCACATCGAGACCGTGCGCGGTGTGGGCTACCGATGGGAGGCGGAGAAGAATTGACCAGAAAGATCTTCCGCTCCATTCTCACCGTCGGCGTCGCGGTGCTCGCGTGCAGCCTGCTGCTCGTCATGGGCTGCTTCTACAGCTTCTATGAGGGGATGCAGGAGCACCAGCTCGGCGACGAGCTGCGCATCGCCGCAGCAGCCGTGGAGACCAACGGCTCGACCTATCTGGAAAAAATCAAGTCCGACCGTTTCCGCGTCACCTGGATCGCCTCCGACGGCACGGTGCTCTACGACACGCAGGCGGACGCCGCGCAGATGGAGAACCATCTTGAGCGAGAGGAGGTCCGCGAGGCGCTGGAGACCGGCACGGGCAGCTCGAGCCGCTACAGCGCGACGCTGCTGAAAAAGACCGTTTACAGCGCGAGCCGCCTCACGGACGGCACCGTGCTGCGCCTGTCCGCCAGCCGCGCCACGATGGGCGCGCTGCTGCTCGGAGCGTTCCAGCCCATTCTGCTCGTCGTGATCGTGCTGCTCGTGCTCTCGAGCCTGCTCGCGAGCCGTCTGGCCAAGCGCATCGTCGAGCCGCTCAACGCGCTCGACCTCGAGCATCCGCTGGAAAACGACGCCTATGAGGAGCTCTCTCCGCTCCTGCGGCGCATCGACCGCCAGCGCAGACAGATCGACGCCCAGCTCGCCGAGCTGCGGCAGAAAACGGACGAATTCACACAGATCACCGCCGGCATGAACGAGGGGCTCGTTCTGCTCGACGAAAAGGGCGCGGTGCTGAACATCAATCCCGCCGCACAGACGCTCTTCGGCGTGACGGGCGCGTGCGTCGGGCAGGATTTCCTGACCGTGGACCGTGAGCACTCCATGAGCCTCGCGCTCCGCACGGCGATGACCGACGGGCACAGCGAGGTCCGCGCCGAGCGCGGCGGGCGCGAGTACCAGTTCGACCTCAGCCGCATCGAGTCCGACGGCAAGGTGGTCGGCGCGGTGCTGCTGGCCTTCGACATGACCGCGCAGGCCTTCGCCGAGCGCAGCCGCCGCGAGTTCACGGCGAACGTCTCGCACGAGCTGAAAACGCCGCTCCAGGGCATCATCGGCAGCGCCGAGCTGCTGGAGAACGGCATGGTCAAGCCGGAGGATATGCCCCGCTTCGTCGGTCACATCCGCGCCGAGGCGCAGCGTCTCGTGACGCTCATCGGCGACATCATCCGCCTCTCCGAGCTGGACGAGGGCGGCGAGCTGCCGACCGAAACGGTCGACCTTCTCCCACTCGCGCAGGAGGCCGCAGAAAATCTCCGCGCTGCGGCGGAGGTGAAAAACGTGAGCATCATCGTCTCGGGCGAGAACGTCCCGGTCACCGGCGTGCGGCGGCTCCTCTATGAGATCGCTTACAACCTCTGCGACAACGCGATCAAGTACAACGTGGACGGCGGCAGCGTGGATGTGCGCGTCGGTGCCGAGGGCGGCAGCGCCTGTCTCACCGTGCGCGACACGGGCATCGGCATCCCGCCGGAGCATCAAAGCCGCATCTTCGAGCGCTTCTACCGCGTGGACAAGAGCCACTCCAAGGCGAGCGGCGGCACGGGTCTGGGACTGTCCATCGTCAAGCACGCCGTGGCGTACCACCATGGCACGATCGCGCTCAAAAGCGAGGTCGGCAAGGGCACGGAGATCGCCGTCCGCTTCCCGCAGGAAAAATAACGGCAGCAAAACGGGAAAGGGCCGACGCTCTTTCCCGTTTTTGTTCCTTTCATTCCTGTCATGCGGCACAAAGATCACGGCATGAAACTGTCTCTTTTCACGAAATCGGCGCAGCGGACGCCGGCAAGCCTTGTACCGGCTTTCGCGCTGTGATAGGATAAAGCCATCCAAAACCACCCGCGTCGGCTACTCCACCCAATAGCCGCCGTGAGGAACATGAAAGGATCGTTCCCGCCCTGACCGGCGGTGCGGCAGTGTGGAGACCTGCCGTAAAGCGCCCGAGCGGCGCGAGGCCCTGCGCGCGGAGGCGGCAGAGCCGCGGTCAGAGAATATGGCAGAGGTCATTCTGAAAAACATCAAGAAGGTCTACCCCAACAGCGAGCCGAAAAAGAAGAGCAAGGACAGCGGCGAGAAGAAGCACAACCTGCAGATCACCGACGAGGGCGTGGTCGCCGTGCAGGAATTCAACCTTGACATTGCCGACCGCGAGTTCATCGTCCTCGTTGGCCCGTCGGGCTGCGGCAAATCCACCACGCTGCGCATGGTGGCGGGTCTGGAGGAGATCAGCGCGGGCGAGCTGTACATCGACGGCAAGCTGATGAACGACGTGGCCCCCAAGGACCGCGACATCGCGATGGTCTTCCAGAACTACGCGCTCTACCCGCACATGACGGTGTATGAGAACATGGCGTTCTCGCTCAAGCTCAAGAAGGTGCCCAAGGACGAGATCGACCGCAAGGTGCGCGAGGCCGCGGAGATCCTGGACATCACCCAGTACCTCGACCGCAAGCCCAAGGCGCTCTCCGGCGGTCAGCGCCAGCGCGTCGCCATCGGCCGCGCCATCGTGCGCGACCCGAAGGTGTTCCTGATGGACGAGCCGCTGTCGAACCTTGACGCGAAGCTGCGCAACCAGATGCGCGCGGAGATCATCAAGCTGCGCGAGAAGATCGACACGACCTTTATCTACGTCACGCACGATCAGGTCGAGGCCATGACGCTCGGCGACCGCATCGTCATCATGCGCGACGGCTTCATTCAGCAGATCGGCACCCCGCAGGAGGTGTTCAACCATCCCGCGAACCTGTTCGTCGCAGGCTTCATCGGCACGCCGCAGATGAACTTCTTTGAGGACTGCCAGCTCACAAAGAGTGGCGACGCTTACTCCGTCACCGTCATGGGCCACACGCTGCCGCTGACGGCGGAGCAGAACGCGAAGCTCGCCGCGGCGGGCGCGGAGAGCCGTACCGTGACCGTCGGCGTGCGTCCGGTCCACGTCACCGTCGGCGACAAGGGCATCGACGCGCAGATCGACGTGAGCGAGCTGATGGGCAGCGAGCTGCATCTGCACATGACCGCCGGCGGCAAGGACGTGGTGGCCGTGGTGCAGACCGCGAACCTTGACGCCAACGCCTACGCCCGCCACACGGCGGTGAAGTTCAGCTTTGAGCCGCGGCTCATCCACCTCTTCGACCCCGAGACGGAGAAAAATCTCATCTGATTTTCCGATGATATTCATCGGTGTGCCCGTTCCAAAAGGAATGGGCACATTTTTTGTTACCGCTTGTCGCCGGGCCGGAAGAGCAGCGCCATCACGACCGCGAAGCAGACCGCCGCGGCGATGCCGCCCGCAGTGGCGGAGAGCCCGCCGGTCATCACGCCGAGCCAGCCCTGCTCGGCGACGGCCTTCTTCACGCCGCTCGCAAGCGAGTAGCCAAAGCCCGTGAGCGGCACGGTCGCGCCCGCGCCGCCCCATTCGACGATGGGTTCGTAGACGCCGACGGCCGTGAGCAGCACGCCCGCGACGACGTAGCCCGTCAGGATACGGGCCGGCGTGAGCGGCGTTTTGTCAATGAGGATCTGTCCCACGGCGCAGAGGATGCCGCCGCAGAGAAAGGCGTTGAGATAGTCCATCAGCTTTCCTCCCCGATGTTTTCCAGAATGACGGCGTGGCACACGCCCGGGATGCTCTCGCCCTGCATGGCGGAGGTCGGCGAGAGCAGCGCGCCCGTCGGCGCGAAGACGATCCTATTCCACTTGCCCTCGCGCATCCCGCGCAGAAGATAGCCGTTGAGCACGGCGGCGGAGCAGCCGCAGCCGCTGCCGCCCATGTGCATATCCTGCCGCTCCAGATCGTAGAGCAGCAGCCCGCAGTCCTTGTAGTTCTTGGTCATGTCCACGCCGTCGCGCGCAAAGAGGTCCGCGACGACCTCGTGCCCGAGCCGGCCGAGATCGCCGGTGACGATGAGATCGTAGTCCGCGGGTGAGGTCCGCGTGTCGGAAAAGAGCGCGCGGAGCGTGTCATACGCCGCGGGCGCCATCGCTGCGCCCATGTTGTTCGCGTCCGTGATGCCGCGGTCCACGATCCTCCCGATGGCCGCGTGCGTGACGGCAGGGCCCCTTCCCTCGTTCGACAGGATGCAGCAGCCCGCCGCCGTAGCCGTCCATTGGGCGGTCGGCGTGCGCTGCGAGCCGTAGGGCACGGGCATCCGGTACTGCCGCTCGGCGGTGCAGAAGTGCGAGGAGGTCATCGCCGCAGCGCGGCGGGCAAAGCCGCCGTCGATGCTCATGGCGGCAAGCGCCAGGCTCTCCCCCATCGTCGAGCACGCGCCGTACACGCCGCACAGCGGCACGCCGAACTCCCGCAGGGCGAAGGAGGTGCCGATGCACTGGTTCAGAAGGTCGCCGGCAAAGATGAGGTCCAGCTCCTCCGGCCTGCGCGTCGCCTTCTCCAGCGCGCGGGAAAGCACGCGCTTCTGCATACGGGCCTCGCCCTTCTCCCAGGTCTTTTCGCCGAAGAAGGAATCCTCGCTCAGCTCGTCAAAATAGTCCGCCATCGGGCCCTGTCCCTCCAGCTTCGCGCCGATGTTGGCAAAGCTCTCCACGCGCGGCGGACGTGAAAAGCGCAGCGTCTGTGCGCCGATCCGTTTGGTCTCCATACCATTTCCCCTTGTGCTTGTAGTTTGTCTTAGTATGCCAAGGCCGGGAAATTTTATGAATTTCAGGTAAAACAAAGAGGGATGCGCCGTGTGTGCCGGCACATCCCTCTTTGCAGAGGAGGCAGATATTTCAGGTCTGATAGCTGCGCAGAAAGCGCCGCGTGCGCTCCTGCGCCGGGTCGCCGAGCACCTGCTCGGGATCGCCCTGCTCGACGATGACGCCGCCGTCCACGAAGATCACGCGGTCGCTCACGGCGCGGGCAAAGGCCATCTCGTGCGTGACGATGACCATGGTCATTTTTTCCTCCGCGAGATCACGGATGACCTTGAGCACCTCGCCGGTCAGCTCGGGGTCGAGCGCGCTGGTCGGCTCGTCGAAAAAGAGGATGTCGGGCCGCAGCGCCAGCGCGCGGGCGATGGCGACGCGCTGCTGCTGTCCGCCGGAGAGCTGGCAGGGATAGGCGTCCGCCTTGTCCGCAAGGCCCATCTTTTCGAGCAGGGAGAGCGCCAGCTCACGCACCTCGCCGCGCTCGCGCCTCTGCACAGTGAGCGGCGCGTCCGTCACGTTTTTGAGCACCGTGTAGTGCGGGAAAAGGTTGAACTGCTGGAACACCAGCCCGAAGCGGCTTTTGATCCGCCGCAGCGCGGCCTTGTCCGCGTAGACGCTCTTTCCCTCCGCGTCCATCGTCGCGGCGAAGTCGTTCCCGTAGGCGAGCGAGCCGCCGTCCATCGTTTCAAGCAGCGTCGCGCAGCGCAGGAGCGTCGATTTGCCGCTGCCGCTGGGGCCGATGACCGAGACGGCCTCGCCCTCGCCCACGGTGAGGGAAATGCCCTTGAGCACCTCCAGCGAGCCGAAGGACTTGCGGACGTCCTGCATGGTCAATACGTTCATGTCCGGTCCCTCCCTCACTGGTAGTAGGCGAGCGAGCGCTCCGCGCGCTCCATCGCAAAGGCGACGATGTAGTTGAAGACGTAGTAAAAGAGTCCCGCCGCCGCGAGCGCCAGCATACCGGGCGTGTTGGGCGAGGCGACGATCTGCTTGGCGCGGGTGAACATCTCCACCGTGCCGATGACGGAGGCGAGCGAGGTGTCCTTCACGAGCGTGATGACCTCGTTCGTCACGGGCGGCAGCACGCGCCGGATCATCTGGGGAAGAAGGATGCGCCCGAAGGTCTGCCCGCCGGTGTAGCCGAGCACCTGCGCCGCCTCAAGCTGCCCGACCGGGATGGACTCGTAGCCCGCGCGGTAGATCTCCGCGAAGTAGGCCGCGTAGTTGATGACGAAGCCGACGATGACCGCGCCGAAGCGCCAGTTGCCCGGCGGCGTGAAGTCGAAGAGCAGGAACGGTCCGTAGTAGACGACCATGAGCTGGAGCATCAGGGGCGTGCCGCGCATGACGGAGATGAACAGCTTCACGAGCCAGCGCAGCGGGGCCACGCGGCTGCGCCGGCCGAACATCACAAGAAGTCCGAGCGGCAGCGAGCCGAGCAGCGTTAAGGTAAAAATTTCCAGCGATTTCCCGAAGCCCTGCACCAGCAGGGTCAGCATGGCGAAAACGGTCATGTTACTTGACGAGGCAGAGGCTGTCGATCACAAGGCCCTGATCGACGTACTTCTCCGCGATGGAGAGCATTGTGCCGTCCTCGGCCATTTTGAGGAGCTCGGCGTTCACGGCGTCGCGCAGCTCGGTGTTGCCCTTGAGGAAGCCGATGGCGTACTGCTCGGTGGAGAGGGGCTCGTCGAGGATGACATAGTCGCCGTCGTTGTTCGCGATCTGATACTGCGCAACGCCGAGGTCAGCGGCCACAGCGTCCACCGTGCCCTGGGCGAGGTCCATAAAGCCCATGTTGTAGTCGCCCAGCTCCACGACCTCCTTGAGCGACGCCTTGAAGTCCTCGTTTTCGTTGATCGCGTCGACCGCGGAGGACGCGGCCTGCGCCATCACGCTCTTACCGGCGAGGTCCGCGAGCGAGGTGATACCGCTGTCGGCCTTCACGACCATCACGATGGAGTTATCCACATAGGGGTCGGAGAACGTGTAGTCATTTTCGCGGCCGGTGTAGGTAAAGCCGTTCCAGATGCAGTTGATCGTGCCGCTGGAGAGCTCGGCGTCCTTGCTGTTCCAGTCGATGGCCACGGCCTCGTACTCCCAGCCGAGGCGCGCGCACAGCTCCTTGGCCATTGCGAGGTCAAAGCCGTCGTACGTGCCGTCGGCGGCGATGAAACCGAACGGCGGGAACTCGGCATCAAAGCCGACGATCAGCTTTTGCGTCTCGCCGCCCTGCGCGTCCTGCGCATCACCGGTATCGTCGGCGGTGTCGTTCTTGCTGCCGCAGGCGGCAAGGGCCAGTACCATCACGGCGGCAAGCGCCATTGCTAAGAATTTTTTCATCGTTTCTTCCTCCTGTAAGTTCCGGCGCTTGGCCGTTCAATTTAGTGTGGTAACACGATAACATAATAACGTGTGACAGTAAAT
>OLYK01000451.1_pt1 | contig 10610 bp, 11 predicted proteins | sample 1673651 | NCBI WGS metagenome assembly OLYK01 (sample SAMEA103958118, study PRJEB25191) | human gut metagenome | reverse complement strand
GCCAGGCTCTCTCGGAGTTCGCAAAGAGCTGTACGGCTCCTGACGCCACAGGGTGGACGCGCATCGGATTCAACATCTGGGCCCTTGTCTGCATCGCCGGAGGTGTCTATGCCCTGTTCAGCCTCATACAGAGCACCACGTTCAAGGCCAAACTCATCTCGGGTGTCGTGCTCATAGCTCTTGCAGGGGTTCTCGTACATATCTACACAAATACTCCCGAGGTAGTGACCGGAATCGACCCCGCCGTCTATCAGCAGTTCAACCCGTTCTATGTGGTTGCCCTCACACCATTCTCCATGGCATTCTTCGCATGGCTGGCACGCAAGGGCAAGGAGCCCTCGGCACCCCGCAAGATCGGTTATGGCATGATATTGGCCGGAGCGGCTTACTGTGTGATGGTGTTCGCCTCGCTCGGGCTGGTAGGCACCAATGGCGCCGTGTCGCCCAACTGGCTCATCTCGACCTACCTGCTCCTGACATTTGCCGAGCTTCTGCTCTCGCCCATGGGTATCTCGTTTGTCAGCAAGGTCGCACCTCCCAAGCTCAAGGGCTCCATGATGGGCGGATGGTTCGCCGCTACCGCCGTCGGCAACTACCTTGTGTCGATACCCATGATGCTATGGGGCAAGATCTCTGTTGCCGCCATCTGGGGCATCCTCATCGTGCTCTGCGCCCTCTCGGCCATCTTCATCTTCTCTGTGATGAAGAAGCTCGAGGCCGCTACCTCAGACACTCCCGCGCCCGCGGCCAAGGCCGATGCCCTCGAGAATGTCGAGGATGACGCCATCTGACGCTGCGCCTAATCTTATGATACAGGTGTGGGACCGGCCACAGTAGGCCGGTCCCACACTCGTGATTTTTTCCCGCGTCTCTCAGACGAGGGGCGACACCATCGCGGCGACATCCGTGTCACCGAAAAAGTCGGCTACTGTGAGCCAGATAAGCAGCAGCGCTATCAGCACCACGACGCCGATGATGAGCCAGATGTTCGTTGAAGATTTCTCTTTACTCATAATCAATAACAGTTAAAACGGGGTTTGCATATCTGATATTCAAACGCCCGGAGATGTATAAAAGTTCTATATGAGCGAGTACAACCGGATGCAGCTTGTCAAGCGACGCTTCTTTGCCATGCGCAACGGCATCGTGGCCGATGCCCTGCGCCGTCTCTCACCGTCATACCGCATGATATTCGGCCTCAACCTGCCCCAGATAGCCGAGGTGGCCGCCTCGGTGCAGCCCGACGCGGCCTTTGCCGAGGAGCTGTGGGCCGACCGCCGCACACGCGAGAGCCTTCTTGTGGCGCCGATGATATACCCGGCCGCCGAGATGGACGAGGCCACGGCCCTGCGGTGGATGTGCGACGTGCGCGACACCGAGGTCGCCGACGTGCTGTGCCACCGTCTGCTGCGCCGCCTCCCCTTTGCGCGCCGTCTTGCCGAGGGGTGTGCCTCGTCCGAGTCTGACATGCTCCGCTATACCGCCCTGCGCCTGATGCGCAACATAATGAATCAGGATGCCGCCGCAGCCGCCGCGATGGCGCGCCGCGAGCTCGACAGGGACGTGCCCCTGACACGTGCCCTGTGCCTCAACATAATAGATGAAACGGAATTTTTACTTGAACCGGATAATGAAAAATAGTACCTTATTGCTCCTCTCGCTCTCGCTTGCCCCCGCCGCTGCGGCTGTCACGCCCCCGGTCGAGCCGGCGGATACGGCCTATGCACTCTCTGAGGTGAGGGTGACGGCCATCAAGCAGGCCTCGTCGCTGCTGCGTCAGCCCGTGTCGGTGACCACTGTCACCCCCGAGGAGATCAGCCGATATGCCATCGAGAGCATGAAGGGAGTGAGCGACATCGCGCCGAACTTCTACATGCCTGACTATGGGTCAAAGATGACCTCCTCCATCTATGTGCGCGGCATCGGTGCCCGCATTGACCAGCCGGCAGTGGGCCTGAATGTCGACAACATACCGTATCTCAACAAGAATGCCTATGATTTCGACATGGCTGACATCGAGCGTATCGAGGTGCTCCGCGGCCCGCAGTCGACCCTCTATGGCCGCAACACCATAGCAGGCCTCATCAATATCTACACCCTCTCGCCCATGAACTGGGAGGGTGTGAAGTTCAGCGCCCAGGGGGGCTCGTATGCTTTCTCGCGCCTCTCGGCGGGAATATACAAGAAACTCAACGACCGTCTGGGCATGAGCCTGAACGCGCACGGAGGACACAACAACGGATATGAGTACAACGCCCACGACGGCTCGCGCTGTGGCGAGACAGAAGATGTGTCGCTGAGGTGGAAGACCGTATGGCGCCCCTCCGGGAGCGTCTCGGTCGAGAATGTCGTCTCAGGCGTCCACTCGCGCCAGCACGGCTATCCCTACGTGTTCGAGGAGACTGGGCAGGTCAATTATAACGACACCTGCTTCTATCGCCGCTGGGGCCTCACCGAAGGGCTTTCGGTCAAGTGGATCACACCGCATTTCACATTGGCCTCGATTACAGGCCTGCAGATGCTCCACGACAATATGACGCTCGATCAGGATTTCCTGCCCGACAGCTATTTCACCCTTACGCAGCGTCAGCACGACCTCAGTGTCACCCAGGATGTCGTGCTTCGCGGCACCGCCGGAAACTACACATGGCTTGCCGGAGTGTTCGCCTTCTACAAGCACAACCGCATGATGGCCCCCGTCACATTCAAGGAGGACGGCATTGACCGCCTGATAGTCGGCAACATCAATCCCAATCTCCCCCCGGGCATGGCCCTGAGGTGGGATGACGACAGTTTTGTGCTCGGCTCGCGATTCCGCACCCCTGCACGCGGGGTGGCCCTCTATCACCGCAGCTCATACGCCGCCGGGCCCTTCGACCTTGCCGTGGGACTCCGTTTCGACTACGAGCATACATCCATGAGCTACCTGAGCGATGTCAACACATCGGCGACGATGTACAGAGGCCCCGTGGCGATAGGTTCGAAAGAGATTGACATACATGACAGCGGCAGGCTCAAGAAGACCTTCCGCGAATTCCTCCCGACATTCTCCGTCACCTTCAACCACAACAACTCGGCCTTCTTCGCCCAGGTGTCGCGAGGCTATAAGGCCGGAGGATTCAATACCCAGATGTTCAGCCAGATTCTCCAGACCAAAATGATGTCGGTGATGGGCGCGCCTCCCGAGATTGATGTCGACGGCATTGTCAGCTATCTCCCCGAGACATCGTGGAACTATGAGGTCGGAGGACATTTCTATATGGACCGCGGCAGGGCCTACGCCACCTTCTCGGCATTCTACATCGACCTGCGCGACCAGCAGGTGACCGTATTCCCCGAGGGCACGACCACGGGGCGCATGACCACCAATGCCGGACGCACCCGCTCGCTGGGTGCCGAGCTGACGCTGCGCTATAACCCCACGCCCAAGTGGGTGTTCAATGTGGCATACGGATTCAACCGCGCCACATTCCGTCATTTCAACGACGGGCAGTATGACCTCTCGGGCAAGCGCGTGCCCTATGCCCCCGAGAACACCCTTTTTGCCAGTGTCTCCTACCTCCAGCCCATCTCGTCAAGGCGCGACATACACCTCATCGTCACACCCGACGTGCGCGGCACCGGGTCGATATACTGGGACGAGCGCAACCTCTACCGCCAGCCCTTCTATGCCGAGGTCGGCCTGGATGTCGGCATACGCTGGCGCACCATGCTCTTTGAGGTGTGGATGAAGAACCTGACCGACACACGTTTCAACGTATTCCGCTACGAGTCGATAGGCAACACGTTCTTCCAGCGCGGCGCACCCTTCCACTGGGGCCTCAGGGTGAGGTTCGACCTCAAGGATTTCAGGATATGACATCGGGCCGGAAGAATTTCCGGCCCCCTGAATGACAAAAAAGGAGATAACCTCACGGTCGTCTCCTTCTTCTTAACCTATTTTTCGTATCTTGTTATAAGTAGCTATGTAAATTACACACGCTGGTTTAACTGGAGGCAAAGGTACAAACAAATATGAAAAATTACCCCCCCCCGGGTGTGTTAAAAGTTGTTAACGAGGTTGCATTTTATTTCGGTTGCAATATCTTGACAAGATCACGCATACCTGCCGAGGCGATTTCGGGTATCACCGTGACGTTAGATGGCACATGGGCGGGGTTCGGGTCGATATAATAGACCGGGATGCCAGGGCGCACATAGTGCAGCAGGCTCGCGGCGGGATAGACGGCGAGCGATGTGCCTATGACCACAAAGATGTCTGCCTCGGAGGCCCATTCGATGGCACGCTCTATGTTGGGCACCGCCTCCTGGAAGAACACGATGTGCGGGCGCACAGGGTCGCCATACTTGTCGCGCGAGTCGACCGTGGTCTCGAGATGTTCCTCGTCAAGGGTGTAGATTCGGTCGGGGTGGGGGATTGAGCGCACCTTCATCAGCTCGCCGTGCAGGTGCAGCACTTTCGACGACCCGGCCTTCTCGTGCAGGTTGTCGACATTCTGGGTTATGACATAGACGTCATACCATTTCTCGAGCTCGACGAGGGCCTTGTGTGCAGCATTCGGCTCGCACTTGACGAGCTGCTTGCGGCGATCGTTGTAGAATTGGTGTATCAGGGCCGGATTGCGTGCGAATCCGTCGGCCGAAGCCACATCCATCACGGGATAGTTTTCCCACAGGCCCCCGGCGTCACGGAATGTGGTGATGCCGCTCTCGGCGCTGATGCCCGCGCCCGACGAGATGACGAGTTTCTTTTTCATAGAGTTGAGAGTGTTGGTTGGTTTGGGATAGTTGGTCTAGTTCAACTATAAAAACTATGACCATTATAGTATTATCGCTTTTGCCTGAAGAATTGTTTCATCAGGGCGGCACATTCGTCGGCGAGGACACCGGGCGTGACTGTGGCTCTGGAATGGAAGGGGTGCCTTTCGCCCGTATAGGTGTGATAGCCCCGTTTGTCGTCTGCAGCACCGTAGACTATCCTTGACACCTGCGCCCACCCGAGGGCGCCGGCGCACATCAGGCACGGCTCGACTGTGACATAGAGGGTGCATCCCGTCAGGTATTTTCCGCCCAGGGTCGATGCGGCGGCTGTCATGGCCTGCATCTCGGCGTGTGCCGAGACATCGCGCAGGGCTTCGGTGAGGTTGTGGCCACGTCCCACGATGCGTCCGCGTGGCGACACGACGACCGCCCCGATAGGTATCTCGTCGGCCTCGAGGGCACGCCGGGCCTCGTCGAGTGCCACGCGCATATAGCGCTCGTCACTTTGGGCCTGCGGTGTCATTGGCAGTGGTTGTCTCTTCGGTCTCGCGCATCTGCGGAAGGTGCCATCCGTAATGTAGGGCACCCCAGCGCAGGAACAGTATCACGGCGGCACAAAGGCTCTGGCACAATAATGCGCTGCCGCCGCACAGCGCCACAATCCAGTAGACAAATCCACCGGCCAGACAGGCGGTGGCATAGATGTCCTTGCGGAAGAAGAGGGGCTCCTCGTTGATGAGAACGTCGCGCAGGATGCCGCCGAACGCTCCCGTAATCATCCCCATGACAATGGCAACCCACATCGGGAAACCGTACATGAGGCTCTTCTCGACACCCGTTATGACGAACAGTGTCAGGCCGATGGCATCGAACATGAACAGCGAGCGCGACGACGAGGTGAGGACCCTCTTGAAGAGGCACACGATGAGGAATCCGAGTCCCGTCACGGCCAGATACATCCATGAGGCCATCCAGAAAACCGGCGCTCCAAGCAACAGGTCGCGTATGGTACCTCCGCCACAGGCCGTGATGACGCCGATGGTATAGGCCCCGAACCAGTCGAATCTCTTGCGTGCGGCGAGACGTATGCCGCTGACGGCAAAGGCAAGCGTGCCGAGGACCTCGATGACGAACAGCAGCAGCTGACTTTCCATTCAGATCAGATATGTATCCTTATTTGTTTATGCCGGGACGGCTCCATCGGCTAAGATACTTGCGTATTGCGCTCATGGTCTTCTCGCCCGGCAGGGCAGGTGTGATTGCGGCGAGGAGGATGTCGCGTATCTTCGATGGCTGCTCGCGGTCGTTGATGCGCGACGGGTCCTCGGACTCCTCGCTGTGATAGGTCTTGACCTTCTGCTCGCCCGTTATGACCGCAAGGGCATTCTCGGCGAGCGACTTGAGCTCATCCTCGCCCGGATATACGAATATCGGGGCTATGAACGAGACATGCTCGGCCATGAAGTCGGTGATGCGCTTGCTCTGGGCCATGCCGCCGGTGATGAGTATGGCGTCGATGTCACCTTTGAGCGCGATGGCCATGGCTCCGATTTCCTTGCACACCGAGTATATCATCGAGCGCACTACCAGCATGGCGTGGAGGTCGCCCTTGTCGATGCGCTCGAGCACGTCGGGCACCGATGTGCTTCCTAAGTGGGCCATCATTCCACCCTTGCCGTGTACGAGCTTGATGAGCTCTTCCTCGGTATATTTGCCCGAGAAGCAAAGCCGCACCAGCGGGCCGGGAGGGAGTGAGCCTGAGCGCTCGGGCGAGAAGGGGCCGCAGCCGTCGAGGGCGTTGGTGGTGTCGATGACACGCCCCTTGCGGTGCGCGCTCACGGTGATGCCGCCACCCATGTGGCACACGATGAGGTTGAGGCTGTCATACGCGCGTCCTGTCTCCTTGGCATAGCGGCGCGCTATGGCCTTCTGGTTGAGGGCATGGAAGATGGACTTGCGCGGCAGCTCGGGCACGCCGCTAAGGCGCGCATACGGTATCATCTCGTCGACCACCACCGGGTCGGCTATGTACGACTTGACCCCGATCTCGTCGGCTATGTCGCGTGCTATGAGTCCCCCGAGGTTCGAGGCGTGCTGCATCGGGGCGTTTATGAGGTCGCGGCGCAACTCGTCGTTGACCTCGTATGTACCGCTCTCGACGGGGCAGATGATGCCGCCGCGCCCTATCACGGCCGACAGCGAGCGCAGGGGTATCCCGTTATCCTCGAGTGCCTTCTCAATGAGTCCCTTGCGCCATGCGAACTGTTCGGACAGGTGGCCGAATCCGGCCAGCTCGTCGGGCGAGTGGTGGATGGAGCGGGTGAAGATGGGTGTGTTGTCGTCATAGACGGCAAACTTGGTCGATGTCGACCCGGGATTTATGGCGAGGATGCGGTGAGACATGGGTGAGGATGATTTTTCAGTTGATACTAAGGCAGGCCAGCGCTATCGAGTAGAGCTTGGTCTTTGGCGTGTCGCCGCGCGAGGTGAGCACGCACGGCACACGTGTGCCTGTGACCATGGCGGCTATCTCGGCTCCGGCCATGTGGGTGGCCGCCTTGAAGAAGACGTTGCCGCTCTCGATGTTGGGGAAGAGCAGGCAGTCGGGCTCTCCGGCCACACACGACCCCTTGACCCCTTTCTCGGCCACGACCTCGGGATAGAGCGCGACGTCGAGCGAAAGCGGGCCGTCGACACGCACGTCGCCGAGCTGGCCGCGGTCGGCCATCTTGGCGATGATTGCGGCCTCGGTCGACGACGGCACCCCGGCGAGCACCTGCTCGGAGGGGGCGATACACGCTATCTTGGGTGTCCTGATGCCGAGCAAGCGGGCTGTCGAGGCAAGATAGCCTATTATCTTGAGTTTCTGTTTGAAATCGGGTTGCGGTATCACTGCCACGTCGGCCACGCAGAGCAGGCGGTCGCGTCCGGGGAGCTCTACGACAGAGACATGGCTCAGCAGACCTCCCTGCGGGAAGAGTCCGGCCTCCTTGTTGAGTATGCCGCGCATATACTTGTCGGTGCTGACGAGCCCCTTCATCAGTATGTCGGCGTTTCCGGCGGCGACATCGGCAACGGCACGCGCCACACAGGCGGTGTCACCCTTGATGTCTGCAATCTCGAATCCAGAGGCGTCGATACCCTCTTTCTCACAGACCCCGAGCACGATGTCGCGGTCGCCATATATGACGGGTGTCACTATTCCGGCTGCTGCGGCGTCGGCCACGGCATGGAGTGTATGTGCGTCCTGTCCGTATGCTACGGCCAGGCGGCGCGGCCCGCGTCGACGGGCCTCTTCGACAAGGTGTGCGAGGTTTGTGAGCATGGGTATGTATGTCGGGTTATCAGTCGTTGACGATGAGCAGGTAGTAGTTCTTCTTGCCGCGCTGTACCAGGATGTACTTTCCGGCAATGAGCATCGACGCGTCGGCGGGAGCGTAGGGGTCGGTTATCTTCTCCTTGTTGATGGAGACGCCGCCACCCTGCACCATCTTGCGCATCTCGCCCTTCGACGCGAACACTGGGGCCACCTCGGTGAGCAGGTCGGCCAGCTTGATGCCCTCCTCGATTGCCGAGCGGGGCACGTTGTGCTGGGGCACACCCTCCATCACGGCCAGCAGCGTGGCCTCGTCGATCTTGTGCAGTATCTCGCCGGCCTTGTTGCTGAAGAGTATCTGCGATGCCTCGACGGCTGCCTCGTAGTCGGCTGCCGAGTGTACCATGGTGGTTATCTCCTTGGCCAGACGCTTCTGCAGGGGACGCTGTCCGGGGTCTTCGGCCTGGGCCTTGACCAGCTCCTCGATCTCCTCGCGGGTCAGCGACGTGAATATCTTGATATATTTCTCGGCATCGGCGTCAGAGACGTTGAGCCAGAACTGATAGAACTTGTAGGGGGATGTGTAGCGCGGGTCGAGCCATACGTTGCCGCTCTCGGTCTTGCCGAATTTCGTGCCGTCGGCCTTGGTGATAAGCGGGCAGGTGATGGCGAACGCTTCGGCCTCGTTGCCCAGCTTGCGGCGGATCAGCTCCGTGCCGGTGGTGATGTTGCCCCACTGGTCGGCGCCGCCCAGCTGCACCTTGCAGTTCATCGTCTGGTAGAGGTGCAGGAAGTCGAAGCCCTGTACCAGCTGGTAGGTGAACTCGGTGAACGACATGCCGTCGCCCTCGCCGCTGAACCGTTTCTTGACCGAGTCTTTGGCCATCATGTAGTTGACGGTGATGCACTTGCCGATGTCGCGGATGAATTCCAGGAACGAGATGTCCTTCATCCAGTCGTAGTTGTTCACCAGCACGGCCGCATTCGGGGCGTCCGACTCGAAGTCGAGCAGTTTGGCCAGCTGGCGCTTGATCGCCTCCTGGTTGTGGCGCAGCGTGGGCTCGTCGAGCAGGTTGCGCTCCTGCGACTTGCCCGAAGGGTCGCCGATCATGCCCGTCGCACCGCCGATGAGTGCCAGCGGACGGTGCCCGCACATCTGGAAATGCTTGAGGATCATTACGCCCACCAGGTGCCCGATATGCAGCGAGTCGGCCGTGGGGTCGATGCCCAGGTAGGCCGTCGTCATCTCTTTTTCGAGTTGTTCCTTCGCGCCGGGCATGATCGTGTGGATCATCCCGCGCCATTCGAGTTCTTCGATGAAATTCTTTGTTGCCATTTTTATTGTTCGTTCTTTTTATTCTACTTCCAAGTCCAGTGCTTTGCGGAGCTCCGCGACGAGCGGGTTCTTCTCCGTGATGTAACGGACGCGGTCTTCGAGCTTGATCGGGCGTGCCGCCCGGATCTCTTCATTGACCGTGACCTCCAGTTCGATCATACCCTCGATGCCCGCCAGTTCGGCGATGCGCATCAGCATCCCGGTCTTGCTGCGCAGGATCTCCTCGCGCAGCTCCGTCGTCGGTACGCTCACCGAGATCGTGTTGTCGCGGAACGTCATCAGCTCGAAAGCCGGCACGAAGCGCGGGCGTTTCTCCTTGATGAGGTTCAGTATCCTGCTGCGGGCGTGCTCCAGCTTTTCGGCGCACTCCGGATCGACGGTTGCGGCTTCGGCTTCGTCGGGCGATTCGCCGTCCGAAAGCTCTTCGTCGGGATCGCTGCCCGCCGAGGCGAGCAGTTCCGAGAGCGAAGCGCCCGATATGAGCGGACGCCGTGCCGGAGCCGGTGCGGTCTGCACTGCGGGTCTTGCCGGTGCGGGCTGCGGAGTCGTTTCTGCGGTTGTTCCGCCTGCGGTTTGCACCGCCGGGACGGCCGCTCCGCCTTGTGCCGTCGGATGCGCTGTTCCGCCCAGTACCGTCGGTCCCGCCGCTCCTCCCTGCGCGGTCGGGTTTGGTGTCCCGCTCTGCATCGCCGGATTCGCCATTCCTCCTTGCGCCGCGGGATTCGCCGCTCCGCCCGGTATCGTTTGTCCGGCTGCCGCAGCCTGCGGAGCGTTGTCCTGAGCGGAAACTTCCGCTGCCTGCGGACCCGCCGTCTGCATCGTAGCTCCGCGTACGGAAAATCCGGATACCTGCGGTATGCCGGCCGATGCCGCCGGTCCTGCTTCCGGCCGTACAGAGCCTTGCCCCGTTTGTTCTGCTCCCGGCTGAACTGCGGACGGTGCCGTTTGTCCTGCCGCCGGTGGAGCTGCGGCCTGTCCTGCGTCCGGTCGAACCGCGGTTTGTCCTGCTTCCGGCCGAACTGCGGCCTGCACCGTTGCTCCCGCACCCGGCTGGGGCGTACCCGGCGTCGCTTGCCCTGCCGCGGAAACTGTCTGCGCCTGAACTGTAGACGCGCTCTGCTGCGGCGCGGGTCGTGCCGCAGCCGTCGGAGTCGCCGCCGCGCCTGCGGCCGTACGGGGTGAGAGGGCGGGGAGGGA
>OLYK01000450.1_pt1 | contig 10613 bp, 7 predicted proteins | sample 1673651 | NCBI WGS metagenome assembly OLYK01 (sample SAMEA103958118, study PRJEB25191) | human gut metagenome | reverse complement strand
CCGAGCTGATCGCCATGGCTGCCAAGGCCAACGAGGAGCACGCCCACGAGGATGAGGAAGAGGAGCACGAGCACGAGCACCATCACGATCATGAGGACGGCCACGATCATTGCTGCTGCGGCCACCATCATCATGACCACGATGACGACGAGGATGACGATGACCACGACGAGCATGAGCATCATCACGACCATGAGGACGGCCACGATCATTGCTGCTGCGGCCATCACCACGACCACGACGAAGACGACGATGACCATGACGAGCATGAGCATCATCACGACGGCCACTGCTGCCATCATCACCACCACCATGACCACGACGCCGACGAGGTCTTTACCAGCTGGGGCGTCGAGACGGCCAAGAAGTTCTCCAAGGCTGACATTGAGCACGCCCTCACCGAGCTGGACACCGGCAATTACGGCATGATCCTCCGCTCCAAGGGCATCGTGGACGGCGGCGCAGACGGCTGGCTGGAGTTCGACTACGTTCCCGGCGAGTGGGAAGTCCGCGCACGCGGTGCAGACGTCGGCGGCAAGCTGGTGGTCATCGGCTCCAAGCTGGATGAAAAGGCCATCGCCGCACTGTTCGGCTGCTGATCGACCCTGAAAGGATAAAAGATTATGGCAAATGAGATCCCGGTTTACCTGTTTGTGGGCTTCCTCGAGAGCGGCAAGACCAAGTTCATTCAGGAGACTTTTGAAGACCCCAACTTCGACTCCGGCGACAAGACCCTGCTGCTTGTCTGCGAGGAGGGCGAGATCGAGTATGACCCGTCCAAGTTCGCCTTCGGCGGCGTGCACGTTGCCCAGATCGAGGATAAGAGCGAGCTGACCGCCGAGAACCTGACCGCGCTCGAAAAGAAGTCCGGCTGCGGCCGCGTCATCATCGAGTACAACGGTATGTGGCTCATTCAGGAGCTGTACGACGCCCTGCCAGACAACTGGCTCGTCTACCAGAGCCTGGCCACCGCCGACGGTACGACCATCAAGACCTACGCGGGCGACAGCGCCATGCGCAGCCTGCTGCTGGACAAGCTGCGCGGCAGTGAGCTGCTGGTCGTCAACCGCGCCGAGGCTGTCAACGACGACGAGAGCCGCCAGCTCATCCACAAGCTGGTGCGCCAGGCCAGCCGCCGCTGCGACATCGCCTACGAGTTCAAGGACGGCAGCGTCGCCTATGACGACATCCCCGACCCGCTGCCCTTCGACGTGGACGCGCCGGTCATTGAGATCCCCGAGGAGTTCTTCGGTATATGGTACATGGACTGCATGGACGACCCGAAGAAATATGACGGCAAGACGGTCAAATATCTGGCTCAGGTCTGCCAGACCCCCCAGGCCGGCAAGGGCGCGTTTGTGCCCGGACGCTTTGCCATGACCTGCTGCGTGCAGGACATCCAGTTTGTGGGTATGCCCTGCAAGTACGACGATTACAAGTCGCTGGAGCAGCGCAGTTGGATCAACATTACGGCCAAGGTCAACGTCAAGTACCACCCCATCTACAAGGGCCAGACCCCCGATTCCACCGGCCCTGTCCTGACCGCCATCTCCGTCGAGCCGGGCGAAAAGCCCGCGCAGGACGTGGTGATGTTCAGCTGATATTGCAATAGAAAAGCACCTGCCTTCGATAAAAAGGCAGGTGCTTTTTGATTTATAGAGCGGTAGGGGCCGGGCACGCCCGGCCCGGCGGTTTGCGGCGGACGGGCGCTTGCGGGAAGCCTGCGGGCCGGGCATGCCCGGCCCCTACCGCGAGGGTCGAGACACTCCCGGTTATCTTGTGAACGTCTGCTAACGGAAAACCTCCGGCCCCTACGGCGCAAAAATCAACCGCGCGTCCCCGCGATCTTGGAATCGGTGCTCCACCCCTGCAAATCGGTGGGCGTCAGGCTGCTCATCCAATTTTCGCGCTCGGTCTCCCACTGGTCCCAGGCGGCCTGGCTGCGGATGGCGGTGCCGCTCTCAAAGGCATCGTCCCACGGGTTGGCCGGGTCGGGGTCGGTGGGATCCCAGCCGCGCTTCTCGGTGTCGGCGGGGTCGGTGTAGATCGTGCCGGGCTTTCCCATCGGGCCGGGGTCGTCGGCGTTGTTGTAGATGATGACCGGCGTGCCCAGCGGGCAGTTGTCGTAGATCCACTTCACGTCCACCACGGCCAGCCGGATGCAGCCCAGACTGGCGCGGGTGCCCAGCAGGTTGAACTCGTCGTACTCCACATCGTCCTTGTGCTGGCTGTAGTAGGGCACGCTGTGGAACAGGTAGCTGTCATAGATGCGGGTCGCGTACTGGCCGTAGCTCGGGCCCATCAGCAGCCGCCAGCTGTAGTCCACCGGGGTCGAAAAATACCCGGTGGGGGTGTCTATGCCGCCGCTGCACACCATCGCCATGAACGGCACAGCGTACTTTTTTGTGGCGGAATCCACGGCGTAGACCGTGACCACGCCGCCTGCGTTGTTGACTGCCAGCAGGTAGGGGCAGCCCTCCTTCGCGTCCAGCGTCAGGCCGTAGGCGGCAAACTGCGTTTCCAGCCCGTCCAGCGTCTTTGCGGCGTTGTCGTCCCAGGTCGTCGGGTCCTTGATCTGCGGCGCGTCCTTGGTGGCGTTGCTCGTGGCCGTTGCCATCGCGGGGGCCACTGTCGGCTCGGGCGTCGGCGTGGGGCTTGTCTCCGGCGTGGCGGTGGGGGCCGCCGTGGGCTGCGGCGTCGTGGCGGGCAGCACGTCCTGTGGGGCGTTGGGCATCTGCACGCAGGCACACAGCAGCGCAACCGTCAGCAAAATCGGAAAAATGCGGCGTAGAATCGACATAAAATCTCCTTAGTGTTTGGTGACGCCGTACTCCTCGGCCACGAATTTCTCCAGCGCGGCAAAGCTGCGGCGGACTTTTTCGGTCTCGATGCAGTACGCCATGCGGAAGTAGCCGGGGCAGCCGAAGCTGTCACCGGGGACCAGCGCCAGGTCATATTTCAGCGCCTTTTGGCAGAACGCCTTTGCGTCGTCCTCCAGCGCCTTCGGGAAGATGTAGAACGTGCCGTCCGGTTTGACGACAGTGAAGCCCAGCGCGATCAGCTCGTCGTAGATCAGGTTCATGTTCGTCTCGTAGACGGACAGGTCGCTGGTCACGTCAAGGCAGCGCTCGACGGCCATCTGGATGAGGGACGACGGGCAGTTGTGGCCGGTCCCGCGGGAGATCTGGCCGCACATCGGCACGATGTACGCGGCGTCCTCGCACCGCGGGTTGGCGGCCACATAGCCGATACGCTCGCCCGGCACGCTCAGACTCTTGGAGAAGGAGTAGCAGGTGAGCGTATCATCGTAGAATTTGGCGGGGTAGGGCGTGACCCTGCCGCCGAACGAAATCTCGCGGTACGGCTCGTCGGAAATCAGGAAGATGTGGTGGCCGTACTGGGCGGACGCCTGGGTCAAAAAGTCGGCCAGCTGCTGCAGGGTCTCCTCGCTGTAGGCGGTGCCGCTGGGGTTGTTGGGGCTGTTGATGAGCACGGCGGCGGTGTTCTCGTCCACGAGCTGCGCGAACGCCGCAAAGTCGATCTGAAAGTCCGCGCACCGCGGCGGCGTCACGCGCAGGGTAAGCCCCGCGCCCTCGATGTACGGCTTGTACTCGGGGAAGAACGGCGCAAACGTTACGATGTTCTGCCCGGGCACGCCGACGCAGCGCACAGCATGGGCCAGCGCACCCGCTGCGCCCGTCGTCATAAAGATATGGTCGGCGGTGTAGTCCATGCCGAACCGGCGGTTCAGGCTTTCGGCCACGGCCTTGCGGGCGGACGGCAGCGTCAGCGTCGGCGTATAGCCATGCAGCTTGACGGGGTCGGTGTGGGCCAGCAGGTCCTCGCAAGCCGCGGTGAACTGCGGCGGGCAGGGGACAGACGGGTTGCCCAGCGAGTAATCGAACACATTCTCATAGCCGATCTCCGCGCCGCGGGCGGTGCTCCATTCAGAAATCTGACGGATAACCGACTTGGAGACCAGCATATCTTTATAGTGCTGTGCAATCATAATAACAGCTCCTTTTTGTGAAAAATGTTGTAATTTGACCCGGAAACGGCAGTCCGTAGGGGCCGGGCATGCCCGGCCCGCAGCCTTGCCATTGTATCCCCTTTACCGGTTTGCATCGTAGGGAGGGGTCTTGACCCCTCCGCGGGGCGTCGGGGACGCCGCCCCCTACAACGATCCGCAAGGCTTCTCCCTATCGCAAACGGGCACGGCGGCCTGTGGGCAGGCCGCCCTACGTATGGTCCGTAAACTTCTGCTCCGCGGGGCGTCCTCGACGCCCCGGATCGGTCCGGTCAAATCCCGTCTCCGGGTGATCTCCCGGCATTCCAGGCGATTCGGGTGCCCCGGCCACTCACGTCACCCTAAAACAACCTTTTCCAACCCCTGGGTATCCTCGGCCAAATATTCTGCCCCGGCTTCGGTCAGCTCCTCGCGAGTCCGGAACCCCCACAGTACCCCGCAGCAGGGCAGGCCCGCGTTGTGGGCGGTCTCCACGTCCACATTGCTGTCACCGACGTACAGCACACTGCCGTCGGCCTCGACGCCAAGGCGCGCCATCAGGGCGCGCGTCCCCTCGGGGGCGGGCTTCGTGGGTACGTCGGGCAGCGCACCGCGGACGACCTCAAACAGGTCGGCGTCAAAGTACCGCGCGACCACGGCGCGGGCAAACTCGTCCGCCTTGTTGGAGAACACCGCCATCCGCACCCCGGCGGCCTTCAGCCGGGCCAGCAGCGCCGGCATACCGGGGTACGGCGCGGTCTTGTCGTGCATGTGCGCGCCGTAGACCTTATCAAACTCGGCCAGCGTCGCGGCCAGCTGCTCCGGGCTGCGGCAGCCTGCGGGGCTGAACCGCTCCACCAGCTTCGGGATGCCGTTGCCCACAAAATAGCGGTACTGCGCAGTTTCATACTGCGGCCAGCCGTGGGCGGCGCAGACGCGATTCGCGGAGTCGGCCAGGTCGTCAATCGTGTTCAGCAGGGTCCCATCCAAATCAAACAGTACGGTTTTATACATTTCTCAAAACCTCTTTGCACAAGAAATCACTCTTATTATAGTTGCATTTGACGAAAACAGCAAGCCGCCGCGCCCATTTACCGTAAAAAAGATGTAAATTCTCAAAAAGCTGTTCCCATTTGCACGATTTATGGTATTATATAAGGTAGCACGTAAGGAGGTTTCTCGAATGGATTTGTTTTTTGATTTGCTGCGTTCGGTCATCTACGGTGTGATCGAGGGCATTACCGAGTGGCTGCCCATCTCCAGCACCGGCCACATGATCCTGGCCGAGCAGGTACTTAAATTCAGCTTCAGCGCCGAATTTATGGAGATGTTCCGCGTCGTCATTCAGCTGGGCGCGATCCTGGCTGTTGTGGTCATGTATTTCAAAAAGCTGTGGCCCTTCTGCGTTGACAATGGCCGCGACTCCGGCCTGGCGAAGCACGTCCGCTGGCCGGTCATGCGGCTGTGGTTCAAGATCATCGTCGCCTGCCTGCCCGCCGCCGTGCTGGGCCTGGCGCTGGACGACTGGATCGACGCACATTTTTATAACAGCGTCGTCGTCGCGGTCATGCTGATCGTCTACGGCATCGCGTTCATCCTCATCGAGCGCCGCCCCCGTGTGCCCACCACCACCAAGCTGAGCCGCATCACCTACAGGCAGGCGCTTATCGTCGGTGCGTGGCAGGTGCTGGCGCTCATCCCCGGCACGTCCCGCAGCGGCTCCACCATCATCGGCGGCCTGCTCTGCGGCATGAGCCGCGCCTGCGCGTCCCAGTTCACCTTCTTCCTGGCCATCCCGGTCATGGCGGGCGCGTCGGGCCTCAAGCTCGTCAAGTTCCTGGCGGGCGGCGGCGTCTTTACGGTTGGCGAGATCGGCGCACTGCTGGTCGGCTGCATCGTGGCGTTTGTCGTCTCCATTCTGGCCATCCGCTTCCTGATGGACTACGTCAAGAAGCACACCTTCACGGCCTTCGGCTGGTACCGCATCGCTCTGGGCATCGTCGTCCTGGGTGTCTGGGCTCTGCAGACATTCGTGCTGGTGTAACATTGTAAATAAAAAGCTGCTGCTCGTGGGAGAGCGGCAGCTTTTTTGTTTGGTGGGTGCAAAGCCTCCCTTGTCAAAGGGAGGTGCCGCCAAAGGCGGCGGAGGGATTCCGTCGGGCTTTTACGGGGGCTGCTTGCCCGGGCAAGCGGGCAGAGCCCCTCCGGCCTGCTTCGCGGCCACCTCCCCACCGTGTGGGGAGGCTTGCTTCGGACGGCTTCGCCGTCCGCGAAAGGCTCCCCTTACAGGGGAGCTGGCCGAGCCCGCGAGGCCTGAGGGGCTTTGGCACTGCACGGGTGCAGCGGATGCCTCCGGGAACGCGCAGGCCGGGCATGCCCGGCCCCTACCGCGTTACGAGGTTACGAATTTTTCGGGAACGTCACCCGTATGGTCGTCCCGGTGCCGACCTGGCTTTGCAGGTCAATTTTTGCGTCGTGCAGCAGGGCAATGTGCTTGACGATGGCAAGCCCTAAGCCCGTGCCGCCGGTGGCCTTGGAGCGGCTCTTGTCCACGCGGTAGAACCGCTCAAACACGCGGGTCTGGCTGTCCTGCGGGATGCCGATGCCGTTGTCCTCGACCTCAAAATACGGGCAGCCGTCGCCGCCTACACCGCAGCGCAGCTCCACATGGCCGCCCGGGCGGTTGTAGCGGATGGCATTGTCGCACAAATTCTGCGTCAGTTCGCTCAATTGGTCGCGGCTGCCGCGCACGGTGGCGGGTCTGGCGTCGTATTGCAGCGTCACGTAGGCCCGGCGGGCGTTGACCGTCATGTTCTGGGCCGTCTCCTTGACCAGCGCGGCCAGATCCACAGGGGCCATCTCGGTCACAGGCTCGCGGCTGTGGCTGGCCTGGGTGCTGTCCAGCTCACTCAATTGCAGAATGTCGCTGACCAGCGCGATCATCCGCTGCGCCTCCTTGTGGATGCGCGCGGCGAAGGTCGGCACGTCGGCGGGCTTTGCCATGCCGGTCTCGATCAGCTCGGCATAGCCGGAAATGCTCGTCAGCGGGGTTTTCAGCTCGTGACTGACGTTGGCCGTGAACTCGCGGCGCATCGTCTCGTTGTCCTCGCGCAGCTTGCGGTCCGTCTGGATCGTCCGCGCCAGCGGGATCAATTCTTCATACGGCACATCGGCCTCGATCGTGTCCAGATGCTCGGCCAGATGGTTGATAGGCTGCACCATGCGGCGGGTCAGCCACCAGCTGAACAGCGTGGCAGCGAGCAAAATCAGCACGACTGCGCCGCACAGCAGCGGCAGGGTGTCGGTGCTCAGGCCCCAGATGTTCGCGACGTCCTCGCCCACGCGCAGCACCTGTGCGCCCTCCGGCAGGTCGATGCGCACGGCGTAGTAGTGCGTCTCCAGCTGCAGCGTCTCGCTCTCGCGGGTGATGCACGCGGAACCGTTCGCCATTGCCTGTTGAAATTCCGGGCGGTCGGCGTGGTTGGGCAGGTCGGTCTGGGCCGCGTAGATGTCGCCGTTTACGTCCACGATGTAGGAACCACGCTTGGTGTCGTACAGCACCGTGCCGTCGGTGTCGATGAGGGTGATGCGCAGGGGGAGGTTCTCAGGCAGCAGGTTCAACAGCGTGGTAGCGTCGTGGGTGTCCTGCGCTTCGTAGGCTGCGGCGTAGCTGTGGCAGATCTGCATCAGGTAATTGTCAATGCGTTCTGCGTAGCTGCGCTGAAAAAGCACCGTCGCCGCCGTCAGCACAGCCAGCGCGCAGAGCAGCCCGGTCAGGATCAGGCCGCGCCGGTAGCGGCGGGTCATGCTGAGGGGCTGGCGCGTGCGGCGTTCGTCGTCAGTCATCGCTGCCCTCCGTGCTCAGTTTGTAGCCCACCTTGCGCACGGTGCGGATGGCCTCGCCCGCCGCGCCGAGCTTCTGGCGCAGCGTGCGGACGTGCATGTCGATGGTGCGGGATTCCAGTAAATCGTCGGTGTCCCAGACGTCCTTCATGATGCGCTCGCGGGCCAGGACCTCCTCCGGGTGCTCCAAAAACAGATGCAGCAGCGCGTATTCCTTGAAGGTCAGCTCCACGGGCACGCCGCCCACCCGGACGGTGCGGGACACGTCGTCCAGCACGATGTCCCCGAAGCGCAGCGTGGACGCGGCGGGCGCGGGGACGGCAGCGGCGGCGCGGCGCAGCACGGCCCGCACGCGGGAGATGAACTCCATGATGCCGAACGGCTTGCACAGGTAGTCGTCCGCACCGTGGTCCAGCCCCTTGACGACGTCGATCTCGCTGGTTTTGGCCGTGACCATGATGACCGGCGTTGCGGCGCAGGCCGGGTCGGCGCGCAGCTTGGCCAGAATCTGGTAGCCGTCCTCGTCGGGCAGCATGACGTCCAGAATGACGAGGTCGGGCCGCCCGCTGCGCAGCGCCGCCCAGAAGCTGGCCGCGTCCTCGCAGCCCGTGGTCTCGTACCCGTTGGATTGCAAAGCGTATTGCTCCAGCTCACGGATGCTGGAGTCGTCCTCAACGATGTAGATCATAGAAAATACCCCTTACTATAAACGTAGGGGCCGGGCATGCCCGGCCCGCGGCTTTGCGTGGCCGTCCGATAACGGGCGGCTGCTTTTCTGTTGCGGGCGGGGCATGCCCCGCCCCTACAAAAAGGCTTCCCCCTCGGGGCTGCGCCCGCAGGCGCGTGTCGGAGCGCAACCGCCGCAGGCGGCTCTTAGCGCGGAGACTGAAGCTGTCCGCGAAGCGGACTGATGAGGGCAACGTTATCGTGGCCGCCCGTTTACGGGTTGAAGCCGGAAGGTCGCCCCTCATCCGGCCCCTCGGGGGAAGGTTTTCAGCCTTCGGCCTGATTCTCCGCGGGTTCGGAATACGCCTCCGGCGGGAAGGTGTAGCGGCCACGGTATTTCTCGTAGCGGCGCTCAAACTTCACGCTGCCGCCGTGCTTGACGTTGGCAAGATATTCGTGGGTGTCGAACTTGTCCTCCGCGACCTCGATCATGGCCACCGCAATGTTCGAGCAATGGTCGGCGATGCGCTCGTAATTCGTCAAAAGATCGTCCAGCACAAAGCCGTACTCGATCGTGCAGACACCGGCCTGCAGACGTGCGATGTGGCGGGTCTTGACCTCGCGCACCAGGCCGTCCACGACCTGCTCCAGCGGCTCGATCTTGCCGGCGGCGTAGGTGTCGCACTTCTGGAACGCATCCACCGTGCGGTTGACGATGTCCTGCACGGCGGCCTCCAGCACGGACAGGTCATTCAGCGCTTCTTCGCTGAATTTGATGTCCTTGTCGCGGATTTCCTCGGCTGTTTTAATAATGTTCACGGCGTGGTCGGAGACGCGCTCAAAGTCGCCGATGGTGTGCAGCAGCGTGTTGACGGTGCGGTTGTCATCCACTGAGAGATGCTTGGCGCTCAGCTTGACAAGGTAGGTGCCCAGCACGTCCTCATAATGGTCAACGGCGTCCTCTTTGCGCAGGACTTCGTCGGCGATGGCGTCATTCCAGACGCGGGTGGTGGACATGGCCTGCAAAAGCGCGGTGCGGCAGATTTCCGCCATATCGCTGCCGGTCAGCATGGCGCGGCCCACGGCCACGGACGGCGTAGTCAGCAGACGCTCGTCCAGCAGGGTGTTCTCCTGCTTTTTGTCGGACGGGGAGTCTGGCACGGTCAAAATGGCCAGTTTTTCCAGCAGGCGGTTGAACGGCAGCAGAATAGCTGTCGTTACTACGTTAAAAATTGTGTGTACGATGGCGATGCCGAAGGTGTTGGCCGTCTCGTTGAAGAAGGCAAAACCGATCAGCGCGTTCAGCCCGTAGAACCCGCACAGGAAGAGGATCGTGCCGATAACGTTAAAATAGAGATGGACGAAGGCGGTGCGCTTTGCGTTCTTGTTTGCACCCGCCGAGGAGATCAGCGCCGTGACGGTGGTGCCGATGTTCTGGCCCATGATGATGGGCACGGCAGTGGAGTAGGTGACCGCGCCGGTGCTGGTCAGGGCCTGCAGGATACCGACGGACGCCGACGAGGACTGCAAAACAGCCGTCAGCACCGCGCCCGCGATAACGCCGAGGATGGGATTTTTGAAGCTGAGGAACAGATCCATGAACCACGGCTCATCGGCCAGCGGGGACATGGCATGGGACATCGTGTTCATGCCGGCCATCAAAATGGCGAAGCCCAGCATAATTTTACCAACGCCGCGCTTGCGGTCCTTGCCAATCATATACATCCAGATGCCGATAAAGCCGAGGATCGGGCTCCAGGCATTGGGGTTCATCATCTGGGTGATGAAGCTGTCACCCTCGAGGCCGGACAGCGAGAGCAGCCAGCCGGTGACAGTCGTACCGACGTTTGCGCCCATAATGACGCTGATGGCCTGGTGCAGTTCCATCAAACCGGAGTTGACGAAGCCGACAGCCATAACGGTGGTGGCACCGCTGGACTGAATGACGGCAGTGACGGCCATGCCGAGCAGCAAACCGCGGATGGGGCTGCTGGTCATGGTGGACAGAATGCCCTGCAGCTTACTGCCGGCGGTCTGTTCCAGAGCTTTCCCCATCAGGTCCATGCCATACAAAAACATGGCAATGCCGCCCATCAGG
>OLYK01000447.1_pt1 | contig 10650 bp, 8 predicted proteins | sample 1673651 | NCBI WGS metagenome assembly OLYK01 (sample SAMEA103958118, study PRJEB25191) | human gut metagenome | reverse complement strand
AAGGCCATCAAGGCGCTCGTCGGAGTCGAAAGGTTTTCCTGTAATGCACGACACGAGATCGTCGGCAAAGCGCTCGACTTGGGCTGCGACGTACTCGACGATCCTCTCCGGATCCTGGAGGTCGCCGCGGGATGCCGCGAGGAGCGTCGCCGCGAGCCCGCGCATCTCGTAGCTGATATCGAAGATCTGGTTCTGCTCGGCTTCTGTCATGGATGCCCCTTTCCGGAAACGATGCGTAATCCATATTCTCCCCTTCGGGCCCGCCGCCGGCGGGCCCTTTTGCTGCCGCCGGTATCCGGCATGCGCCGCCGTATGGCCACGGCTCCGCGGCCGGGTGGCACCTCCGCTACGCCGCGTCAAGGGGGCCCATGAGACCCCGCACAAACCTCCGCTCCGCTCCGGTTGGTGGAGGTCGTCATGGACCTCCCTTGACCCGTCTTCGCTCCGGTGCGGCTTTGCAGGGAGCAAAGCCGACGACGACGCGCGGCGTCGCCATTCGGCTTTGCCCGCAGGGGCGAGATGTTGAGGGCCACGTGCCCGGAATGGAGGAAGACATGCAGCAGCTGATGACCGAGGAAATCGCCAAGACGGTGCCGAGGCTCTACGAGCAGGACGGGGCGGAGGACCCCACGGTCTACGCCCACTACTTCTCGTGCGTGAACGGATGGGACTGGTGGCTGCTCGAGTTCGATGGGACGGACGAGGCGTTCGGCCTCGTCGAGGGCTACGACGACGAGCTCGGCTACTTCAGCATCAAGGAGATGGCCGAGCTGAACCGCCAGATGGGGTTCGCCGCCGTCGAGCGCGACGAGCACTTCTCCCCGAAGCCGCTCAGCGCCGTCAGGAGGAGGTAGCCGCATGGTCGCGGTCGAGTTCGACTCCATGGGCGAGGCGGTCCGCCTCGCCCTCGTGGCCGGGGAGTACGTGGGCGGCGGCCTGGCCGTCCTCCTCCTCGACGCCACGGACCCGCGCTCCGAGGGCTACATGGCCGAGTGGGGCGTGCTCACGGCGAACGTGCCGGCGGCCGCCGAGTGGTGCCGCGGGCACGGCAACATCGCCATCGACGCCGCGGTCCCCGCGGCACTCCTCAAGGCACTCGTGGCCGCCGGCATACTCCGGATGGCCGGCCGCTCGGCTGCGTCCGGGATGGCCCGCTACCCGCTGGCCACGGTCGCCGGGCACGCCCTCGACGGCATGGGCGGCCTGACCGAGACCCTCGAGGAGGCGCTCGGCTCGACGGTCGTCGTCGAGTACGAGTCAGGCGGCGACGGCGGCGCGTTCGAGGCGGGGACCGCGCCGGCGGGCTCGGCCGAGCTCGAGCGCCTCATCGCCGCCGCGAGGTCCGAGGCCGACGCGTTGGCGGCCGCCGGCGGATGGGCGGCCGTCCGGGTCGGTTTCGGGGACGCCGAGACCATCGACTGCGAGACGGGCCGGACGGTCTACGTCGCGGGGTGAAATAGGAGGAGAGCGCAAGCGCGGTCCGGATGGGCCGCGCTTTTCTTTTCCCGGGGATGCGGAACTCCCGCCGCCCAAGTGCCTTGGACGGTGGGAGCAGGATAAGGGCGCACTACGGGCGCCCGGGATTTTGCGGCGCAACTCGGCGGGCCGAGTTCGTTTCCGCTGGTAGCGTTGCCGGTCAAGCCGGAAAGGCGACGGCGGCCCTCCGTCATACGCGCCCCGAGCGCCGTATGACGGAGGGCCGTTTGCGCGGGCAGGGCCGTATGACGCGTCAGAACCCGTCGGGCGCCGCGGACACCTTGCGCTTCCTGCCGCCGGACGGCGACCCCTTGGGCTTTTTCGGCTTCTCCGGGATACGCCAGACCGGTGCCGGGGCGTCGTTGCGGACCTCCCCCTCGAGCGCCCGCGCGAGCAGCGCGCCCTCGGCCTCCGGCGACGTCATGCCCAGCAGCGGCCCCAGGAACGTCTCGGTGATGTCGCGGCTGGCGAGCGCCATCGGTCCCTCCGCGTCGATCACGAGCGCGCCGTTCTCGCGCGCGCTCCAGGCCATGAGCTCCGACGGGGTGATCAGCGGACGGCGCGCCACGGAGAACGACTTGCCGGACGAGGAGCTCTGCGTCCCCTTGGTTGAGCTCTGCCCGGTCGTCTTGACACTGTAGTCGCCGAGTCGCTTGCTGATCTCCTCCGCCTCGCCGACGGACTCTACCGAGAGGACGACCTGGGTGCCGAGCAGCGCCAGCAGCGCGTCCGACTCTGCCCTGGAGTAGCCGCACCGGGCCTCGAGCAGGCGGGTGTTCTGGAGCACGAAGACGACGTGCAGCCCGATGCTGCGGACCTCCGCGAGATCGCCGAGGAGGCGGGGGATCTTGGGGATCCCGGACCCCTCGTCGATGGCGAGCAGGGTCTCGGCCGGCAGCCTGCCGCCCGACAGGCGCGCGGTCTCGCGCAGCGCCGACAGCGCCTGGGAGAAGATGCACGAGACGAGCGCGCCGCGGTCCCCTCGGTCCGTCGCGCTGGCGATGTAGAGGATGGTGGGCTTGCGCCCGACCGATGCGAGGTCGACCTCGCCGTCCCAGAGCATTCGGCTGACGTCGTCGTCGCAGAAGGACATGAGGTAGTTGCGCGCGGTGGAGACGAGGGCCTCCCCTCCGCCGCCGTTCGACGAGGCGACGAGGAGGAACTGGCGCGCCGGGTTTCCCGCCGGCAGGTCCGCGGCGAGCTCCTCCAGCGACTTCACGGCGCTCTTCCCGTCGCGGGGTTCCAGGAGCGCGAGCACGGTCGAGAGGTTCCGCGCGCCGTCGGGGATCCGCTCGTCCGTTATCGCGAGCAGGCAGAGGCCGGTCAGCAGGTTGCGGCTGGCGTCCGTGAAGAACCTCTGGCCAGAGGAGAAGGCATCGGGCACGATGGCGGACGACAGCTCGCGGAGCTCGGCCACGGCGCCGGCGACGCCCTCGGTCCCGAGTGCCGCGATAGCGCGGTCGAGGGGGTTGAACCTCGCCGACTTGACGGGCTCGTCGAGCCGGACGGCGACGACCTCCATCCCGGCCCTCCTGGCGAGCGGCTCGGTCCATGCGCGGATCTCGGACTTCGGGTCGTGGACGATGACGGAGGTCGGGACCCCGTGGGCGTTGCGGTCGATCGCGGCGGCCACGCTGACGGCAAGAGACCTTCTCGTCTTGCCTGCGCCGCTGCCCGCCCTTATGAGGCAGTGGATGGCCGGGACCATCGCGATCCCGCCGCCGACGCAGCCGGCCGCAACGAGTCCCCTCGCGGCCTCCTTCCCGTCCCACGGCGGGCAGCGCCTTGCGACCCTGGACGGCCTCGACTCGAGCCAGGCGTCCCCGTGCGTGCGCGTGGGCGCGCGGTCGCCGGCGAACGTCCCGTCGTGGAGCCTCAGCCACGAACGTGCCCACGAGACGAGGCCGAGGACCATGATGGTGACTGCGACGGCTGCGACCGCGGCCAGCAGCCCGCCCACTTTCCCGGTTGCCAACGTGTCGGCGAGCGTATCCAACGGGTTGCGGAGGACGGTGTCGGGCTCGATCCCCGGGTCGCCAACCTGCAAGTGCAACAGGGTGGAGAGGTCGGAGGCGAGCGATGCCATCCACCAGCTCGCGTAGTCCCACGCGCTGACGGTTGCGATGGCGGCGACGCCGGCGACTATACCGTGGGCCGCCAGCGTGTCGGCGAGCTCCCTCCTCATGTTGCGGTTGAAGGATTTGGGTTTCATCTTCTCATTGTCCTTTCTATCCTGTTCGCAATCTTCACGGTCGGGGCACTCGACGGCCCGGTGCCGCCGGATGCCAGGATCCGCAGGGCCGAGGCGATGAGCCGCAGGACCCTCTCTCCGGCCTCGTCCCCCATGTCGCGGCCACCGGCGTCCCGCGTGGCCTCCCTTGCGATGAAGGCCGTCATCGCGGCCGCGCGTCCGAGGGCCGGGCCGGCCGACGGCACCTGCCGGAAGATCCGCTCCGCCGTGGGGCACCCCTTTAAGTCGTTGCGTTCGATCGACTGGCCGCGGGCGACCTTTCGGCCGATTGCCTCAAGGCGCCTTTTCGGGATACAGGCCCGGGCCTCGGTGGCGAGGCCGGCCTCCCGCCGCCTCTCCGTCGCCGGGCCGGTTCCGGGCGTGGCGCGTCGCATCGGCGTCTGCTCGCGCGCCGGCGCCCTGTCGGGGACCATGACGCGCAGGGCGGCGTTCTCGCAGCGGAGGCCGAAGTCGTCGGCGGCCCTGCGAACATAGGCGTCTCGGGCCTCCTCGGTCAGGCACTTGAGGTCGGCGCACCTTTCGACGGCCTTCTTATAGCGGTCCAGTGCGCCGGCGAGCTCGGGGAAGTCGGAGGCCGCCCGGTCGAGGGCCTCCCTCAGCGCGGCGGACGTCTCCGGGTGGAACCGCCTGAGGTGGGCGGCCTCAATCCTTCCGTCCGGCGGCAGCTCGATATCGAAACGGTTCCGGTCGATACGGGAGACGGCGTCCAGCGCGGCCTCCCTCGCGAGGTCGCGCTCGATGTGGGCCTCCCGCAGCAGCGGCGCCATGGCCTTCGAGGAGATCTCGAGCCGCGCCGCCTCCATCTTCCGCTTGGGGAGCAGCGCGTCCCACTCGCCCGCGTGGTCGACCGTGAGGATGTGGACGTGGTGGCTCGTGCCGTTGACATGCATCGCCGCGTAGAACTCCACGCGGCTCTCGGGCACACCGGTCATCTCGGAGAAGAGCCTCGGCCACTCGGAGCGCACCAGCGCCTGCCAGGCGTCCAGGCGGTCGAGGCCGGCAGCTGGGGCGATGTCGTTCGGGACCGTGACGACGGTGGTGAGTACCGCACCGCCGTTTTGGGCGATGGCACGTCTGGCCTCCGCCACGGCGACCGGGCCGTCCGCGCCCCAGAGGCCGCCCGTCGAGCCGGTCCTGTTCGCGGCGTAGGCGGCCAGGCCGTCCACGCCGAGCCTCCTGCCGTCCGCCTCGCTTACCTCGATGACGACGCCGCGGCGGGTGCCGGCGTATGCCGCCAGGCCTGCGGCGGTCGCCCTCGCGGACGCTCCCGCGCGGACGACGGAGTGGTTGACGATGACGGGTGGGCTAGCCATCGGCGCGCTCGCGCGCGTGGAGCTTCACCTCGTCGATCTTGCCGAGGCCCGCGCGGCTGAGCTCGCCGGCCTGCGCGAGGTAGTTCTTCCAGATGTCCGCGACGGGGACGTCGTCGAGCGAGGCGTAGGAGGCCTTGAGGACGTCTGCCGACATGAGGCCGGCCATGATGGCGGCAGTCATGGGGCGCGAGAGGACCGCGGCGATGCGGTCCTCGGTGGCGTCGAGCTTGCGCTCGATGTCGAGTGCGGCGACGTCCATGCGGGCGTCGACGACGCCGCGGATGAAGCCCGCGACCTCGTTGCCGTAGAGGTCGAGCCCCTCCGCGGCGAGTGCCGAGCGCAGGAGCGAGCGGATTTCGTCGCTGACGTTGGACTCGTCGAGCGCGGCCCGCGTCTTGAGGGCGGTATAGAGCCTTGAGTCGAGCTTTACGCTTACATTTTTTGTGGACATGTTTTCTCTTCCTATCGAAGAAAAACCGCCGCCCGTGTGGGCGGCGGCAGGCGATCAACTAATAGTCAAGGTCCTCGATATCCTGGAAGGTAAAGGGGTTGTTCGGGACGATCTCAAGATACTGAGCCGGAATCGCGGTGAAGATGCCAAGGTCCTGCCCAAAGCTTTCAAGACGATCCATATAGCGATCGCAGAAGACGTCGTGTGCCTCGTCGAAGCCGTCGACAATGTAGCGACGTGCGGCGATTTTGACGAGCTCATCGTCGGGGATGCCGTAGAGCTCATCGATGTCGGCGAGATACTCGACGGGATCAAGCGGCTGACGGGTGTTGCTGAAGACGATGAAAGCCTCCGGAAGGCCATCGATCTTGCGCTTGAAGCGAAGCATCCAGATGCTCTTCGCGGTCAGAAGCGACCCAATGTTGAGGAAACGGGGGTTGTCGTTGCCGCGGTAGGTGTAGCGGCGGCCGGCAACATCGATGACGAGGGGGAGGCCGTAGCCCTTCTGGACGATCTTGTTTTTGGTGTTAATGGTGCTCATATGAGACTCCTTGGGGTTGGGCGGGGCGCAAACGCGCCCCGCAGATTGCTATGCGACGCCGGCGAAGTGGTGATACGCCGGCCAGTACGTCAGATCGACGCGGCCACCAGCAGCGCCGTTACGGTTCTTCTTGACATCGACATGGAGATCGCGGCTGCCGTTCTCGGCATCCTCGCGGTCGGTCTTGATCGAGAGGATGACGTCTGCATCGAACTCGAGCTTGGCGGTGCCGCGGAAGCTGCCGTCCTTGCCGGTGATGGCGACGGCGATGACGGGGGTGCGCTCGTGATGCGCAATCTGCGCGAGACCGAAGGACACGCGGTCGAGGATATCGGTCGTCGAGAACGCCGGCGTCGATACGGTGACCAGCTGGGCGTAGTCGACAATCACCGCCGGCGGGAGGCCATCGCGGATGGCGATGGCGTGCACCGCCTCGGTGAGGCCCTCGATGCTGTGGCCGCGCACGTCGTCCATCGTGAGGTCGTCGACGATGACGAGGTTGTCTGAGATGGCGCGGACGGCTGCGATGGTGCCATCGGCAGCCTCGCGCTTGTCGTCGTCGCTAAAGTCCGCCTCGGTGAGCGGCGTGCCGCCGGGGACGAGGCACGACGCGGCTGGAAGGATGCGACGAACGCAGGCCGCGCGGGCGATCTCATAACTGGCAATCACCACGCGGCGATGGCGCGCCATGGAGAGGCCCATGTTCAAGATGAGGTCCGTCTTGCCGCCGCCGGCGACGCCAGTGAGGAGCACGAGCTCCTCGCCGAGCCCGTTGAGCTCGGCGCTGAGCGGAGCGGGCTCGAAGGTAACGCGGCCGTCGGCGCCGGTGAAGACGGCGTCGAGGCGGTCGAGCAGGGGACGGATGCCGCTGCGGAAGGCCGGCGGCACGGCGGGAGTATGGTTGGGGCTAGACATCGCGCTTCTCCTCGTCAGTGATCGAGTTGATGTAAGAGATGAAACTGGGTGCGAACACGCGGATGTGGCGCATAGCCTTGGTGCACGCGCCGGAGGCGTGCATCAGCTTGTAGGCCGTGGGGCGGCTGACGCCCAGCTCCGTCAGCGCCACGATCACCTGCGCGACGGACTCGCTGCTCTCCGAATCATAGGCGACAAAGCCGCCGTTTTCTTCCTGCTGCTGAGACAGAACAGTCAGTCCCCGCTCCACCGCGTCCGCCACATCCTGCCGGTCGCGGTATTTGGCCAGCGCCTGCAGCGCCATGGCCGTGATGTCCGTCTCCGCGTCGCCCCCCGCGAACGACCATCCGCCGCCGGGAAGCTCCGCGTTCAGAATATAGTCCACATACCCGTCCCGCGTGGCCTGCGTGGTTCCGGCTGTGTTTTCCGGGATGTCATACGCCCCGCTGTCCAGCGCCAGCAGCGCGAAAATGGGGCCGTTGATCCCCTGAAATACCGTCTGATCAAAGTCCGCCAGAGGAACCAGCAGGTTGAATCCGCCAACGTCCGTGGCATCCTTCCCCAGCGCCGTCCACGCCAGAATCACACGGGAATATTCCGTGTACTTTTTCGCGTGGAGCACGCCGCCGTGTTCCGCCGTGTAGGCAGCCACGTTTTCGCCATAAACTTCAAAATATTCCTTCGGTACCGAAACGCCGGAGCGCGCCAGCCCGAATACGGCCCACTCGCCCCCAACGGAGCCGTAGGTTGGCTGCGGGATCTGCTCCATCAGCCATTGGGCAGTCTGTGTCAGTTCCTCATCCGTTACCGTACTTTGCCCCGCGGCCGTCCGGGTTTCCACAGCCGCAGTCGTTTCGGCAGTCTCCGTCTGCGGCTTGTCCGCGGCGCAACCGCAGACAGACAGCGCCAAGATAAGCGCCAGCAAAAGGGCGATCCATTTTTGATTCATAATCTATGCTCCTATTCTTTGGGAAGTCCTGTGTCCCCGACTGCGATCTGATCAGTGCTTCCCGTATCTTCCGTTTCCTTCGGGGCAGCCGCCGGGAACTCCTTCAGAGTTCCCGCGGCATACTGGAGAATCAGCACGGCGTCGCTGCTGTCAATGACGCCGTCGCCGCTGACATCCGCCGCCTTCAGGGAAAGCGCTCTGTCAATGCGCTTTGCCTCATAGTCCAGAATCATCTGGGCGTCGGCCTGATCGACCTTGCCGTCGCCGTTGACGTCGCCGAGAAGTCCATCGCCCACGGTCAGATTCAGCGTGACTGCGGGCACCATCGTCTCAACGCCGGAGGTCATCTCCGTTCCGTTTTCTTCATTATGGTACATGACATACGGGAAGGAAATGGCAAACTCCCCGTCGCCGCCGTCCAGCGGGTCAGTCTTATACGTCACGTAGGCCGTAACGTCTCTCGTCTTTCCGTTGGCATAGACCGCGGTAACGACCATTCCGGCAGGGTCGAAGGTCTCCCCTTCCGCGTATGCCGTCTTTGTCGGCTGCTGGGTGATCTCAAGACGCTCAATGGCGCTTCCGTAGGCCATCAGCCGCGCCGAGTCGTTCTTGAAATAGACCGTGCCGTATTCGTCGGCGATGGGGCTGCAAATGGCATACTGCGCCTGATCGCCAGTGGGGGTGAACAGCGCATAGGCCGTCGTGCGGCCTCCCTCGGTGGTGACGTAATCCGGGGTCGTCTGTCCGGCTCTGTCCCGCAGAACCCGCAGCTTGCCGGGGGTCATGTTGTCGAAGAAATAGACGTACACGCAGCCGCTTTCCTGCTCGTAGGCCGTGGTCAGCAGACCGCTGGTCTGGGGATAGCCCTGCGTCTCCACGCGGTAGGCAATGCGCCTTGCAACCACGTCGATCACCGTGATGTTGTGGCCGGAGTACGGGGAAAACTGTCCCGCGCCGGAAACGCCCAGGTAGGCTCTGCCGCCATAGACCACAGGGGTCGATGTACTCATGGGAACGCCGCCCACGCCGTTTGCCAGATTCACGCTCCACTTATTCGTCAGCTTCCGGTCGCCGGTCACCTGAACGGAATAGAAGGTGCCGCCCTTGGAGGTGAAATAGTAGGCGTCCGTCCCGGCGTCGTAAACCACCGTACTGCGGATATCCGCGTTCAGGCCGTCCCAGCTGTCCAGCAGCTCGCCCGTCGCGGGGTCCAGAAGCAGCAGCCGGGAGGTCTGGCTGGTGTAGCCGTTTCCGCCGTCGTCCGTTCCCACCAGCAGGAAGTCGTCGGCCACGTAAGCGCCCGCCCAGTAGAAGCCGCCCTTGCTGGTATAGTACCAGGAGGCGCACTTGCTTTCTTTGGACTGCGCCGGGTCCTCATCGGTGACGGACAGGCAGACGAAGTTCGCGTTGCCGGTCTCGCTGTTCCAGAAACCGGTGTAGAGATAGCCGTTTTTCACCTTCAGCGGGCAGTTGGGCTGTCCGCCCAGTTTATCCGTGTAGATCCAGAGAGATTCCAGTGTGGCCGCATTGAACGCCTGCACCGTGCCGCCGGACAGCGCCACGAAGACCATGCCGTCCGCGTAAACCGGCGGGGTGATGGAGAAGCTGGACTTGTGATCCATGTTTGCCTTTACCTTGACCTCGCCGCTTACGGTGTCCACGCGGTAGATCTTGTCGCCCGCGTAGGTGATGATATCGCCATCCACCAGAATCGGGCTGCCGACGGCATCCGAATCAAAGCCGACGCCCAGCTGGTTTGCCCAATACAAGGTGCCGTCCTGCGCCGCCGTTGGCAGCAATACGTCCGTGACGCCGTTATTGGTGGAAGAACCGCGGAAATCCGCCCACTGCGCCGGGATCGACGGGTCGATGGCGGGGTTGGCCGCCGCCGGATTCAGCGTCCAGACGATGGTCACCGCGCCGCCGCCCTCCGTCTCGGTGACGGGGTAGGTTTCCGTACCGTTGGAAATCACCAGCGCACCGGCATCGTCCCGGGTCACGGTCAGGGTGCCGGATACGGCTTCATAGCCGTATTTTGTCAGCGCGTAGCTGTAGCTGCTTCCCTCGCACAGCAGATAATTCCCCGCGTCGTCCGGCAGCTGCTGCACGCCGGTGAGAACGTCCCGCAGATGCAGCAGCGCGTCCACCGGTTCCGTCTCGAAGGTCACTTCCACCGGGGGAGATTTCAGAATGTTCAGGGTATAAGTTCCGGTGCCGTCCGGAGCCTTGTTATTTTCCACCGTGACCGTAACCGTCTGGGTGTTAATGGTGCCGTCCAGCGGGATGACCACGCCGCCTTCGGCGGTCACGTCCGTGCCGTCCACCCTGATGCGGTAGCCCACGTCCTCTTCGCCGTAGCAGGTGTTCTCCTCGTAGCGGGAAAGCCGCAGCTCCAGATTCTGCGCCGCCATAGAGACCGTCACGGAATAGGTCTTCACACCAGGCGTAAAGCCCTTGGTTCCGTCCTCTTTTTCCAGTGCAGCGGCAGCGCCGTCGCACTGGGCTGTCATGTCTTTCAGCGTCAGCGTGCGGTCAAAGCGCGTTACATAGTCCTGATAAAAAGTAACACCGTTCTCTTCCTTTGTCAAGCGGATGGTGACCGTGCCCGCAACGGGGTTCTCCTTCATCAGCAGGCGGTTCAGCAGGGTGCCGGAAGCTGCACCGGAGGGTAGATCAACGGTTTTTTCCTTCCCGTGGTACAGGCTGCCGCTGAATACCTGATTATAAATTGCCTGAATGCTGACATTTTTCTCT
>OLYK01000445.1_pt1 | contig 10669 bp, 7 predicted proteins | sample 1673651 | NCBI WGS metagenome assembly OLYK01 (sample SAMEA103958118, study PRJEB25191) | human gut metagenome | reverse complement strand
GGCCTTTGTAAAAATGATTTGCCGAATGGGCGGAAAGACGGCCAATATGACGGTAACGGGACGCGTATGCGTCCCGTTACCGTTGTTTTCTATGGGGTTTTGCGCGGCGCGGACGGTGCGGGGCAGGGGAGGGAATCAGCCGTCCAGACCGGCTTTCAGGGCCTCCACCGTCCGCCGCAGTTCCTCCAGATTGGCAAGGCAGGTGTCCAGCTTTTTCCGGGCGGTGGTGCGGTCCACGTCGGCGGAGAGATCCAGCGCCTTCAGCTGCGCGGTGGAACGGCGGACGGCCCGGCCAAAGGAATCCACCGTCCGCAGAGGATTGGCGGCCGGGGCGGGCTTGGGCGGAGGCGGGGGCAGCTCGGCGGCCTTCGCCCAGGCGATTGCCCGGTGGACAAGGCCGGGGAAGTCCCCGTTGGCGTTGTTGTGAGCGACGTATTCTTCCACGGCGGCTTGGAGGTGGACGTTCTTCCGGCGGGCCATTTCATAGGCGTCCGTCATGGTCATCTCGCCCCGCTCGGCCCAGCCGGTCATGGTCTCGTCCAGATTCAGAAGATCCAGATACCGCTCCACCGTGGCCCGGCTCAGGTCGCTCTGGGCGGCCATCAGTTCCGCCTGCTCCTTGGTGCCCTCGGGGAGCTGTCCGCTTTCCGAGAGGACTTCCCGCAGCGTTTCCAGCTGGCGGGCCATGTCGAAGGGGGAGAGGCTGCGCCGGTGGACGTTGGCGCCCATCAGCGCCCGCAGCTCGGAGAGCCTGTCCGGATACCGGCGGACTTTACAGGGGACGGCGGTCTTGCCCAGCTTCCGGGCGGCCATCACCCGGCGGTGTCCGCTGATGATGCGCCATGTGTTCTCGCCGTCGGGCGTGACCACGATGTCCTCCAAAAAGCCGTCCTGCTCTACGGAGCGCATGGTGGAGAGGAACTCATCGTCCTCCGCCATGGAGAAGCGGTTCAAGGGGTTATCCACCAGAGACGCCACGGGCAGCTGACGGGTCAGTTCGCCGTTGACGGCGCTGGCGTTTTCCGTGGTCTTTTGCAGGGTGGAGAAGATGGAGGGGCTTTTTTTACCTGCCATGGATCAGCCCTCCATTCTTGCCAGCATTTCGTCGCACAGGGCGGCGTAATCGCCGGTGGCGGTGCAGCGGGGGGAGAAGAAGCACAGGGGCTGGAGGGCCAGCGGGGCCTTCTTCACGTCGATATTCTTGCGGATGTACGTCTGGAAGGCCAGACCCGGCAGCATGGCGGGGAAGTTGGCGATCATTTCCCGGTCAAGGCTGGAGCCGGTCTCCACGGCGGTCATGAAGATGCCCAAGGCCCGGATGTCCGGGTTGGCGATCTCGCGGACGGACTGGATGGTCTCCAGCATGACGTCGTAGCCCTCGATGGAGTTTTTATCCACCTTGATGGGGATGAGGACATACTGAACGGCCACCAGCACGTTGATATTGAACAGGCTCTCCAGAGAGGGGGAGCAGTCGAAAAACACGAAATCGTAAGTATCGGGGATCTGGGGCAGGAGGCGGCGCAGGGTGGTATCCCGGCCGAAGGGCATCTCCTGCATGGTGGCCAGCGCCGGAGCCAGCAGGCTGCCGCCCCGGATCAGGTCGAGGTTTTCGGTAGTGGTGTGGCAGACGGTGTCTGCCAGCGTGGCGGTCTTGGACACGATGACGTCCGTCAGCGTGGCGGGGGGAATCTCCGTCAGGGACAGGTTGCTGGTGGCGTTGCCCTGAGTATCCATATCCACGATCAAAACCTTTTTGCCACGGCGCACCAGCTCGCCCGCCAGATTGATGGCGGAGGTGGTCTTGCCGGTGCCGCCCTTCTGGTTCATCACGGCGATGGTCTTCATTCCCGGGCACCTCCGTTCTTTTCCAGCTCCTCGATGCTGGCCACCTGCTCCAAAACGCTGTCCAAAATCAGCTGGCTCATGCTCATGTGCAGCTTGGCCGCCGCCATTTTGATGCGGGCGCGGTCGTCCTCCGTGGCGTAGACCAACAGCTTGACCTTGTTGCTTTTCTCATCCATCGACAAATCCTCCGTATATGCGACGTTTTGACGGTAGTTTCTGAAAACTATTATGACATCATAATGTCATGAGGTCAAGAGGAAAATGGTCGAATTGATGTCAAAAATTGATGCCCAAAATTGACGTCACGGCGGCACAGCGCCGCCGGACGCGGGAAAAGCTCCCACCAGTTTCCCGGCGGGAGCCTCAGCGTGTCGAAAAAGCCGTTTCCGTGGGGTCAGAGCCGCTTACGCGCCCAGCAGACGGTTCAGCATCGTGACCATCTGGGCACGGGTGCAGGGGGCCTGCGGCATCAGCCGGTTGTCGGAACCTCTGAGGATGGCGGCATTCGCCGCCCATGCGATGGCTTCCTCCGCATACGCGGACACCTGCTCAAAATCGTCAAATCCCCGCGCGTCCGCGCCGCTTTGTACTGTTTCCATACCCAGCGCCCTGGCAAAGCGGTAGAGCATGACCGCCATCTGCTGGCGGGTGATGGGATCGCCGGCGCCGAAACAGCCGTCACTGTAGCCGGTGACGATGCCAAGGGCCGCCGCCCAGCGGACAGCCTCCGCATAGTAGGCGTCGGCTCCCACATCGGAAAAGAGCGCCGCCTGCTCCGCCTTGGGCTTTCCGGCCGCCCGCCACAGGAAGGTCACCAGCTGGCCGCGGGCGCAGTCCGCGTCCGGAGAGAAATGCGCGTCGTCCGTTCCGAGGGTGATCCCTTGGCTTACGGCCCAGAGGACCGCTTCATAGTAATAATCGTCCGCCGACACGTCCGCGAAGGAGACCGGCACGTCGGCCGCGTTCAGAAAGGCCGCTTTGATCGTCACTTCGGAATCCGGCATGATAAAGGAATATCTGCCCTTGCCAAGCGGGGTGAGGGGAAGGGCCTTGCCCAGCGCATCCGTCACGACAAGCGTTTCCAGTACATAGCCCTTGTCCGGCGTGACGGAGAGGGTCACGGCTTCACCGGGACTTACACGGCCCTTGCTGACCGTCACTTTTCCGTGAGCCGCTTCCACGGTGCGGAGCGGATGGCCGGCAGGCGGCTCCGCAGGATCTCTGTCCGAATCTTCTGAGGGGATCGGAGGGGCGGTCTGATCCTCGTCCGCGACCTGATAGTATGCGGCCTGTTCACCGGTAAGGGTCAAGGTCCCGTCCGTCAGGACGGGGGCGACATCGTCGCCGGGGAGAATGTTGCCCAGAACCGCGCGCCATGCTCCGTTGTACCACCGCCAGCTGACGGTGACGGTACGGGGAACGATCTTCCAGACGCCCCGCTCCACACGGGCATTGTAATTGGGAAATTCCGTCTCCGGGGTGATCCCTACACTCGCTTTCAGGTCGATGGTTCCGGACGCAAGCGTGTCTGTTGCCGGTGTCGCAGGCCATGGGATCTCATTTCCCTCGCCGTCCCTGAGCAGCCACTGGATCTCATACTGCTGTATGATCTCATTCAGGCGGGCCAGATGCTCCGGCAGAAGATACCCGCCGGCTGTGACGGCGACGTCTCTGGTGAGCGCGTCGCGAGAGAAGTCATCGCCGTATTCCACCTCAAAATTGCTGATCTTGATGGGCAGATAGCGTCTGCGGACGGTGACGGGGATCTCCTTTGTCTCCCCGGCGGAGCCGTCCGCGGGAAGGAATTTCAGCGTCTGTGTCTCAGGCTCCTCATCGGTTGTTGTGGCAGGAAGGATCTCCGCGGCATTTTCAAACTCAAAGCGTCCCTCCTTGCCGCCGGACGCATTACCCGCAAAGCGCAGCGCCGCCTCGCCCAGCACATAGCCGTAGGTCAGCTCCGCCGCCACCGGCCAGACGGTCTCTTCGGACACGGTGGGGGAGGGGGGAACGTTCACGTTTTCCTCAGAGGAGGGGGGAATGGTCACGCCTTCTGCGGGAACAGGCGTGTTTCCCTCAGGAGAGGGGGGAGCGGACGCGCCTTCTGTGGGAGCGGGCGTACCTTCTGTGGGTGCGGGGGGAATGGTCACGCCCTCCGTGGGAGCGGGCGCATCTTCCGCGGGAACAGGCGGAGCGGACACGTTTTCCGTGGGAGCGGGTGCGTTTTCCATGGGCGCAGGGGAAGCGGTCACGTTTTCCGTAGGAGCAGGCGCATCTTCCGCGGGAACAGGCGGAGCGGACACGTTTTCCATGGGAGCGGTCGTGGCCGTGATTCCATCCGAGAGCGGCATATCGGCGAAAGCCGACAGGAAGGGCGTTTGCTCCGCAGTCTGCGTTTCTCCGTCGGCGGCCACCGTTCCAACCTTCATTGCCGCGCTGCTGGGAAAGGCGTTGCGGTCGATGATACGGCGGCAGAGCTGCTTGTTGACGAAGTCCATCACCACGATGCCGAGCCGGGGATTTTGCTTTGCCTCAGCGCTGCCGGAGGTAAACAGATCGTCATTGTAAATCAGGTCGTTCATGTACTTGGCGGCGCCAAGGGGCGTGCTGCCATAGTGGTCGCTGCCGGTTTTGCTGGTGTAGTTGAACACAAAATCTTTTTTCTCGATCTTCGACGCACCTGGCAGCGTGTATGTACCATTGAGCTGATAGACGGTGTTGAATACCTGCCTTTTCTTATTGTCGTCAGGACTGGAATAGTCATCCTGAATATAGACCGAGACCTTGCTTGCGGATTCGATCCTCTGGGCGTAGTGATTCCTGTCCTTGTAGCTGTCGTCCCATTGCGTGAGATCCGGCCCCGTGTAGCTGTAAAGGCTGCTTTCTCCGGCTCCACTCATGTCCACCCGGGTCATCAGGACGATCTTGCCCCGCGCCTGCCCCAGCGTCGGACTGGTCATCCGGCTCTGCGCAGCCACGAGGGTGTTTTCAAAAGCGTCACCCGTCCAGCAGTAAAAGCGGTCGGGACGCCTGGTGGTATACTGATTGAGGATATTTATCAGCGCCTGTCTGCCCGTATCCTGATTGCCGCTGTCGATCTTCAGCGTCACGATCACGGCTTCGGAGGGGTGCTTATCCAGATACGCAATGACGGTATCCAGCACGGAACGGAAGGTCTTGTTTTTGGATCTGTTGTTGTGGTCGGGCGTGTGGCAGATAAAGTCGCCATGCACCATGACCATATCGTCTCCGTGCCATCTTGTGCGCAGATCCAGCGCGCGGACGCCGGCGTAGAGCTGCTGTTCAATGAAATATTTCTGGCAGGCCACTTTGTTGTAGCTGGCGTTCCAGCTGCCCTCCACGTTGGCGGTGGCGGAATCGTGGGTGCCGGGGATGTTGAGCTCGGAGAGATAGCGGCCGTCCGGCAGCAGGCTCATCCAGTTGGCGTATTTATCCGTTTTGCCCATGTCGTTTGCCGCGTCCCGGTTCAGCACCTGGATCCGCCAGCGGAAGGAGAATTCGCTCTGCTCCAGATTGCAGCCCTCCTCCGACCACGATGCTTTTCCCGGCCCGCAGTCCTTTTTGGGATCCTTGAAGTAGTGCCTCGGCACGATGTAGAGATCGGAATTTCTGTTTTTCAGGAAAAAGGTCTCGGGATCGCCGTCTCCGTCCTCCTCCAGATAGAACCACTGAGAGAGCGCCCCGTTTTTGAAGTCCCAGACGTGCACGTTGCCGCCGGGCTTTAAGTTGCGGCCTTCGATGTCCCAGTAGCGCCCGTTGCCGGACTCACGGAAGCTCTTGTTCTGGATGCGGAAGCAGCCCGCGCCGTCAGGCCCTCTTACGTCATGTCTCTCCACGTAAAACTTATCGCTGACGCCGTATTTCCATGTCTGGATGTCATTGCCGTTGGCGGTGCCGCTGTGCTGCGCTGTCAGCTCCCACTCGGTGGTGGCAACGGCTACGCGCTTTATTTCCGCATTGAAACCGGGCTTGGAGAGATCCAGGAAGGCCTGCCACTTTTCAGCGGGGGAGATCACGAAATAATCTCCCTGTTGCAGATAATTGGCCGCTTCGCTGGCGGGAGTTTGGGCGGTCTCATCGGCGGGGGCCGCCGAGACCGGGGCAGTCAGGCTCGGCAGCAGCGTGACCGCGCAGAGCAGCAGACAGATGATCCGTTTTTTCATAGAGTTCCTCCTATATTTTATACGTTCATTCACTGGCGGTTCATTCCCCCCAGACCCTCAGGCCCTGGCGGAACGCCTCGTCAGTCACCGGCTTGAGCAGGAAATAGTCCGCCCGCAGGCGGAAAGCGTGGAGCGAAAAGTCCAGATCGCTGCACCAGATGATCCGGCAGGCGGGGCAGAGCGAACGCAGGTGCTCCGCCGTGTTCAGTCCAGCCACCCCGGAAAGCGCGATGACGGCGTTGGTGGGAGCATCCCTCCCCACGGCGTCAAAAAAGCGTTCCGGATCATCATAAGGTTCGATTTTGGGGAACATCCCCTTTTCCCCGCAGAATCGGGCGATCTGCTCCGCATAGTGAAATGCCTCCCTTTCCTGTTCCGCCACCACGGCGATACGGTACACAGCCTGCCTCCCTTCTTTTTGGTTCTGATGGAATGTCTTGCCTGCGTCCAGTATAAAAAAGGCGGCCCTCCGCTTTCAAGTGCCGCGGCACGAATGGCGGGATTTCGGCACGAATTCCACCATTCGCGTCTCGCCGCCCACGGTTCTTTGTGGTATAATCAGCTTAAAACCGGGACATGGAGGAGGGGACGGCGCATGCGGATCGCCATTGTGGACGACCTTGCCGGCGAGCGGGCGCTGCTGCGGGAGCAGCTGGCACGGCAGCTGGCGCGGCGGGGCGCGGAGGCGGAGCTTTTGGAATTTGACAGCGGCGAGGCGTTTCTCGCGGCAGAAAAAGAGCGGCGTTTCACCGCCGCTTTTCTGGATATTTATATGGAGGGCATGACCGGCATGGAGGCGGCAAGGGCGCTGCGGAAAACCGACACGGACTGCCTCCTGGTGTTTACCACGACCTCCACCGATCATGCGCTGGAGGGATTTCAGGTCCGCGCGCTGCACTATCTGGTCAAGCCCTTTGCCGAAGGGGAGATCGACGCGCTGACGGATGAGCTTCTCGCCCGTGTTCCCAAGCCGGAGAGATCCATGGAGCTGCGGGTAGAGGGAGGAGAGATCCGTCTGCGCTATCGGGACATCATCCGCGCCGAGCACTTCGCCCATGTGATCTATGTCCACACCACCGCAGGAAAGACGCTGGCCACGCGGCAGTCCTTCAAGGCGTTTACCGCGCCGCTGAAGGAGGATCCCCGCTTTTTCGTGTGCGGCCGGGGCGTGATCGTCAACCTCGAACACGCGGAGGACTTTGAGAACGCCGCTTTCCGTATGGAGGACGGCAGCCGCGTATTTGTCAGTCAGGAGCTTCAAAAAAGTGCGCGGCAGTCCTTTATGGAATATCTGCTGGAAAGGGGGCACACGGTATGAAAGCTGCGCTGCGTCCGGTCTTAGAGCTTCTGGCCGTGTTCCCCGGCCTGCTGCTTGCGTATTTTCCGGTGAGATCCTATCTGAACCAGTCACCGGGGCGGCTTGCCGCGCGGCTGCTGCCCCTGATGGCGGGGGCGTGTGTCGGAGGCGGACTGCTCTGCCTCCGCTTTCAGTGCCCCACGGTGGCGGCGCAGGCGGTCCTCGCGTTGGCGGCAGCGCTGGTCTATATCAAAACGCTGCGTATTTCCCCCTGGAAATCGGGAACCATCGCCCTGAGCGTATGCGCGGTATTCGCCTGTATCAACAGCATCTCCCGCGCCGTCAGCGCGGCGCTCCTGATCTACGCGCGGGCTCCATGGCTGGAGCCGTGGCTCTGCCTGAGCGCGGGCATTTTTTACAACGCGGCCTGCTGGCTGTTCACGGCGGCGGCGTACTATCCATCCACCCGCGCTGTACGCACGATGGTGGAGGACGACCATTTCGCGCAGACGTGGTATGTGTTCTGGGTACTGCCCCTGATATTTATCCTGCTCAATATCGTTATGACCCCACGCTATCAGGCAACGCTCCAGACCGGGCGTGTCCTTCAGGTCTACATCGTGTTCAGCATCGCGCTGCTGACGCTGCTGCTTTGCTTCTACGCGATCTTCCTGCTGATGGCTGTCAGCCTGAACCGCAACGCAAGGCTCCGGCAGGAAAACCAGCTTCTGATCATGCAGCGGCAGCGGTACGAAAGCCTGAAAGCCGCCATCGAGGAGGCGAGACAGGCGCGGCACGATCTGCGTCACCAGCTCAATCAGATCTCCATGCTGGTCGAAGAAGGCGACATGGAGGGCCTGCGTGGATTTCTGGCGCGGAGCGTATCACGGATCCCAAGTCTGGAGACGCGCTTTTGCGAAAACAGCGCGGCGGACAGCGTGGTCGGCTACTACTGCGGGCTGTGCGGGCGCGAGGAGATCCCCATTCATGTGCGGCTGGATCTGCCGGAAGCGCTGCCCGTGGATGAGATGGACCTGTGCCTGGTGCTTTCAAACCTGCTGGAAAACGCGCTGGAGGCCAGTCTGCGCACCGTGGCCGTCCGGCGGCAGATCACGGTGACTGCCTATCTTCACGCCGCGCGTCTGCTGCTCATCGAGGTCGAAAACCCATTCGACGGTACGGTGAAGGAAAAAGACGGCGTCTTTCGCTCCTCCAAGCGGAAGGGGGACGGCGTGGGCCTTCAATCCGTCCGCCACATCGCGGAACGCTCCGGCGGGGCAAGCACGTTTACCTATCAGGACGGTGTATTCCGCGCAAGGGTCATGCTCCGGGGATAAAGGCGGAGAGAGGGAACGCCGGACGCCGCAAACAGAGTTGGACTCTGGGAGATATCGGAGCAAGCACAGTCCGCTCAGCGGGCGGTGTCGGTCTGCGCAGCCCAGCGGGGCCGCGACGCCTCGGAACAGCGACGCGCATGAGCGCATCGCTGTTCCGCAGGCTCTCTGCGTTCTTTGAGAGTGCCTCCGACCAAGCCCCAAAAGCGGCAAGGTTTGCCGTTCTGATACCCGGCCCGGAGATGTTCGTGAACGTGCAGCTCGTGTCGAGGGTAATGATAGCGCCCCATCCGAAACGCTCCCTGTTTCGGCGTGTAAGCCGCTGTGTGCGCGGTTAGGGGCTGGGGTGGCGTGTGTACCCACCGCAGCCCCTTGAAACGAACGTTGCGATGTTTGTGCCGGAGGTGTTGAAGTCCGTGTGACCGATGCATTGGAAACGTTGGTATGACTGCGTTTCCTGCGCTTTTCGAGCCTTTTTCGAGGACGAAAAAGAAAGCAGGATAAAGGGCTGGCGTCGCAAGCGCCGCCGCAGCCGCCACTTCTGCCCGCAGTGCGGGCAGTTGACGGGGGTTTCAGCGCAGTCGGTTGTGGCGCCTTTTGAAGAAAATTTCAGAGCGGCTGGCGTCTTGGTTCCCGCAAACGCAGATGTCCCAAGGATTTTGGTGGTGCCTTGTGGCCGTTTCGGAAGGAAATCGAGGTAATCAGCTTCGCGTGATCAATGGTGCAGGGCAAGCGTGTTTTGAGTCACCGCAGTCAATGAAAAGAGACTTTCGACTGTTCAAAAATCGCACCGCTGTAACCAAAGAAGAACGCCTCCGGCAGCGCAAAAATTGCGCCGCAATAGTCAAAGATAAGGCGGCGCGGCTCCGAGGTGCAAATGATAACTTTCTGATAACAGTTCGACTTTCGGGTAGCTTTGTTCCCTTGGTTACGGTATTGTTCGTTGCGAAAGGGGCTGATACCATGCCAAAGCGACGAGCAAACGGCGAGGGAAATATCCGCAAGCGGAAAGACGGACGCTGGGAGGGAAGATACACAGTCGGTCACGATTCGGAAACTGGCAAGGCCATCATCAAGAATGTGCTGGGCAAAACACAGGCAGAAGTCAAGGAAAAACTGAAAAAAGCCATCGAGGAAAACGTGGGCATCGACTATGGGCGGGCCAAGACCTACACCGTGGGTAACTGGTTAGAAGTGTGGTACGAGAACTATGCCAAAATCAAGATGCGCCCATCCACCTACCTGACCTATCATGGCTACATCGAAAACCACATCAAGCCGCAGCTCGGCAAGATCCCGTTGAATGATCTGACGACGCTGCATCTGCAACAGTTCTACAAGAAATTGTTGGCGGAAGGGCGGGTAGAGCGAATCGAAGCACAGAAGCAGCCCAAGGGACTGAGCGCCAAAACAGTGCGCAACATCCATCAAATCATTTCCTCTGCCCTGAAGCTGGCAGTCGAGCAGCGGCTGATCGCCCACAATCCGGCAGACGGCTGCGCGTTGCCGAAGGCGGAGCACAAGGAAATGCAGACGCTTCCTGTTGAGCAGCTGACGTCCTTCCTCCGCGAGGCAAAAGACAGCGGCGTGTTCGCCCTGTACTACATCGACCTGACCACCGGCCTGCGGCGGGGCGAGTTGCTCGGATTAAAATGGTCGGACATTGATTTGGAAAAAGGAGACCTTCGGGTTCAAAGGCAGATCGGGCGCATCAACGGCAAGATCATTGAGATGCCGCTGAAAACAAAAAACGCCTACCGCACACTGCCGCTGTCGGCGGATGCGATAGACGTTCTGATGCAACAAAGAAGAAAAACGGGTAACAGCGAATGGGTGTTCCCGTCACCAACAGGAGGCCCCATGTCCCCGGACAGCGTCCTGCACATGCTCCAGCGGGTGCTGAAACGGGCTGGGCTGCCCCGCATCCGATTCCACGATCTCCGTCACACCTTCGCGACGATGGCCCTGCAAAACGGCGTGGACGTGAAAACGGTCAGCAGTATGCTCGG
>OLYK01000444.1_pt1 | contig 10695 bp, 7 predicted proteins | sample 1673651 | NCBI WGS metagenome assembly OLYK01 (sample SAMEA103958118, study PRJEB25191) | human gut metagenome | reverse complement strand
ACCCACAAGAATTAACTTAACCAAAACCTCATAGATTCAAACAGCTATGTATTGGACACTTGAACTCGCATCAAAACTCGAAGACGCCCCCTGGCCCGCCACCCGCGAAGAGTTAATCGACTACGCCCAGCGCAGCGGTGCCCCCCTGGAAGTCATCGAGAACCTCCAGGAAATCGAAGACGAAGGAGAACCCTACGAATCCATCGAAGACATCTGGCCCGACTACCCCTCCAAAGAAGACTTCTTCTTCAACGAGGACGAGTATTAATATAAAATCCGCCCGATTTTAAGATATAAACAGCTTAAACACAAGCGATTGGCAAGCGATAGAATAAACTTGTCAATCGCTTTTTGTATCCTTTTACCGCAAAATAAACTTGTCTATTTTCAGACATTTAGCTCGGCTGAAATTTGTTAACTTGTCTATTTTTCATTAAATTTGCACCATATTCCAAACTTGGTGAGTATTAAAACAAGTAAATATGGGCAGACAAAAGAAACCGTTCCCCTTGGGGCATTTCAGACTTCGCTATCCGAAAAACTACGATAAGACGAAGGTATATCCGGTGGAGATAGAATACATCTTCAGCGGGAAACCGCTCCGCCGGAACATGAATATTTCCGTGAAAGTCGAAGACTGGAATCCAAATGGCAACAATGGTCGTGGCGAGATTCGCGCTTCCATGCCGGATAGCGTCAGGTTCAACAATCTCCTTTTGATGAAGGTCAATAAGGTTGATGCCGCACTCAACGAGTATCATCAGGCGCATCCCGGCGAAGTATCTGAGGAAATTATATCGGCGTTTCTCGATGATAAGCCAATTACCCGAAAAGACAAAGGCGAGGACTTCATTTCTTTTGTATTGAAGCGTCTTGACTCTGAGTACAGCCGCAACAAGATTGGTTACAGCCGTTATAAGAACGGTCAAAGCTGCATGAATATCTTTCAGCAGTTCTTGCGAGCCACCAATAATGGAACTTATAAGCCGGACAGATTATATATAGGAGAAGTCACACCGGAACTAATTGATAAGTACATCAAATGGCGCCGGGATTTCAAGAATAACTCAGATGCCACCATCAACCACTCACTGACACCAATATTGAAAGGATGCGAGGCAGCATGTAAGATGGGATTGATTGACCGCGAAGTCAATGCGGCGATTCAGGATATGCGTATTCAAGAAAAGGCATCGCTTGAAGCTGAGGGCGAGAAGGAATTTGACGGACACAATCTCAGCAAGGAGCAACTTGCCAAACTCGTGGAGTTTTATCAAAACGATACCGAGCCTCGCCGTAAGGAGTTTATCGAAATGTTCCTCTTTGCCTTTCATGCGTGCGGTCTCCGTATTGTAGATGTGATGACTTTGCAATGGGCACACATTGATTTTGAGAAGAAAGAACTGAGTAAGATTCTTATCAAAACCAACAAACGCCACAAAATTCCACTTACAGAACCTGCATTGCGTATTCTCCACAAGTGGCAGGGTATGTCCCGCCGGAGTAAATATGTATTCGACCTTGTGAAGGATTCACTCAGTCTTAACGATGCGGACGCACTCTACCGCGCGAGAAATACAGCGACAAAGAATATCAACCAATCGCTGCGAGTGGTCGGCGAACGGTTGGAATTTCCTTTTCCCCTTTCATTTCACACTGCTCGGCACACCTTCGCCGTGTTTGCCATCAATGACGGACTATCCATGACCGTTGTAAGCCGTCTTCTCGGACACAGTTCCACCGACATCACCGAGAAGGTCTATGCCCGGTTGCTACCACAGACACTCACAGCCGAAGTCGAAAGGCTGCATTACTCATTCCTCCCCGGAGAATTATCATAAACTTTTGATATTTTTGCATATGGAAAAGACAGAAAACGAAATAATACTCTATCAGCCGAATGAAACGATGAAGCTTGACGTAAGAGTCCAGCAAGAAACCGTATGGTTGACACAACAGCAGATTGCTCAATTGTTTGGAGTAAAACAACCGGCAATATCCAAGCATCTCAAAAATATATTTGACAGTGGTGAGCTCGATGAAAATTCAGTTCATTCCATTTTGGAATATACTGCCGCAGACGGGAAATCTTATCAGACTAAATTCTATAATTTAGACGCCATTCTATCAGTCGGTTATAGAGTCAATAGCCGAAATGCCACCTTATTCCGCCAATGGGCAAACAAGGTATTGAAAGAATATCTTCTACGAGGATATTCTGTTAATCAGAGGCTTATGCTGATGGAGGATAGAATTGACCGCAGACTTTCCGAGCATGACCACCAATTATTACAACTCACTGAGAAGGTCGACTTCTTTGTCCGCAGTTCGCTTCAACCTACGGAGGGCATTTTCTTCGACGGTCAGATTTTTGATGCATACGCCTTTGTCGCTGATTTGATTCGCAAGGCTAAAAAACGCATAGTGGTCATCGACAGCTATATTGACGATTCCGTGCTTGTTCAATTATCAAAACGGAATCCAGGTGTGACTGTTGATATTTACGACGGTAAAATTTCACAGCAGCTTCGTCAGGATGTAGCGCGACACAATGCCCAGTATCCGGGCGTGACCTTGCACGCTTACAATAAAGCTCACGACCGTTTTCTGATAATTGATGAGGAAGTCTATCATATCGGACATTCCCTCAAGGATCTCGGCAAGAAACTGTTTGCTTTCTCAAAGATGGATGTCATGACCGGCACGGAGCTGTTGTCTAAACTGTAAATCGCTACGATTAAAGAGCTAAAACCATCATAAGGTTGAAAGAAGGAGGTGACAAGCCTCCTTTTTTCATGTCCGTATCAAAGCTTTTGGAGCCGGAATCATAGAGTCAGAGTGCCGTAATTTAGTGCCGATTTTGTGATTTGGTTATACCAAGCTAAAAATCAGGGCATTTCGTGTGCATTATTTCTAAATCGATGGCTATTGAGATACTTTTGCAACCGATTTGAAAATGATGGCGGAGAAATCCGCAGCGCACAAAAGAATAAACAATATATAAATGCCAAAATCAAGTAACACAATTACAACAGCGGAGGATATGCTCAAAAGAATCCTCCATATGCTTGAGGAATCGCAGGAACGAAGCACCTCAGGCAATGGCACTTCAAACGTATGCCGCATCTACACCAACAAGGAGCTGATGAAGTTGCTCGGTGTGGAAAGCCGCTATCTCAAAAATCTTCGGGATAATGGCTACCTCTCCTATTCCCGACATGGGGATAAGTTCTGGTACACACAGAATGATGTTGACACCTTTCTACGACGCTTCAAGTATGAAGCATTTGCAAATATTGGAGGATGCATCGGATGACAACTGATAATGAAATTTGTCCCTATATCCGAGTCGGCACGGATTATTACCGAGAGGTGTTGCGACCACAGGCAAACGGCACCACTTGTAAGTGCCTTGTATATTGGAAGGCTTCGATTATCAAGGCTGACCACGGGAAGAATTATCTGAAGGATGTGCCGAAGTATGACTGCTTCTGTACCGTTCCGAGCCATACCGACTATAACAAGATAATCGGCAACGCCTACAATCTTTATGAGCCAATCACCCATAAGCCGATGCCGGGAGACTGGAACGCGATTGACGGCTTGCTTCGCCACATCTTCGGGGAGCATTACGAGTATGGTCTTGACTATATACAGTTGCTGTATCAGATGCCGCTTCAAAAGCTTCCGATACTGATACTGGTGTCGGAGCAACGTAACACCGGCAAGACTACGTTCCTCAATCTGCTAAAGGCGATCTTTCAGGACAATGCCACTTTCAACACCAACGAAGACTTCCGCAGCAAGTTCAATTCGGACTGGGCGGGAAAACTGCTTATCATGGTAGATGAAGTCCTGCTCTCCCGGCGCGAGGATTCAGAGCGATTGAAGAATCTCAGTACGGCAACATCCTACAAAATGGAGTCCGAGGGTAGGGACAGAAACGAGATTGCCTTCTTCGGGAAATTCGTACTGTGCTCTAACAACGAGTATTTTCCGCTTGTAATCGACCGCGAAGAGGTACGCTACTGGGTGCGCAAAGTCAACACTCTGGCAAAGGACGACCCTTTCTATATGGATAAACTTGTGGCTCAGATACCGGCGTTTCTCCACTTCCTTATGCAGAGAGAACTGTCGGTGAAATGCGAAAACCGAATGTGGTTCAGCCTGGAAAGATTGCGTACCGCCGCGCTCAACCGCATCGTGACAGCCAACCGCTCCAAGATTGAATATGAAGTTGCCGAACTGCTGATGGACATAATAGACTACTCCGGCGACGCATCTGTCTCCTTCGTGGTGAACGACATCGCTACCTTGCTCACCTACCGTAATGTCCGTGCCGACACAAGCGAGATACGCCGCCTGTTGCAGATCTACTGGCACCTTAAACCGGCGTCAAATTCTCTTACCTACTGCTTCTATTCGATGGGAATTCCGCCTGCCAAGTACACCGCCAAGACCTCCGTCGGTCGGTTCTACACCGTTACCAAAGATTTTATCTTGAATTTATCTCTATTTTGATGAATTGATGAATGAATTAAGGAAAGGGAAGAGAATCAGTATGTTATAGTATCGCAGGCTTTCATCAAATAGATTCGTGGGGGATGAGAAGTTCCCTATTCTTTCCCTTTCATTCATAATAACCTGATGATGAATTGGATTGGACTGTAATACTGCGAGTTACACACTTTTTCATCATTTCATCAAAAATCTACCGATTTTAATTTCACAAAATAGCGTATTCCGGACTTCGAGACCGCTATTGAATAGGTCTCAGGCGTATCCGGAAAGACGTAGAGGGATTGCTTGCAATAATACCTGGCAAGGTATAGCCTAATATACCTTCATGCGAAGGTTGGTGGCTCCGATGCGGAGACTGACCGTGCAAGCACACCTGTTATATAATCAATTTCAACCAAACCGTAACCAAAATCACCAATATTTATATGTCTTCACCAAAACAGATGATGGACTTCAAGCCCGTCAAATCAGTCGATGCCAATGTCAGCAACGAGCACCAGCGCAACTGGAGCGATGAACTTTTCGAGCGAAAGACCAAAGACCCCGACCACAACTACGACCGCTCCCGAACCGCACTGAACTTTCAGATAGGACCGGGAGGCATGATAGCCGCCGTTGATAAATCCAGGCGCATCGGTGACAAAGTAGATGACATTATTAAGGTTCGGCTCCGTCCGGGTGCTCGTGTCACTGCCATTTCCAACCGTGCAGTCATGGTCGTATTCGGTGGCAACCGTGAGCGGATGCGCGAGATGACCTTCGGCAGTCAGGAATTCAACGAGTATGAGGAAACAAATGGGCATCTGATTCGGCAACCGGAAATCGAGCGATGGGCAAAGGATGTGTATGGATTCGTGTGCCGTGAATTCGGAGAAGAAAACGTAGCCTCGTTCATCGTCCATCTTGACGAGACGGGACCACATGCGCATTGTGTGTTCGTGCCATTGACTGCCGACGGTAGGCTCTGCGCTAAGGAAGTCCTTGGAGGCAAGAACAAGATGGAGGCACGGCAACACATGAGAGACTTGCACACACGACTTGCCGAAGTGAACAGTAAATACGGCCTTGACCGTGGCGATGACATCCGCGAGACCGGTGCACGCCATCGCTCTACCGCCGAATACAACCGCGACCTTCACCGTGAAAACACCCGGCTCGAATCTCTTATAGGCGACAAATCGGAGTTTTTGAGTCGGCTTGAAGAGCGAATAAAGAAAGCGGAAACACGAGTCAAAGGTCTCACGACAATGATTGCGAATCTTGAAAGGCAGGAGTGGGAACTGAACGATGAAATTGCGCAGTTGGAGGAGCAGATTGATAACGGTGCCGGAGATGTTTCCGAATTGCGTTGTCGCATTGCTGAACTTCAAGCCGAACTCGACTCTACCGGACAGAAACTCGCCGACAAACGCGATAAACTCAAACTCGCCGACCGGAAACTTGCAGAACTTCAGGATGAGCTGCATGCCGTCAAGGAGAAGCGAGACTCGGCGCAAAAGAATTATCATAAGGTGACGAGCAAACATCAGGAACAAATACGCATGAGGCTCACCGATGCCGTCTTTGCCAGGATGGTTGTCGATGTGCGCTCAATGCTCGAATCCATGCCACCGGAACAAAAAGCCGATTTAGACGGAGAATTCCTGACTGCAATAGCCGAGCAGCCCAACGAGATTCTGAAGTGTGCCATGTATCTATTCCTCGGCTACTTCGACGGCGCAGCCCAATTCGCCCAGTCATGCGGCGGCGGAGGCACCGACAGCTCGCTACCGTGGGGACGCAATCCGGATGAAGATGACCGCCGTTTTGCCTACCGTTGCATGATGCAGGCGCATAAGATGCTCAATCCCGCCGCTCCCAGACGCAGCATGGCTGGCAGACGGTGACTAAAAGTGAACCAATCCAATATCCCCTAAACTAATTCTAAACAAAACTAATGAGCACTCCATCAAATAACTTTTTGGAGAGTGCTCCTTTTATGTTATAAAACATATTGCATCATAATAACTTCGATTTTTGATGCACGCTCGGTAATAATTTATTAACTTTGCGTTCAAATTTAATAAATCAATCATGGAGACAAAAACAGAAAGACAGAAGCTAAATAGGATAAAAGCAGTATTAGCCGAAACTGGTCACACTGGTAAATGGCTCGCCGAACAACTCGGTAAAGACCCTGTGACTGTATCAAAATGGTGTACTAATACTTCTCAACCGGATTTGTATACGCTCCAAGAAATTTCACAATTACTAAATATTAATATCCGAGTTTTGATTGTGCCGACAGACAATCAGCAAATGATCACTTCTGTTCAATGATATTTCCCCATGTTGACAAAAGATATAATTGACAAGATTTTAACAATCTATCGCGATTCTCCACAAGAGACTGTTGCCACAAAAGGTTTTGGGTGGGTTAATTTGGCAAAATTGGGCTCTCCTATACGAAAGGCAGGTATCGATTATAAAGCCTTAGGTTATGAAAAGATATCATATCTTTTCAAAGATATACCTGTCTTTGAATTAACAGAATATATAAAAGATGGGAATCCACCTATAATATATATTAGAGAAAAGCGCATAAAGAATAGGCGTATTGAAAAAGGCAATACGGTCTTCATTAAATCCAACGATGAACCAATTAATCTCACGGACAATCTATTCTCATTGCCCGTTATTGGTAAATATTATAAGGAATTAATTGATGACGCAGAATTCGGTTGGCCGGAGATTGTTGGACTCTATGAAATCAATGAACATGGGCAGTATCAGATTTCGGATATTCGTGATTTGCTGTTTCATGAACATAAATACCCATCTATAGATAACAAAGATTCAAATCGTGATATAATTATTCTTCTTGATGGTCCATTAAACACGTTAAAGCCCAACAATTACTATCGTTTCAACTGGTGCATTAAGGCTTCAGATAATGCCAGAGGCTATATTATAGATATCGATAAGACGAAACAACCCAAACGAATAGTTCCATCTTTATTCATTGAAAATTTGCATAAACTTTGGGATGACAAGAATCATGGGCGCGTTTTGAGTGATGCAATGAGTACAATTAGCTCTGAATTGATGTCAAGTAGCGATGGTACATTCATCTATGAACTGCTGCAAAATGCAAATGATTACCCCATTAAGGATGAAGACGATAAAGCGATTCCTGTAGAAGTTGAGTTCCATTTAACAGATAAGTGCCTGATCTGTCGACATTCTGGTGCAAAATTTAGTCCACGAGATGTCTCTGGTATTTGCAGTATTGGTAACGGCAGCAAAACCAAGAACAAAAATACCATTGGATATAAAGGTATTGGCTTTAAGACTGTATTCCATTTGCACGACTGGGTATACATCAAATCCGGAGAATTTATGTTCCGATTTGACAAGAATTCCGAGAAAGAGGGGCGTCCATTCCAAATTATGCCAATTTGGACAACAATCCCGGAATTGAATGAATTTGATGATACTGTCGCTAACCTCATTAAAGGTGGTATGGATAAGTTTAATGTCCAGACCGTAATGTTGCCTAGAAAGCAAGAGTATCTTTATGGAATGGAAAAGAATCGACAGTCTGAAAAAAGTCACGAATATGTCCTACGAGATATGTTTAAAGACATTCGCGATATCGTTTTCATTCCCAACATTAAATCGGTAACAATTTTCTTCCCAGGAGAGGAACCCATAGTGTGCTCGAAAAGCGAATCTTCTGACTGGGTCGTTTCTGAACCATATAGACATGTCCTTGATGAAGAGACTGAGCGTGCTGAGATAATAAAAGAATGTAATGAGCACCCCGAAAGAAGAATACCCCCAAAGTATAAAACTTTTGAGGATACCTACGTATCTTTCGCTGCTAAAAAATGCGGAAACAATATTGAGATAGTTGATCACGCGACTGTATACTGCTACCTCCCAACTAAAGCTGAATTTGGTTTCCCATTCCTTATGAACACTGATATGGTGCCTTCGGGTGATCGAAATCAGTTAAAAACCGATGTGAAATTTAATGCGCTGTTCGCAAAAATTGCAGGTCAGAAATTTTTTATTTGGATTAATGACTTAATCAAAAGTGGAGATTATGATCTGGATTCAATTTTTGCGCTAATTCCAAATTTCGAGGAATGCCTGAAGATTACAGTCTATAAGGATTTCATCGAAGCCTTTCAAAAAGAGTTTGAAGATCTAATTCAGTCAGAAGCCTTTGTTCCCATAAATAGCACCGGACACTATGCTCTATTATCTAAAATAATTTATGATACTACCGGTATTTCTGAATCTGGAATAATGACCGATGACGAATTGTTATCTTTTGTTGATGGTCAAGGAGTTTGGACTCGCTGTCCAGATGAATTCTTTGTACATTCAGACCTACGTGGGAAACCTAACTTTCACACTTTCTTGACGAAATATCATGCCGAAAACATGGGATTTAGTCAAGAAACTATACTTACTCTGTGTGAGAGCGAGGAGTTTAATAAATGGTTGAAAATTCAAAGCAACAATAATAACTTTCTTAAGTTTCTCATCTCATATGGTCATCTGAAAAAGTTCATTGAAAATAATAAGAGGATTTTCATTGATAACAATGGTAATTTGTGCTCAGCAAACGAGTTGTATTATGAAGTAGATAAGTTTAAGGAATCATTACCGGAGTTATCATCTTACATTCCACATTTATCTCATATAACAAGAAAATTTATAGAAGAGAATCAGTTATGCGATTATAACATCTCTGATTGTTTCAATAAATTCTCTATTTCAGAGGCGATAGAGAATCACATTATTTCCAATGACAAGGCCATGTCGTTATTACGAGAACTGACTACTTCTGTTCCATTCTATCGATATTTAGCTGTAAATGGCGTTGACCTTAAATCCAGTAATGAGATTCCGTATATCACAGAAAATGGTGCATATTCTACAGATTATGTTAATCCTCGTTACTTCTATAGCGACGATGCTTATGCCCTAACCAAAGAGAAGTGGCTGGGCAATAATGTTGTTCAGGTATTAAACCATGAGTATTTTAGTAATCTTGAAACAGAAGCGAAAAATCAACTCACGAATGTTTTCTCGCGTTTGGGCTTTACAGTCTTTGAGCAATCCGTTTTTATAGACAACTATATTGTTGGCAATTCGGATTTCCAAAATAACATTAATGCGATAATCGAGTCTGATTTTACAATTAACAGGTTTTTTTGTGAATTTGTATACAAACATGGAATAAACCTTAAGGAAGGTAGCTTAAAAAAATATGTTTTAAGGTGCGTTGACATAAAAGGCAAAGATGTTTATCTTTGTAGTGATAATGTGCGGTACTTCGATCAAGAGGCTTACACAAATAATAGCTCATATAGTGATAATACCGGACATCCTTGGCTTAAAGAAGACATGATGTATGCTATATCTAATGCATACTTCAATGTATCTGACGATGACGAGAAGAAAAAAATAGAATCTTTCTTACGCCAACAGTTCGGGATAAAAACATTCACAGATAAATCTTTTTCTGAGGATGTCGTATTTAAGAATCGTGATCAAATCTATAACACCCTTACGACAGACAAACAATCTTTATTGGCATTCTTAAAGTATTTAATTCGAGACTCAGAAAGAATTTTCGATAGATCTTTTAGCTTTGATAAAATCGAAAGCTTGCCTTTATTGTGCTATGATGGCACAATAAAACAACGGGCACAAAATGTTGTGTATCTTGAATTTAGCGAAGACGCAAAAGAATTGATTGAGAAGGAATGGTTCTCAGGCAATTATATTCTTCTTGACCCTATATACACAAAAGAGTTTTCGCTAGAAGTGCGTCGGCTCTTCAAATTTGAGAAATTTGAAATAAAGACTCTGTGTGGTAATATTCTGTCAAATATTGAGTTAAAAAAATCGGCAAATACAAAAGAGTATTCTGTTGATTTCTGGCGATGGGTGCTGAATAACCGGAAAGATATAAATGATTACAACCAACTGGACGGGTATTACTTATTAAACAAGGATGGTAAATTATTCTTACCTTCATGCTTTTATATTCCAGATGCCTACCAGAAAGAGAAAATTGAGTCTTTGGTGAGCAGATATGTTGAGAATGCTCAATTTGTATCTTCTCAATACCTTGAATCAGACACCGATGAGGAAAAAGCAAAATGGGTTAAACTG
>OLYK01000443.1_pt1 | contig 10705 bp, 7 predicted proteins | sample 1673651 | NCBI WGS metagenome assembly OLYK01 (sample SAMEA103958118, study PRJEB25191) | human gut metagenome | reverse complement strand
GCGAGGACCGCATCCCGGAGTTTGAGGAGTATGTGGACGTGGTGCAGATCGGTGCCCGCAACATGCAGAACTTCCAGCTGCTCAAGGCCGTGGGCAAGATGCACAAGCCCGTGCTGCTCAAGCGCGGCCTGTGCAACACCATCGAGGAGTGGATCATGAGCGCCGAGTACATCATGGCCGGCGGCAACGAGCAGGTCATTCTGTGCGAGCGCGGCATCCGTACCTTCGAGAAGTACACCCGCAACACCCTCGATCTCTCTGCAGTGCCCATCATCCACGAAAAGACCCACCTGCCCATCATCGTGGACCCCAGCCACGCCACCGGCAAGGCAAACCTTGTGGAGCCCATGATGATCGCCGCCGTGGCCGCCGGTGCCGACGGCCTGGAAGTGGAGGTCCACTACGACCCCCAGCACGCATGGAGCGACGGCGCCCAGTGCCTGACCCCGGACGCCTTCGCACAGGCCATGGCAAAGTGCCGTCAGGTGGCATGGGCCATTGGCCGGGATATGTAACGGCCTATGCTGGTAACGATTCAGAACGCGCGTTCCGTGGGCGGCACCATCACTGCCCCGCCCAGCAAGAGCATGGCCCACCGTGCTGTGCTCTGCGCCGCGCTGGCCGAAGGATGCAGCCATATCACCAATCTGGAATTCAGCAAGGATATCTCCGCCACGCTGGGCGCAGCGGCACAGCTGTGCGCCCGTGTGCGCACCGGCGCAGACGACGCTGTGGTGGAAGGGCTGGGGCATTTTGTGCCCCTTGCCGCGCCGGTGGACTGCTGCGAGAGCGGCAGCACCCTGCGCTTTCTCGTCCCCATCGCCAGCCTGACCGGACAGGCAGTTTCCTTCACCGGCCGCGGGCGGCTGATGGAGCGGCCTCAGTCGGTGTATGACGCTCTGTACCGGGAGCAGGGCCTGCGGTTTGAGCAGAGCGCTGCCGGGCTGACCGTGGAAGGGGCACTGACCCCCGGCGAATACCGCCTTGCAGGCAATGTATCCAGCCAGTTCATCAGCGGGCTGCTGTTTGCTCTGCCGTTGCTTTCCGGCAACAGCACGCTGCACCTCATCCCGCCGGTGGAGAGCCGCAGCTACATCGATATGACCCGCTCTGTGCAGGCAGCCTTCGGTGTGCAGAGCCATTGGCTGGACGAAAACACTCTTGCCATCCCGGGCGGGCAGCACTATCACCCCTGCGATTACACCGTGGAGGGCGATTACAGTCAGGCCGCGTTCCCGGCGGTGCTGGGGGCCGCGTGCGGCGGCGTGACCATCACCGGCCTTGCCCCGGAAACGCTGCAGGGCGATGCCGCCATTCTGGACATCCTGCGCCGGTGCGGCGCGGTGTTTACCCACACGGCAGAGGGCATCTCTTTTGAAAAGGCCCCCCTGCACGGGGTGGACATCGACCTTGCGGACTGCCCGGACCTTGGCCCTGTGCTCATGGTGCTGGGCCTGCTGTGCGAAGGCACTACAGTCATCCGCAACGCAGAGCGTTTACGCCTGAAGGAGAGTGACCGCATCGCTGCCATGGAGGCCGAGCTGCGTGCCTGCGGCGGCGTGCTGGAAAGCGAGGGCGGCACCATTACGGTGCACGGCTGCGCGGACAGGCTGCACGCTCCGGCAGGTGTTCTGCATGGGCACAATGACCACCGTGTGGTCATGAGCCTTGCGGTGCTGGCCCTGAGTACGGGCATCCCCCTGACCGTGGACGATGCCGAAGCCATTACAAAAAGCTGGCCGAATTTCTTTGAAGCCATCAAGCCCTTGGGCGCGGAGGTGGAATATGCTTGATAAAACAAAACGTTATCTCGTGGTGGGCCTTGGCCTGCTGGGCGGCAAATACGCGCTGGAACTGACGAAAGCCGGTTTCCATGTGGACGGCATCAACCGCAGCGAGGGGCATTTGCAGTACGCGCTAGAGCACGGCTATATCGCCAGCGGCAAGACCCACGATTTTGAGGACCTTGTGAGCAGCGCCGACCACATCATCTTTGGTCTGTACCCCACGGCCCTCATCGAGTGGTTCCGCACCTACGGCCATCTGCTCAAGCCCGGCTGCATCTTTACCGATGTTTCCGGCGTAAAGACCGGCCTTGTGGAGCCGGTGCAGGCCATGTGCCCGGCGGGCGTGGAGTTCATTGCCAGCCACCCGATGGCAGGCCGTGAGACTTCCAGCGTGGAGCACGCCGCCGAGGTGAACTTTGCCCCGGCCAACTTCATCATCACCCCCACGGAAAAGAACACGCCAGAGGCCATTCAGTGGGCAAAGGACCTGGCCGAAGTGCTGGGCTTCCACCACATCTGCACCCTGACGGTGCAGGAGCACGACAAGATGATCGGCTATGTGAGCCAGCTGTGCCATGCCATCGCCGTGAGCCTGATGTGCGCCAACGACAACTCCTCGCTGTGCGAGTACACCGGCGACTCCTTCCGCGACCTGACCCGCATTGCACGCATCAACGATAAAATGTGGGCAGAGCTGTTTTTGTGGAATAAGGAAAACCTCATCAGCGAGATCGACCAGTTCGATGCTGCGCTGCAGCAGATGCGCGCTGCCCTTGTGGCCGACGATCGGAACAGGCTGGAAGAGATGTTCCGTCTTTCCACCCAGCGCCGCGCGGCGTTCGACAAAAAACTGCCCGAATAAACCGGAGGTGCTCCCATGCCCAAGCAGGAAGGCCAGAAATCCAAGCTTTTGACCCTTTTGCGCATTCTGGAACAAAAGACCGACGAAGAACACCTGCTCAATGTACCGCAGCTGGTAGAGCTGCTGGAACAGCAGGACATTCTTGCCGAGCGCAAAAGCATCTACAGCGATATCGACACCCTGCGCAGTCTGGGGTATGACATCCAGCTGCGGCGCGGGCGCGGCGGCGGCTACTGGCTGGCCAGCCGCACCTTTGAGCTTTCTGAGCTGAAGCTGCTGGTGGATGCCGTACAGGCCAGCAAGGTTGTGTCGGCACGCACCAGCAGTAAACTCATCCATAAACTGGAAGCCCTCTGCTCCGACTACGAGGGCACCCAGCTGCAGCGTCAGGTGTACGTGGATGGCCGCCCCAAAAGCGACAGCCACACCCTGCTTTACAGCATCGATGCGCTGCACAGCGCCATCAATGCGGGCAGAATGGTGCGGTTCCGCTACAAGGACGGCGGCACCCGCACCGTCAGCCCGTGGCAGCTGGCATGGGAAAACGGCTGCTACTACCTTATCGCTTATCAGGACGAGAAAGAGCCTGCGGGCATCCGCAACTACCGCGTGGACCGCATGTCTTCCGTGACGGTGCTGGGCGATGCCCGCCGGGGCAAGGCCGAGTTCCTCCAGTTCGACCTGCCCGCCTATCTGCGCAAGCACTTCAACATGTTCGGCGGGCCGGAGTACCGGGTCACCCTGCGCTGCACCGCCGATCTGGAAAGCGCCATGCGCGACCGCTTTGGCAAAACGCCGCTGTTCGTGCCGGAGGAAGACGGTGCATATTTTCACTTTGATGTGCCGGTATGCGTCAGCCCCCAGTTCTACGGCTGGGTGTGCGGCTTTGGCGGCAAGGTGGAAGTAATGGCTCCCGCCGAGGTGCGCAAGGGGATACACGATATGGTGCAGGCCCTTGCGAAGCAGCACGATTAAAATGGCCTCCGCTTCGCTCTGGCCATCATCAGATGAAATGATATTTATAATCAGGTTCCGGAAAAATCTGCGGATTTTTCCGGAACCTTTTTTCACAGGGAAGGCCCGGACCGGGAGATGCAGCGTTTCCGGCAGGAAATAATTTCACGGCACCGTCCTGCCCTGTGGAGCCAGAGCGCCAGATGCTGCTTTCCGGTACGACTCCATCCGTGAAAAATGCAAACCCCGGCAGGCCGCAGCCTGCCGGGGTTTGCTGTTCCTATAAATAATTCTTCCGCTGAGCATGGCCAGAGCGAAGCGGAGGCCATTCTGAATCTCTCACTCCTCAAATTCCAGATCGCTGGGCAAAATCAGGTCCAGCTCGGCGGCAGGTTCTGCCACAAGGCGGCGGCTCTGGTGGAAGATGGCCTTTTCCAGCGTGTTGCGGGCAAGACGGCCGTTGCCGGCGGTGCGGCTGTCCAGCGCCTGACGGCGCTTGTAGTAGCCCAAAAGCGGGAAGGTACAGCCCTCGGCAAGGCGGTAGCCCTTGCCCTTTGCCAGCACGTTGGTGATGTCCAGCAGCTCGTCTGCCGTGTAGTCCGGGAACTCGATCTTGTTGGGGAAGCGGCTGGCAAGACCGCTGTTGGCGGTAAGGAACACCTCCATCTCCCGGGTGTAGCCCGCCAGAACGACCACCAGCTCGTCCCGGTGATCCTCCATGCCCTTCACAAGGGTGTCGATGGCTTCGAGACCAAAGCTGTCCTGCTCGCCGCGGTAGAGACTGTAGGCTTCATCGATAAACAGCACACCGCCGAGGGCACTCTCGATGACGCTGTTTGTCAGCGGGGCGGTGTGACCGGTGTAGCGGCCCACAAGGTCGGCGCGGGTCACTTCCACCAGCTGGCCGCCCTTCAGCGCGCCGATGGCCTTGAGGTACTTTGCCACCAGCCGGGCAATGGTGGTCTTGCCGGTGCCCGGGTTGCCGGTGAAGATCATGTGCATGGAAAGGCTGGCGGTCTTGAAGCCTGCCGCCGCGCGGCGCTGCTGCACCTGCAGGTTATCCGCCAGACCGAACACATACTCCTTGACCGCCCCAAGGCCCACAAGGCTGTCAAGCTCTGCGCGGACCGCTTCCGCAGCCCCCGTGTACTCGGCGGGCAGCAGGGCAGACAGGTCGGCGGGGGCGGCATCGTTCAGTGCAAACTGCACGCCCTCCGGCTTTGCGGTCAGGGTGACGGTGCCGGTAAGCTTTGCATCAGTCTGCAGGCAGTATTCGCTCAGGGCGCGGAACATTTTATCACAGCATTCCGCAAGGCCCGCCGCACCCTTTTCCTTAGAGCACTGGGCGGCTACATAGTCCCGCACATCGGCCCCGGCAGAGAGGGTCAGCCCAAGGCGTGCGCTCACCTTCTGGGCCAGCGCATTCAGCTGCTGCGCCGCCAGCGCTGCAAGGTCCTCGCGGGCAAAGACGCTGGTGGCACACACATCGCCCACCGCCGCCACAAAGGGCGCACCGAACTTATCTGCCAGCGCGTCCCGGCCCTTGCGGGAAAAGAAGATGAGGTACTTGCCGCAGGGCGTGATACTGCTCACCGCGCCCGGTGCCAGCGCCGTGCCTGCATCCACAAGGATGCCCTCCTTGTTCACAAGATACCGGCTGGAAAGCGGTGCGCTGCCCTTCACAGCAAGGTCTGCAAGGGTCTTGAGGAAGGCCGCATGGCAGCTCTCGTAATGCTCAAAGATCACGATCTCCCCGGGGGCGTGCAGGGCCGCATACAGATCCTGCAAAAACAGCTTTTCCGCACCGGAATTGGGGTAGAGGGCAAGGTCCACCACCGCGGTTTTGTCGCTCTGCAAAAGGCCCCGCGCCGCCATGATGCGGGCGGTCTCTGCCAGCGCAAAATGCCGCCCCGTACCGGCTCCGCCGCACAGCAGGATCACATTGCGTGCTGCCGGGCGCTCGGTGCCCAGCACAAAGGGCCGGCGCATGGCGCGCACCACGCTGTCCACAAAGGCATCCTGCCCGAGAACGGTCTTTTTCACCTCGGCGGCAAGGCCCTCAAAGCTGCCAAGGTGCTCTGCGGTCACATCGGCAGTGCCCTTGGCAAGCAGGCCGTCCGCTTCCATATCCCGCAGCATCTGGCGGCTGTCCTCCAGAGCAGACTGCACCGCAGTGTCCTGCGTTTTCAGCTGGGCGTTCTGTTTTTTGAGCAGGGCATCCAGCTGCTTCTGGTTTTCCAGCAGAGCAGCGTTCAGGTCCGGCACGGCTGAGGTCCCGGATTTCTGTGGCTTTGCCTCCGGCTGGGCGGTGCCGCCAAAGCGCGGCCTGCCCCCTGCACCGAACACACCGTTCATAAGGTTTTCCCAATCGTCGGTATATGCCATGGTTTGCCCTCCGTTTTTGTCGTTTTCTTCCAGTATAGTGTACCCGGACAGCTTTTGCAATTCCCTCTTGCAAAAAAGACCGCCGGTGTTTACACTTATATCTGATAGGAAATTTGCAAGAAGGAATGAAGAAACTATGACCGTCAAAACGCCCGCCGAACTGAAAACGCTGTACGAGAGCATCTCCTTTGACCTTCAAACCACCTACACCGGCCCGCTGGGGCAGGAATATGCTGTTTCCGGCACCCATCTGCGCCTGTGGGCACCCACGGCGCAGAGGGTGGAGGTCAGCCTTTACCGCAAAGGCAGCGGCGGTGAGTCCATAGGCACTCTGCCGCTGGAGCGGGGGCAGCAGGGGGTGTGGAGCATCTATCTGCCCGGCGACCAGCACGGACGATACTACACCTATACGGTCACGGTGGATGGCATTTCGCGCCAGACCGGCGACCCCTATGCCCGGGCGGCAGGCGTGAACGGCACCCGCAGCATGATCGTGGACCTTGCCCGCACCGCCCCCTCCGGGTGGGAGCGGGATGTGCGTCCGGTCATCCCGCCGGAGCAGCGCGCGGTGTGGGAGGTGAGCGTGCGCGACTTCTCGCAGGACGCTGCCAGCGGCGTGCGCCCGGCATGGCGGGGCAAGTTCATGGCCTTTACCCAGCAGGGCACCACCCTGCACGGGGACGGCATCCACCCCACCTGCCTGAACTACCTCCGGCGTCTGGGCGTGAAGTATGTGCAGCTGATGCCCATTTTTGATTTTGGCAGCGTGGACGAGGCAAAGCCGCTGCTGCGGCAGTACAACTGGGGCTATGACCCCACCAACTACAATGTGCCCGAAGGCAGCTATTCCACCGACCCCACCCGCGGCGAGGTGCGCATCCGGGAGTGCAGGGAAATGATCGCAGCCCTGCACGCGGCGGGCATCGGTGTGGTGATGGATGTGGTGTATAACCACATGTACCGCAATGAGAACCCACTGAACGACACCGTGCCCTGCTACTTTTTCCGCCAGAACGAGGACGGCAGCTTTTCCAACGGCAGCGGCTGCGGCAACGAATTTGCCAGCGAGCGGCCCATGGCCCGGCGGTATATGATCGATTCCATCCTCTACTGGGCGCAGGAATACCACATCGACGGCTTCCGGTTCGACCTGATGGGTCTGTACGACGTGGAGACCATCAATGCGGTGCGCGCCGCGCTGGATACGCTGCCCGGCGGGCGGGATATCCTGATGTACGGCGAGCCGTGGCAGGGCGGCGGCAGCCAGCTGCACCGGTACGAGGCCAACAAGGCGGATCTGGCCATGCTGAACGAGCGCATCGGCATCTTCTGCGACGACACCCGCGACACCATCAAGGGCGGCTGCTTCAACGCCCGGGAGCCGGGCTATGTGGAGGGCAGGCCCGGCAGCTTCTGGGACATCGGCGGCGCGGTGGCGGCATGGTGCCGCAGCGACCGTCTGCCGCCCCACGCGCCCAGCCAGATCGTGAGCTATGTTTCCGCCCACGACAACTTCACCCTGTGGGACAAGCTGCTTTTGGTCCGGTACGAAAAGCCGGAGTTCACGGCGGCAGACAGCACAGCCCTTGCCCAGAACCGGCTGGCGGCGGGCATTTACCTGACCAGCTTCGGTCTGCCTTTCCTGCAGGCGGGCGAGGAGTTTGCCCGCACCAAAAAAGGGAAGGGCAACAGCTACCGCTCTTCGCCTGCGCTGAACCGGCTGGACTGGGAGCGGGCCGAAAAATATCATGCACTGGTGGACTACTACCGCGGCCTGCTGGCTCTGCGGGCAAGGTTTCCGCGGCTTTCCAGCACCGACCCCCACGCGCCGGATGCCCTGTACTTTTTCTCACTGGAGCAGCCGCTGGTGGGCTGGCAGCTGCCCGCCCAGTGGGGTGACGGCGCAGCATGGCAGGCGCTGTGCGTGTTCTATAACCCCACCGAGATCAGCAAGGTCGTGCCGCTGCCGGTTGGGCGCTGGCAGATGCTGAGCGACGGCATCTCGTCCAGCCTGTGGCGCGGCCCGGCAAGGGTGTACGAGCACGAGGCCGTACTGATGCCTTACAGCGCTACTATCTTCGGACAGATATAAAAAAACAGGAGCGGATGGAAAATTCTCATCCGCTCCTGTTTTCTATTTTGTTCAGCTGTTGGAAGCCGTCTTTTCGCCCAGTGTCACATTGACCGTCTGCATCTGGCCGTCGCGTGCAATGGTGATGGAAAGCGTATCGCCTGCTGCGTGCTTCTGCATCAGGGTGCCAAGGTCGTCCTTGGAGGCGATCTCGGTGCCGTCCACGCTCACGATGCGGTCACCGGCCTGCAGGCCTGCCTTTTCGGCAGGGCCGCCCTTGACCACCTCCACAACGTAAACGCCGTAGGCATTCACGCCCAGTTGAGAAGCAGTCTGTGCGTCGGTCACGGCCAGATAGGTGATGCCCAAATAAGGCCGTCCGGTCACATAGCCGTTCTCCAGCAGATCCTGTGCCACCTTGATGGCATCGTTGATGGGGATGGCAAAGCCCAGACCCTCTGCATCGCTGGAAGAGGATTTTGCGTTCACAATGCCGACCAGCTCACCGTTCATGTTGAACAGGCCGCCGCCGGAGTTGCCGGGGCTGACCGAGGCATCCATCTGGATCAGGGACATGGTGTTGGTGGAGTTGGTGCCCTGGATGGTCACGCTGCGGTTCAGTGCGCTGATCATGCCGCCGGTCACGGTGCCGCCCAGCTCACCCAGCGGGTTGCCCACAGCCATCACGTTCTGACCCACCTTCAGGCTGTCGCTGTCGCCCACGGTAGCGGGGGTCAGGCCGTTGGCGTCGATCTTGATGACCGCGATATCGCTGGTGGTATCTTCGCCCACCAGCGTTGCGGTGTAGTCCTTATCATTGATCGTCACGGTGATATTGGAAGCACCGTCCACAACGTGGGCACAGGTGAGGATGTAGCCATCCGAGCTGATGATCACGCCGCTGCCGGCACCGCTCTCCACCTGATTCTGGCCGTACCACGACCACTGGGAGTAGACCACCTGCTCCGTAGTGATGACCACCACGCTGGGGCTGACCAGATCAGCCACCTGTTCAGTGGTCAGGCTGCTGCCGCTGCTGGATGCTGCGGTGATGGAACTATCCGAACCGGATGCACTGTCGGCCGTAGAGGAAGGTGCCACCTGCTGAATGACCACCTTGCCGCTGCCGCCGAACTTTGCCCCCACAAAGCCGCCGGCAAAGCCCATGGCTGCGGCCAGCACCAGCGCCACGGCGCTGCGTACAACGCGCTTGCCGTTGAACTTTTTCTTCTTTTTAGGGGGCTGCGCGTCCTGCGGCTGTACCGGATGTACCGGCGGCGTTGCACCGCCTGCGCCGTTGTCTGTCTGCGGGGCGGTGTAAGCGGTCTCCGGTTCCGGCTGCGGGTCGTTGTACTGGTTGGCGGTGTTCATGCCGCTGCTGCCCACATTGGGATAACCGGTATCTCCGCTTTCGTTTTTATCCTGAGAGGAATAATCATATTCCCATTTGTTCTCATTGTCCATGCTGATACTTCCTTTCCGTAAGGGATACGTCCACAGGAGCCCTGTTCCTTTGAACTGCTCCTATTGTAACCGTCAATTGTGAAAATCAATCGCGCGCGCCGTGAAGAAACTGTGAAAAAAAGACGCACTTTCCGCCCTTGACAGCGGCCTTTGCGCTTGCTATTGTAAAAGCGTAAATTCAGGAGGAACACACCATGGAACTGCACCGCACAGACGAGGGCTTTGCCCTCTATAAGGAAAAAACACAGATCGGCTTCTGCGCGCTCACGCCCGCCGCAAAGGGGGCTGCCATCACCGCGTTTGGCATCGAACCGCAGTGGCGGCGCAAAGGCTACGGCTCCTATCTATTAAAAGAAACTTTGCGCGCCTACGCCGGATACGACCGCGAAAAGGCTACCGTATTTACCGCCCCGCTGCCCGCCGATGCCGCAGAGCTTGCGTTCTGGGCAAAGTTCGACTTTGCGGCAGAAGGCAGGCAGCTGGTGCGCCGCCGCACGCCGGACCTGACCGCCGTCAAGTTCGTGCAGGACTTTCTGGCCGCGCGGCTGGCACAGCCGCGCCTTTGCATCGATGCTACCTGCGGCAACGGCGGCGACACGGCCTTCCTGTGCGGCATCACCGCGCCGGAAGGAAAGGTAGTCGGCTTTGACGTGCAGGAAGCTGCCATTGCATCCACCCGGAAGCATCTGGAGCAGCTGGGCGTGCCTGCCGCCCGGTATGAGCTGCACTGCCAAAGCCACGCAGACCTTTTACAGGTTGTGCAGCCCGGCACGGCAGATGCGGTGATGTTCAACTTTGGCTGGCTGCCCGGGGCCGACCACGCAGTGTTCTCCACCGCGCAGAGCAGCATCCCCGCCCTGCAGGCGGCTTTGGAAGCCGTGCGCCCCGGCGGCGTGGTGAGCGCCATCCTCTACAGCGGGCAGGTCATCGGCACGGATGAAAAGCAGACGGTGCTGGAATATCTCCGGGCACTTCCGCTCAAAAGTTTTACCGTTCTGGTGTGTGATTTTGCCAACTGGGCCGAAACCGCCCCTCTGCCCTGCATCATCCTGAAAAAATAACGAAAACACTTGCATTATGGAGCGTTTTCGGATAAAATAGGGGACGTATGTGTAAAAATATACTCCTTCCGTCATCGCTGCGCGATGCCACCTCCCTCTGAGAGGGAGGCTTTGGCAGGGC
>OLYK01000440.1_pt1 | contig 10734 bp, 6 predicted proteins | sample 1673651 | NCBI WGS metagenome assembly OLYK01 (sample SAMEA103958118, study PRJEB25191) | human gut metagenome | reverse complement strand
ATTTTCTATATCAGTATCTGTCAAACTCTGCTTAACGGAATTGATATCCCCGCCTGCCTGAATTGTGTCAGACATTTCATCAGCAGACTCCGCTGTCTTTTCAGCAGATTCTGCCATCTTTTCTGCAGACTCGTCAGTCTTTTCACTAAGATCATCCATAATCTCAGACAGTTCACCCTTATCTTCATCTTTTCCTGCAGCCTCATCAAGCGCATCTTTTCTTCTCTCTTCCGGAGTCTTTGGCTTGTTCTTCTCTGCAGCCTTGGCAATCTTTTCTGCTCTCTCCTGTGCCTCATCTAATACATGAAGCATTTGTGAGCTGTTGTATTCCTGCTTGGCAGCTTTAATCTCATCCTCATAAGAATGAAACATTTCCAGCTTCTTGGCAATTTCTTCAACAGTCTGTGCCTCTGTATTCTTGAGATTCTGCAGGAACTTGGAAATCTTTTCGTCCGCCACGGCGTTTGCCACCACTTCCTCGTTGGAAAGATCGGCGTCCATCAGCACGGTGCCGCGCATCTTGCCGTTGACCTGCACCGCGATGTTCACCTCGGCATCCTTGCACTTTTCCTCGGAATAGGTCGGCCAGCTTTCGTAGGCGATGGTATCGTCATGTCCCAGCAGCTGCCAGATCTCCTCGCCCACGTGAGGCGTGATGCAGGAAAGCATCTTGATGAAGCCCTCGGCATAGGCCTTGGGGCAGCTGCCGTTCTTATAGACCTCGTTGACGAACACCATCATCTGGGCAATGGCCGTGTTGAAGCCCAGCGCCTCAAAGTCGGAGGTGACCTTCTTCACCGTCTGGTGATAGATTTTGGTGAGCTTGCCGTCGTCGGTATCGGTGATGTTCTTCTCCTCGGTGAAGAAGTTCCAGACGCGGTTGATGAACTTCTTTGCGCCCACCACGCCGGTGGTGCTCCAGGGCTTGGACACCTCCAGCGGCCCCATGAACATCTCGTACAGCCGCAGGGTATCCGCGCCGTACTCCCGCACCACGTCGCTGGGATTCACCACGAATTCCGGGAAGCGCTTGCCCATCTTGATGCCGTTCTCACCCAAGATCATGCCCTGATGCACCAGCTTCTTGAACGGTTCCTTCACGGGAGACAGCCCCTGATCGTACAGGAAGCGGTTCCAGATCCTCGAATACATCAGATGACCCACGGCGTGCTCCGGGCCGCCAACATACAGGTCAACGGGCATCCAGTGCTTCGCAAGCTCGGGATCGCAGAACACCTTGTCGTTCTTGGGGTCGATATAGCGGAAATAATACCAGGAGGAACCGGCGCTGCCGGGCATGGTGGACGTCTCCCGGACGCCGTGAATGCCGTTACGGTCATACTTCTTCCACTCAGTGGCGTTTTCCAGCGGCGCCTGACCGTTGCGTCCCTTGTAATCCTCCAGCTCCGGCAGGATCAGGGGCAGCTCGTCGTCGGGCAGGAAGTAGGTCTTTCCGTCGTCGGTGTACACGCAGGGAACCGGCTCGCCCCAGTATCTCTGACGGGCGAAGATCCACTCCCGGAAATGGTAGTTGACCTTTCTTCTGGCCACGCCGGCCTTTTCCAGCTTGCAGGTGATGGCCTCCTTGGCCTCCTCCACCGTCAGGCCGGTGAACTCTTCGGAGTTGATGAGCCTGCAGCCCTTGCCCAGATAATCCTGCTTCTCAAAGGCGTGCTCGGACACGTCCGCGCCGTCAATGACCTGAATCATGGGGATGTTATGCACCTGAGCGTACTCGAAATCACGCTGGTCGTGGCTGGGCACGGCCATGACCGCGCCGGTGCCGTAGCTCGCCAGAACGAAGTCGCCGATGAATACTGGCACCTGCTTGCCGTTGACGGGGTTGATGGCGTAGACGCCCTCCAGACGGCAGCCGGACTTGGTTTTGTTCAGCTCGGTACGGTCCATGTCGCTCTTCTTCACAGACTCGTCGATGTACGATTGAACCGCTTCCTTGTTCTGCACCCGATCCATCAGGCTCTGCACGATCTTGCCGTCGGGGGCAAGCACCATGAAGGTAATGCCGTAGATGGTCTCGATACAGGTGGTGTAGATGGAGAATTCGCCGCCGCCCACCAGCTGGAAGTCCACCTCCACACCGGTGGATTTGCCGATCCAGTTGCGCTGGATCTCCTTGGTGGATTCCGGCCAGTCGATCTCGTTGAGACCTTCCAGCAGCTTCTCCGCGAAGGCGGGCTGGTCAATGACCCACTGCATCATGTTCTTCTTGACCACGGGATAGCCGCCCCGCTCGGACTTGCCGTCGATGACCTCGTCGTTGCTGAGCACGGTGCCCAGCTCCTCGCACCAGTTCACGGGCATCTCAATGCGCTTGGCGTAGCCCGCCTCATAGAGCTTCTTGAAGATCCACTGCGTCCACTTATAGAAGGACGGGTCGGACGTGGCGATCATCTTCGACCAGTCGTAATCGAAGCCAAGCTCCTTCAGCTGAGCGGAGAAGGTCTCGATGTTCTTCTGGGTAAATCCGTTGGGATGATGGCCGGTATTCACGGCGTACTGCTCCGCCGGCAGGCCGAAGGAGTCATAGCCCATGGGGTGCAGCACGTTGTAGCCCTGCATCCGCTTCATGCGGGAGACGATATCCGTCGCCGTGTAGCCCTCGGGATGACCCGCGTGCAGGCCGACGCCGGAGGGATACGGGAACATATCCAGCACATAGTATTTGGGCTTGGAGAAATCCCACACGTCGGTGTAGAAGGTATTATGCTCCTGCCAGTACTTGTGCCACTTGGCCTCAATTTTCGCGTAATCGTAATTCATGCCGAACACACCTCTCAAACCGGCTGCATTTCGGTCAGCCGGATATATACTAATTCTCTTCGATGATGATATCCCGGATATCCACAAGTTCCGCGTCCGCCCACAGGCGTTCCAGGTCATAGAACTTCCGGGCTTCCTCAGTAAAAACGTGGACGACAATGCTGCCGTAATCCAGCAGCTCCCAGGAATTGCCCCGGTGGCCTTCCCGGCTGAGCATCTGCTCCCCCAGCTGCTCCAGCGTGTACTCGGCATAGTCGCAGAGCGTCTTGACGTGGGTGCTGGAGGTGCCGGTGCAGATCAGGAAATAATCCGCCAGGGAGCTGACCCGGTCAATTTTCAGCAGCTTGATGTTCTGTCCTTTTTTGGCGTCCAGCGCCTTGGTAACCTCGTAAGCGATTTCTTTTGGGGTTAACATAACTTCTTCCTTTCTACAGGGCTTCTGCTTCCTGACGGTTTAGCCAGTCCAAAGCTTCTCTGGACTCCGGCGAAACCTCGTTCCCCTGCTCCTTCAGATGTTCCAGCGTCATTTCCAGCCCCAGCTTCAGCGCCGCGGTCAGGTCGGAAAACGCCAGCTCCCGAAGCTGTTCCACGCCGGGAAAGCTTCGGTTCGGCTCCATATAGTCTGCCACATAAATGATGGTTTCCAGCAGATTCATGTCCGCTTTTCCCGTGGTGTGGCTGCGGATGGCGGAGACCACCGCTTCATTTTCCCCGAAAATCCGCTCCGCCACCATGGAACCGGTGAGTGCGTGGAGGGTTCGGGGGTATTTTCTGGAAAATTCGCCTAATATTTTACCATATTCGGCACAGACTGTCAACTGCAGCGGCCCGTCCAGCGCCTTGGTAATATCGTGAAGAATGCCCGCCCGGGCGGCGTCGGTCACGTCCGCGCCCCAGCGTTTGGCCAGCGCCACCGCCGTATCCCGGCAGCCTAAGACGTGCGCCACCCGGTTGGGGTTCAGCAGCCGGATGACCACCCGCTCCAACTCCGCCATGGGGAGATTTTTCCACTGGGCGTTCACATCGTACAGCCCATGTTCCCGAATGTACGCCGCCACGCCGGGGGACAGAAACGGCCCCGCGCAGTGGAACGCCAGCATCCGCCGCAGCTGGGTGGAGGAAATATCGACGATGTCGTTTTCCACCAGACAAATCTTCGCCCCCCGCTGTTCCAGCTTCGCCTTATTTTCGGCAACGGCGGTTTTTTCCCCCTTGCTGCCCCGGTAGAAAACGCCCAGCTCCACATTTTTCAGGATGTCGTCTGGCTGCTTCCACTGATCGAAGCACAGGAACATATCGCTGCCCATGAGCAAAATCAGCTCCGCGTCAGGATAGCGCTCCTTCAGCTCCGATACGGTCTGGAAGGTGTAGCTGACGCCGCCCCGGTTCAGCTCGATGTCCGAAACCTCGGCCTTCTGGCAGTCCGCTGCCGCAATGCGCAGCATTTCGAGCCTTTGCCGCGGGGTGGGCGAGTGCTCCGGTATCTCCTTGTGGGGCGCAATACTCGTGGGGACGATCACGAGCTTATCGAGTTTCAGCGCCGTGACCGCCTGCTTCGCCGCCTGAATGTGGCCGGCGTGTGGGGGATTGAAGGTTCCACCGTAAATGCCGATTCGTTCCATTTGCACCGCTCCTGTACCTGTTTATCCCGCAAAATGCGGAAGAAAAATTCCGCTGCTGTTCCTTTGTGGCACCGTTCGGGTTATTTCTGCTTTCTCTGCTGCCGTTCCCGGCTTTGCTCAATGGACTTTTCGATGGCCTGTTCCCGGAAATACTGGTTGCGCTGCTCCCGCGCCTGACGGGCTGCCTGACGGCGGGCGCGAACGCCCTTGCCTACCGGGTCAGCCTTGGACTTGGGGGTCTCCTTGTGCTTTGCGCGGCCGGTCTGGTTGCGCTCGGCCTGACATTTTTCGCTGAACCGCCAGATGACGAACTTGGAACCGACGCAGGAAATGCCGTCGGCGCCGGTGGCCTCGCAGATGGCGTCGGACACCTCGCGCGCACTCATCAGTGCGGTTTCCAGCACCTTGCCCTTCACCAGCTCCCGTGCGGTGAGCAGCTTGTCCGCTTCCGCGACCACTGCCTCCGTCACGCCGTCCTTGCCCACCATCAGGGTGGTTTCCAAGCTGTTCGCCTGCGCCCGGAACTCGGCGCGCTGTTTACTTGTCAGCATAGCCTTCCTCCTTGAGTTTGTCGTAAAATGCCCGCAAAGCAACCGCCCGGTGGGACACCTGATTCTTTTCTTCAGGCGTCACCTCCGCCAGCGTCTTGCCGAAGGGCGGATAGTAGAAAATGGGGTCATAGCCGAAGCCGCCCGTCCCGGCGGGGGCGCGCAGCAGCTCGCCGTGCACCTCACCCCGAGCCTGGATCACCTTGCCTTCAGGCGTGACCATGGTGATGACGCAGACGAACTGCGCCTGACGCTGGCCGTCCGGAACATTTTCCGTGTTTTTCAGCAGCAGCTGCAACCTGCCCCAGTCGTCCAGCGTATCGTCGAAGCCGTACCGGGCGGAGTAGATGCCGGGTTCCCCGTTCAGGGCGTCCACGGCAATGCCGGAATCGTCCGCCAGCGCCGGAAGCCCGGTGGCCCGCATGACTGCGTTGGCTTTCAGAAAGGAATTTTCCTCAAAGGTAGTTCCCGTTTCCTCCACGTCAATATCCACGCCAAGGTCGGACTCCATCACCAGTTCCATGTCAAATTTCTCGGTGATTTTCCGGATTTCTTCCCATTTATGTCTGTTTTTGCTTGCCAAAACTACTTTCATCTTTCTCGCCTCTCAAGATACCCAGTAAGCAATCAACGCCAGCAGCCACAGGTGCGCAGGGTAAAAAACATAGAAAAAGTATTTTCCAAATTTACCGGTATTTCCTCGCTTGCCATTATACAGATGCAGCACCGGGAGCACCAATATAAACAGGAAATCCGAATTGAACGCCAGCATGGACAGCGTCTCTGCCACCGTGTCATAGGGGGCAAAGGACACGAGCAGCAGTGCCGCCGACAGCACCAGGCACCAGACATCCCGCAGACGAGATTTTCCATAAGTCAGATGCGCAATCAGCATAAAGGGAAGCACCGTAAGTCCACCCTCCGCCACAATGCTGCCAACTGCCAGTATCCCAGCCGCCGCAAGAATTTTCAGTGGCTTCCAGGAGAAGTATTGCAGCGCTGCAAGCATGGTTGCGCCAAGCGCGAGGGTCAGAAAAATATTGTTTAAAACCGTGATGCCTTTGCTTTGCAGCAACACCCTCAGCGCCAGATTTCCCAGCAGCATCCCACCGGCCGCAAGGTAAAGCCGAAGCAGATATCTGCGCAGGTCATGGGTATACCGCACGCCCTCCGCAACGCAGTAGGCAAACCAAACCGCCACGCCGCGGGAAAGTACATGAAACACCATCGCCAGGTTTTCCGGAATCAGTCCCGGAACATGGTCTAAGTGATCCAGCACCATCAGGAAAGCCATAAGCAGCTTGATCTGGTACTGGTTCCATGCCAGCATTTTCTTCATAAGAGCACCTCCACAAAAGCTCTTGCATCAAAGGGCATCAGGTCGTCCGCCTGCTCGCCCACGCCCACAAACTTCACGGGGATTTGCAGGGCGTCCGCCACGGCGATGACGATGCCGCCCTTGGCGGTGCCGTCCAGCTTGGTCAGGGCAATGGCCGTGACCCCCGCAATTTCCTTGAACTGTTTTGCCTGAATCAGGCCGTTCTGGCCGGTGGTGCCGTCCAGAACCAGCAGAACCTCCTTGGCGGCGTCGGGCAGCTCCCGCGCCACAATGCGGCTGATCTTGTTCAGCTCGTTCATCAGGTTCGTCTTGTTGTGCAGCCGTCCGGCGGTGTCGATGAGGATGACGTCCACATCCCTGGCCTTGGCGGACTGAATGCCGTCAAACACCACGGAGGCCGGGTCTGCCCCCTCGTGCTGGCGGACAATGGACGCACCGCTCCTGCCCGCCCAAATTTCCAGCTGGTCTGCGGCAGCCGCCCGGAAGGTATCTCCCGCCACCAGCATGACCTTCTTTCCCTGAGAGGTCAGCTGCTTCGCGATCTTGCCGATGGTGGTAGTCTTGCCCACGCCGTTGACGCCGATGACCAGAATCACGCTGGGGTGGGTGGACAGATTCAGCTCCGTGTCCCCCACGGAAAGCATGTCCACCAGAATTTCCTTCAGCGCTTCCCGGGCTTCCTCCGTGGTTTTCAGGTGCTGCTCCCGGACGGCCTTGCGCAGCCGCTCCACAGCCTTGACGGAGGTATCCACGCCTAAATCCGCCAGAATCAGGCTCTCCTCCAATTCATCGTAAAAATCGTCGTCAATCTCGGAAAAGCCGGAAAACACGCTGCCCAGCGTGCCGCTGAGCGCTTCCCGGGTCTTGGTCAGTCCGGCCTTGATTTTGTCAAAAAAGCCCATAAAAATCTCCTTTTTATTCCACGATTCCCAAATATTCTTCCATCTGGTTCAAGTCCAGCCGCAGCAGCTTGCTCACGCCCTGCTCCTGCATGGTCACGCCGTAAAGCACGTCGGAGGCTTCCATGGTGCCCCGGCGGTGGGTGATGACGATGAACTGGGTCTTCTTCGCCAGATTGTGAAGATAGCTGGCAAACCGCTCCACGTTCCGGTCGTCCAGTGCCGCGTCGATCTCGTCCAGCAGACAGAAGGGCGTCGGCCGCACCTTCAGAATGGCGAAGTACAGCGCCGTCGCCACGAAGGCTTTCTCGCCGCCGGAGAGCAGCGTGATGGTCTTGACCTGCTTTCCGGGGGGCTGGACGCGAATTTCTATGCCGCAGGTCAGGGGATTTTCCGGGTCTTCCAGAACCAGCTGTCCCTTGCCGCCGCCGAACATTTCTTCAAAAGTCTGCCCAAAATAGTGGTCGATTTTCCCGAATTCCGAAACAAAAATGGTAGTCATCTCTTTGGTGATGTCCCGGATGACGCTTTCCAGCTCCCGCTTGGAGGTCAGAACGTCGTCCCGCTGGGAAGCAAGGTACGTGTAGCGCTCGTTGACCCGGGCGTATTCCTCGATGGCGCCCAGATTGGGCGTACCCAGCGCGGCAATTTTCCGTTTCAGCTCTGCCGCACGACGGTTTCCGGCGGTGACGTTTTCGATCTGGCCCCGATGCTCCGGGGCGGTGCCGGGGGTCAGGCCGTAGGAATCCCACAGCTTGTCCACGATCTGCTTTTCCTCCATGGAGGAAGTGACCTTCTTCTGCTCCAGCAGGGCGCAGGCGCGCTCCATGTTGAGAATGTCCTTGTTCTTTTCCTGTGCGTCCCGCTCGGCGCGGGTCTTGGAGGCTTCCGCTTCCGCCCGGTCTTCCAGCGTCTTTTGCATCAGGGCGTTCATCCGGTCGGACTCCGCGTCGTTTTCCTCCTGCTTGATTTTCAGCTGGGCGATCTCTCCTTCCAGACGGTGGGTGTCCTCCCGGATGGCATCCGCCAGCGATTCCTTCTTCTCCCGGTCGCCCTCCATGGCTGCCCGGAGGTTCTGGAGGTCCGCAATGTGGGTCAGCGCCGTACCCCGCTCGGCTTCCAGCGCCGCTTCCGCAGTTTTCAACTCCGTCATCTGTCCGGTGATGGCGGCGTTCGCTTCCGCCGCTTCCGTCTGACTGCCTTCCAGCTGTGCCAGCGTCTGCCGGGTCTCGGCAAGCTGCTGGGTGTAAACCTGAATTTTCGCCTGCTGTGCGGCATAGCGCTCCCGATCGGAGGTCTGCCGCGCGTTCAGCGCGTCCCGCTCCCGCCGGGCGGAGGTCTCCGCTTCCGTGATGGCGTTCAGCAAGATCTCAAACTGCTTTTCCTGCCCCTGCAGGCGCAGCACCTGATCCTCCGCGCCGCGAAGCTGATCCTGCGCCGCCTTCATCTGGAATTCCACCTGATCGCACTGCCGCTGGGCTTCCTGCAGATCCGCCTGGGCAACCAGCAGCTCCTGTTCCAGCTTCTTTTCCTGCGCCGTCAGCTTTTCCAGCTCGTTGGCACGGGACAGAATGCCAGCTTCCTTATTTACGGAGCCGCCGGTCATGGAGCCGCCGGGGTTCATGACCTGACCGTCCAATGTGACGATCTTGAACCGCCCCCGGTACTTCTGAGACATGGCGATGGCCGCGTCCATATCGGACACGATGACCGTCCTGCCCAGCAGATTTTCCACGATCCCGCGGTACTTTTCATCGCTCGCGGTCAATTCAGACGCAATGCCCACGAAGCCCCGGCAATTTTCCAGCCCGGTCTCCTGTAAGCTCCTGCCCTGAATATTGGACATAGGCAGGAACGTCGCACGACCGCCGCCGGTGCGTTTCAGGTAGCCGATGGCCGCCTTGCCGTCCTGCTCCGTCCCAACCACGATCTGCTGCATGGCCGCGCCCAGCGCGATCTCAATGGCCACCGTGTAGCTGTCCTCGGTGCGAATCAAACGGGACACGGGGCCGTGAATGTTCCGCAGCGTGCCCCGCTGGGCTTCCTGCATTACCATGCGGACAGCCTTGTTATAACTTTCAAAATCCCGTTCCATTGCCCGGAACACTCTGGCCTTGGCCGTCACGGAATCCCGCCGGGAGGTCATGTCCCGGATTTTTTCCTGCAATTCGTCCCGGCGTTTGACCCGGGTATTCTGCCGGAGGGTGTAGCCCGCGATGGTGTTGTTGGCCGCGGTCACTTCCTCCTGGGCTTTTTTCAGTTCCCTGCGGCAGTTATCCAGATTGGTCTGGGCTTCCTGCTGTCTGGCCGCGCCGGCGGACAGGTCGGCATTCAGCTGCTCCAACCGCTCCTTGGTCTGCGCCATGCTTTCTTCCAGACCCCGCACGTCTGCCTGACGTCCCGCGACATCCGCCGCCAGAGAGGATTCCTTCCCCCGCAGCTCCAGAAACTGCTTGGTCAGTCCCTGTGCGCTGGCCGTCATGGCGGTGAGCTTGTGCTGCAATTCGTCCAGCTCCCGGCGTTTTCCCGTGAGAGCCGCTTCAATTTCTTCAATTCTGGCCTTCGTCTGGTCGATCTGGGACACGATGCCGCCGGAGCGGTCTTCCTGCCCTTTCAGCTCTTCCTCAATGCGGGAAATGTTGGCGTTGTTGTTCTCCACATTGCCCCGAAGCACGGCCATCTGCCCGTCCAGCTGCTGATGCGTAGCGGACAGCATATTCACTTTCAGACGGACGGTTTCCAGTTCGCCGTCCCGGGTGCGCAGGGCTTCGCCCAGCTGGTCTGCCTGACGGTACAGGGCGTCCAGATCGTCATGGGCCTGCTGCAGAACGAAGGACGCGGACGCATAGTCCTCCTCCGCCTTCTTGGCGGCGGCGGAAAGCCTGTCCAGCGTATCCAGCCAAACAGCCACCTCCACGCCCTTCAGCTCGTCCTTCAGTTCCAGATATTTCTTTGCCTTTTCCGACTGCTGCTTCAGCGGCTCCAGCTGCAATTCCAGCTCGGAGACCTTGTCGCCGATGCGCAGAAGGTTGTCCTCGGTGGCGGCCAGCTTCCGTTCCGTCTCCTCCTTGCGGTGACGGTATTTGGAGATGCCCGCGGCTTCCTCAAAAATTTCCCGGCGGTCGCCGCTTTTCAGGGAGAGGATTTCGTCGATCCTGCCCTGACCGATATTGCTGTAGCCCTCCCGCCCAAGGCCGGTGTCCATGAACATCTCGTTGATATCCCGCAGGCGGGCGGACTGCTTATTGATGTAATATTCGCTGTCGCCGGAGCGGTAGTAGCGCCGGGTGACCATTACCTCGTCGGCGTCGTAGGCCAGCGCCCGGTCGGAGTTGTCCAGCGTCAGGGTCGCCTCGGCGAAGCCCACGGCGGTGCGCTTCTGGGTGCCGCCGAAGATCACATCTTCCATTTTGGCGCCCCGGAGGGTTTTGGAGCTTTGTTCGCCCATGACCCACAGAATGGCGTCGGAAATATTTGATTTTCCGGAGCCGTTGGGGCCGACGATGGCAGTAATGTCGTCGCCGAACCGGATCAGCGTCTTGTCC
>OLYK01000436.1_pt1 | contig 10774 bp, 8 predicted proteins | sample 1673651 | NCBI WGS metagenome assembly OLYK01 (sample SAMEA103958118, study PRJEB25191) | human gut metagenome | reverse complement strand
GGACTTTTTGTGTGCTATTCTATCCTCAGAGAAACCCCGATGATGCGGAAAATGCGATTTTCCTGACTGCGGTGGAGGTGGAACAGGATGAGACGACGAACGCTTTCTTACGAGGTGCGGCTGTTTGCAGGCAAAACAGACCCGGTGAACAGCGGCTTCTGGCTGCCGCTCTGGATGCACCTGCGGGATACGGCGGGTATTATGGTATATCTGGTGCAGAGGTGGCTGCCGGATAGCGTCCGTCAGCACATCGGATTGGACGAGGACCTGCTGACACAGACCGCCTGCTTTCTGGGATGGGTCCATGATCTTGGAAAGACTTCCGCAAATTTCCAGGGCCCTATCATGGCACAACTACCGGAGCCCAGACAGCGCCTGGAAAAATACACAACGCTCCGGTACCGGGAACAGAACCGCAAGTATTCACGTCACGCGCTGGCGAGCGAGGCCATTTTGCGGTGGCTGAAATGCCCCGACGGGCTTGCATCGGTAGCAGGCGCACACCACGGCAAGCCACAAACCGGGAAGAATGTGCTTGACCAGCTGGGGGATAAGAACGAAAGAGGCAGCTGGGAATCCAACTATTGGCCCGAGGGGGAACAGGAATTCTGGGAGAGCTGCTGGCGGGAACTGTTTGACTACGCCTTGCAGGAAAGCGGCTTTTCCAGCGTGGACGAGCTGCCGCAGCTGACCATCCCGGCTGAGATCCTGCTGACCGGCCTGCTCATCATGGCGGACTGGATCGCCAGCAACACCCGGTACTTTCCGCTCATTCCGGTGGAAGAGGAGGGCAGCGATACCCTGTATCCCGCCCGTGTCGATCGGGCGTGGGAAGCGCTGGACCTGACCTCTCCGTGGGAGGTGCAGTCGGATGTGACGGAACCGGGGGCGTTTGCGGAACGGTTCGGCTTCCCGCCCAACGAAGTCCAGCGGGCCATGCTGGAAGCTGTCAGCCGCACGCAGGAACCGGGTATCTTTATTCTGGAAGCGCAGATGGGCGTGGGCAAGACGGAAGCCGCGCTGGGCGCGGCAGAGATTTTAGCTAAGCACGGTGGTGAGGGCGGCGTCTTCTTTGGTCTGCCCACCCAGGCCACCGCCAACGGCATCTTTGAGCGGCTGCTGGCATGGGCCGAAAAGCAGCCGGATGGGTTGGAGCACTCCATCAAGCTGGCCCACGGTATGGCCGAACTGAACGAGGCCTACCTCCGATTGCAGCAGGACACGGTGCGGGTGGAGGAAGATCTGGAAGCAGACCCCGATGCTGACCCGGAGAGCCGGGTGATGGTGCATCAGTGGTTCCGGGGCAATAAGCAGGGACTGCTGGCTGATTTTGTCATCGGCACGGTGGATCAGCTGCTGATGGCGGCGTTACAGCAAAAACATGTGATGCTGCGCCACCTTGGCCTTGCGGGCAAGGTGGTGGTCATTGACGAGTGCCACGCCTATGACGCTTACATGAACTGCTATCTTGACCGGGCGCTGACCTGGCTGGGCCGGTACAAAGTGCCGGTGATCCTGCTTTCCGCTACCCTGCCCGCCAAGCGCCGGGTCGAGCTGGTCAGGGCCTATCTGAATGGAAGAACCGCGCCGGATGGCCCGTGGCAGACCTGCCGGGGCTACCCGTTGCTGACCTGGACGGACGGCAAACAGGTGGAGCAGATGACTATCCCACTGGAAACCGAACCACGCAGAGTGGAGACATTCCCGCTGACCGAGGAACAGCTGACTGACACTCTGCGCAGTGCCTTGCGGGAGGGCGGCTGTGCGGGCGTGATCGTCAATACCGTGAAAAAGGCGCAGGCCATTGCGGCCCGTCTGCGGGCAGAACTGCCGGAGTTTGAGGTGGTGGTATTCCACGCTCAGTTCCTTATGCCCGACCGTGCCGCCAAAGAAGAGGCGCTGATGAAGCGCATCGGCAAGCACTCCACCCCGGAACAGCGGGATAAGCTCATTGTGGTGGGCACGCAGGTGCTCGAGCAATCCCTTGATATCGATCTGGATTTTCTGGTCACAGAGCTCTGCCCCATGGATCTGATTTTACAGCGCATCGGACGGCTGCACCGCCACGAGAACCGCACCCGTCCCCGGCCGGTGGCGCAGGCCCGCTGTGCCGTGCTGGACACTGGGACGGAGGACTTCGACGAGGGCAGCAAGGCGGTTTACGGGGAATGGCTGCTCTGGCGCACCCGCAAGTTCCTGCCCACCGCCATCACCCTGCCCCATGATATCGCCCCGCTGGTGCAGGATGTCTATGGCTGGGAGCCCGACCCGCTGCCCGCCAGCCCGCAGAGCACTGCGGCCCGGGCGGAGTACGAAAAGGCCCAGCAAATCAAAATGGGCAAGGCGAAGACTTTTACCATCCTGCCGCCAGAAGAGCACAGAAAGCGCCCTTCCCTGAATACGCTGGATAATTGGATGGATGATGTGGGTGCTGTCAGTGACAATGGGGCCCGCGCGGCGGTGCGTGACGGCGATCCTTCCATTGACGTGCTGGTGCTGATGCGGGATGCGGCGGGAAATGTCCGCTTCCTGCCCGATGAAACGGGGCATCCCGGTGCCTGTGTGCCCACGGACGAGCCGCCTCAGCCGGAGATGGCGCTTCAAATTGCACGGCAGAAGCTGCGCCTGCCCGGATATTTCAGCAAACGGTGGTCGGTGGAACAGACCATCGACGCACTGGAAGCCCGGAACCGGGAGGTGTTCGGGCTGTGGCAGCAGTCGCCGCTGCTGCGGGGAGAACTGATCTTACTGCTGGATGACCACCTGACCGCACAGCTTGCCGGGCAGGTGCTGCAATACGACCGTGAAAACGGTCTGACCTACCGGAAGGAGGAAGAGAATGAAGCAAATTGAGTATAATTTGCTGGAGGAACGCTGGGTGCGGGTGCGCGGGCAGGATTACACCGTGCAGGAAGTTTCTCTGCCGGATGCCCTGCTGCACGCCCACGAATACCGTGACCTGGCTGGAGAACTGCCCACGCAGGATGCCGCCATGCTGCGGCTGCTGCTGGCGGTTCTGCACACGGTGTTTTCCCGGGTGGATGAAAACGGTACTCCAGCCCCCTTTGAGGAAACGGACGATGCCCTGATCCGCTGGGAGGAGCTGTACCGGCTGGGGCATTTTCCGGAAGCGCCCATCCGGGCCTATCTGGAGCAGTGGCGTGACCGCTTCTGGCTTTTCCACCCGGAACGCCCCTTCTGGCAGGTGCCGGAAGCGAGGATCGGCACGGAGTACACCGCTTCCAAGCTGAACGGGGAACTTTCTGAGAGCAGCAACAAGCTGCGGCTGTTCTCATCCTATGCGGGTGAGGGCAAGGAGGGTCTGACTTATGCCCAGGCGGCCCGCTGGCTGCTGAGTGTGAATGGCTACGATGACACCTCTGCAAAGCCCAAGGGCAAGGGTCTGCCCTCGGTGGGCGCTGGCTGGCTGGGAAAGCTGGGGTACATTCAGGCGCAGGGCAGCAACCTGTTCGAGACTTTGATGCTGAACCTCACTCTGCTCAAGGATGGCGTAGAACTGTGGGGGGAGAATCATCCCTGCTGGGAACTGGACGAGCCCCACAATGCAGAGCGCACAGAAATCGCCCTGCCGGACAATCCTGCGCAGCTGCTGACCCTGCAATCCCGGCGGCTCCTGCTCGACCGAGAGGGGGAAATCGTAACCGGATTTTCTCTGCTGGGCGGCGATTTCTTCCCCCGGGAGAACGCATTTGCAGAACAAATGACCGTCTGGCGTGACCCGGATGCCAAAAAGAGCAAAAAGACCGGGCAGGTCACCTTTGTGCCCAGCCGTCACGACCCGGCAAAGCAGTTCTGGCGGGAGTTTCCGGCAGTGTTCTGTGAGAAAGGGGAAAGCGTCCGCAGGCCCGGCGTTGTCCGCTGGGTGGAAATGCTTCAAAATGACCCGGACTGTCCGCTGGAACGCAAGCGGCTGATCCGCTTTGCCATCAGCGGCATGAAGTACGGAGATAAGGATTTCTTTGTGAACGATTCCTTCAGCGACAGCCTGACCTTTCAGGCCGCATTGCTGGGAGAACTGGGACGGCGCTGGACAGTGCCCATCCGGGATGAGATCGGGCGCTGCGAGCGGGCCGCGCAATATGTCGGCCGCCTTGCGTGGGAGCTCTCCCTTGCGGCGGGAGATAAGAACGATACGACCGCGGAATCCGCCTGCACCCAGTTCTACTTTACCATCGACCAGCCATTCCGGCTTTGGCTGCAGAGCATTGACCCCGAAACGGACAAGCTGGACGAAAAAGCCGATGAATGGCAGGAGAAAGCCCGCAAACTGGCCGCAGAGCTGGGCCGCCAGATGGTGGAGCGGGCCGGGAATGCTGCCTTTGTGGGCCATAGGGTCGAGGTGAAAACAGGCGGTAAAAAGGACGAAAAGAAAACCGTTCTGTATACGGCCCCCAAGGCCTACAATAGCTTCCTGTACAATCTGCGGAAGCTCTACCCGAAGAAAGAAGGAGGAACAGCATGATAACGGATGCGATCCATGATTATGTGGCCGGACAGCTGAGCGGGCTGTGGAGCCTGCCCAAACCCCAGCGGCGTGCCCGGCTGGCAGAGCTGCGCCGGGGCGTTGGGCATCAGCCCGGTGACCTGCCGGCGCTGTGGGGCAGCTTCCTGCAGGAACTGCCCAAAGAGCTCTGGGGCAGGGAAACGGCGGCAGGGGAGTGCCGGGAACCATCGGAAGCCGAGTGGGCGGTCTACCTTGCCCTGACTCTCTACGCCCTGCACCAGCAGGGAGAAGAGAACGTTTCCATGAATGAAAGGGGCTGCACGCTGGGCAGGGCGGTGCGCCTGCTGGCCCAGAATTCCGCAGCTGCCGCGCAGGACTGGACCGAGAGCAGCGTCCTGCGCCGGTTCAACGCACTGGCCACAGCGGATTCCATGCCCGAGGTGTCCCACTACCTCCGGGGGATGGTGCAGCTGTTCCGGGGAAATGAACCGAAGCTGAAACTGGATTACCCCCGGCTGGCTGTGGAGCTGTACCGGTTCCAGCTCCCGGATCAGGCAGCCAATGTCCGCCTGCAGTGGGGCCGGGACCTCTACCAGATGAATGCCGACACACCTGAAACCGAAGAAAAGGAGAACTGAAATGGATACCAAGCGTCTGTATGTTGATTTTCATGTGCTGCAAACGGTGCCGCCCAGCTGTGTGAACCGCGACGATACCGGCAGCCCCAAGACGGCTGTCTATGGCGGTGCCACCCGCGCCCGGGTATCCTCTCAGGCGTGGAAGCACGCGATCCGCAAAATGTTTGCCGAAGAAATGGCCGACATGGTCGAGACCGGAAAACGTACCCTGAAAGCAACTGACCTTGTGGCCGGGGAACTGGCCGCTCTGGCTCCTGAACTGGACAATGCCAGACTGAAAAAGGATGCAAAAAAGGCACTGGAAAATGCAGGCATCAAGCTGAAAGATGACAACAACGCCGCCCTGCTCTTTTTGAGCACGGCCCAGGCCCGGGCGCTGGCCCGGCTGGCCGCCGAGGACTGCGAGGAGAAGGATGACTACAAAAAGGCCCTGAAGGAGAACCCTTCGGTGGATATGGCTCTGTTTGGCCGGATGGTCGCCAGCGATCCTTCCCTGAATTACGATGCCGCCGCTCAGGTGGCCCACAGCATCTCCACCCATGCCGTGCAGAACGAGTTTGATTACTTCACCGCCGTGGATGACTGTGCCCCGGAGGATTCGGCAGGCGCGGGCCATCTGGGCACGGTGGAGTACAACTCTTCCACCCTGTATCGCTATGCTACCGTCAACATGGTGGAACTGGTGCACCTGCTTGGGGCTGAAAAGGCAGCCCAGGCTGTCCGGGTGTTCGGCGAAGCCTTCATCCGCTCCATGCCCACCGGAAAGCAGAACAGCTTTGCCAACCGCACCCTGCCGGATGCTGTCTATGTCACCCTGCGGGAAGATCAGCCTGTGAACCTCTGCGGTGCCTTTGAAAAGCCGGTGCGCAAGAGCCCCGAGGGCTATGCGGAACCCTCCAAGACGGCGCTGAAGCAGTATGCGCAGCAGGTATATGCCTGCTATGCGGATGCTCCGGCCCAGAGCTTTGCTGTGGGCATCGGGCTGGACGAGCTGGCCCCGGCCATGCCCCTGAACCAGATGCTCACCGCGCTGGAACGTGCCGTAAAGGAGAAGCTGCCCGGAAATGAGGTGTGACCATGGCAACGCTGTTGCTTCGGCTGGCCGCGCCCCTGCAATCGTGGGGTGCGGATTCCAAATTTGAGACCCGCAAAACGAACCGGGAACCCACAAAAAGCGGTATCATTGGCCTGTTGGCAGCGGCTCTGGGCCTGCGCCGGGACGATGCCGCAGGCCTTGCCCGGCTGAACGGCCTGCACTTTGCCGTCCGTGCTGACCGGGAGGGCAGCCTGCTGGTGGATTTCCACACCGCCAACCGGGAAGAGGATCGGAAAAAAGGCAAGGCTCCCTATGTGACCTACCGCCATTACCTGCAGGATGCGGTCTTTCTGGTGGGGCTGGAAAGCGAGGACACCACCCTGTTACAGGAGCTGGAAACGGCCCTGAAACATCCGGTCTACCCGCTGTATCTGGGGCGGCGTTCCTGCCCGCCCACCCTGCCGCTCTGCCTTGGTATCCGGGCCGGGGAACTGCTGGATACCCTGCGGGCAGAACCGCTGCTGGTGAAACAGAGGAATGGGGCCCCCTTGCGCATCGTGGCAGACGCGGACCCGGCGGATGCTGCTGCCGTGCCCCGGCGTGATCTGGCGGTGTCGTTCAGCCCCATCCACCGGCAGTACGGCTTCCGCCCGGTGCGGGAGTGGAACACAAACCCGCCGGAAATGCCCGGCGCGACCGAACATGACGCAATGGCAGAATTGAGGTGAGAAATCATGTATCTATCCCGCGCAGAACTTGACCCGACCCGCCGTGAGACCATGGTGGCGCTGATCTCGCCCCAGAAATTCCATGGTGCGGTGGAAAACGCTTTTGCCGGTGCGCGCCGCCGCAGGCTGTGGCGGCTGGATCGGCTGGGAGAAAAACTGTACCTGCTCCTGCTCAGTGAGGAACGGCCGGACCTGACCGCCCTGTGTGCGCAGTTCGGCACCGGTGCGCCCCCGGAGACCCGGCCCTATGACCCGCTGCTGGAACGGGTGACAGCGGGCAGCTGCTGGCAGTTCCGCCTGACTGCCAACCCCACCCGCAGCAAAAAAGACTCTGCCGACCATACGGCCCGGGGAACCCTGAAACCCTGCTATTTCGAGGTGGAGCAGGAGGAATGGCTGTGGGCGCAGGCCGCAAAGCACGGCTTTGCCGTCTCGGAGGGGTCGTTCGCAGTGACCCGGAAGCAGACCTATCACTTCAAGAAAAACGGCACCCGGCCTGTTACCCTGCTGGCTGTGACCTACGAGGGCATTCTGCAGGTGACGGACCCGGAGGCCTTCAAGGTCCTGCTGTGCGAGGGCGTTGGCCGGGGCAAGGCCTATGGCCTTGGCCTGATGACCATCATCCACAGGGGAGGAGACCATGGCTGAGATGCCGGGTATTGCGCGGCCCGAACGGCAGGCGCTGCCGCAGCTCCGGGACCGGATGACCTTTCTGTATCTGGAACACTGCACCCTTGGCCGGGACAATGGAGCCATTACCGTAACGGATGAAAAGGGAATCGTTCAGGTTCCGGCAGCGGGCATCTCTGTCCTGCTGCTGGGGCCCGGCACCCGTGTGACCCACCGTGCCATGGAGCTGATGGGGGATACCGGTGTGGCAGCGGTCTGGGTGGGGGAGCACGGCGTGCGGTTCTACGCCCATGGCCGTGCCCTGAGTGAGCACTCCCGCCTGTTGGAACGGCAGGCTGAGCGCTTTTCCAACCAGCGGGAGCATCTGGAAGTGGTGCGCAAAATGTACCAGCTCCGTTTCCCGGATGAGGATGTTTCCCACCTGACCACCCAGCAGCTCCGGGGCCGGGAGGGCAGCCGGGTGCGTACGGCATACCGCAAGGCCGCAAAGGCCACCGGTGTCAAATGGAATGGCCGGGTGTATGACCCCAATGATTTTTCTGCAGGCGACCTTGTCAATCAGGCTCTTTCGGCGGGCACGGCCTGCCTGTACGGCCTGGCCTTTGCGGTCATCACTGCGCTGGGCTGCGCGCCGGGACTGGGATTTGTCCACGTCAAGCACGAGGGCTCTTTTGTGTACGATATCGCCGATCTGTACAAGGCCGAGGTGGTCATCCCGCTGGCCTTCGAGGTAGCGGCGCAGGCTCCGCAGGATCTGCCCTCCGTTATGCGCCGCCGTGTGCGGGATGCCATGGTGGAACATCATATTCTGGAGCGGATGGTGCACGATGTCCGTTGGCTGCTCCTGAACGAAGAGGAGCAGGCGGCGGAACCGGAAGCGGTCTATCTCTGGGACAGCAAGATCGGCACCGTTGCCAACGGCGTAAACTACTTCGATGCGGAAGAAGGTGAGGAGCCATCGTTGTCCTGACTATGACAAACTGTCCGCCCAGCCTGCGGGGTGACCTGTCCAAGTGGCTGTGCGAGATCAACACCGGCGTGTATGTGGGCAATGTGAGCAGCCGTGTGCGGGATGCCATCTGGGATCGCGTCTGCGAAAACCTGAAAAATGGGCAGGCAACGCTGGTGTTCAACACCAACAACGAACAGCGGATGGATTTCCGCACCCACAACACCAGTTGGGAGGCCGTTGATTTCGAGGGCATCAAGCTGATGCGCCGCCCGCTGCCCCGGACGCAGGCCCCGGCGGCTGATCTCAAACCGGGATTCAGCAACGCTGCCAAACGCCAGATGGCTCAGAAAATGGCCCGGAAGAAAGCCGCCGCCCCTGCCAAGGAAGAAAGCTACACCGTGATCGACCTTGAAACCACCGGTCTGAACGCCGCCTCAGATGCCATTGTGGAATACGGTGCTCTCCGTGTGCGGGATGGTCAGCCTGCCGAAGAATTTTCGGCCCTTGTCCGGGGCACAGAACCTCTGCCGGATGTGGTGGCAAAGCTCACCGGCATCACGCCGGAGGAGCGGAGCGGCGGTATGGAGCCGCTGGCCGCGCTGGAGGCGTTCCTCGCATTCGTGGGCAAAGACACGCTGGTGGGCTATCACCTGAAATTTGACCTCGATTTCTTGCGTGCGGCCTGCATCCAGAATGACAGACCCCTGCTCACCAACCGCAGCATCGATGTTTTGCCCCTTGCCCGCCGTAAGGTGTCGGGGGTGATGAACTATAAGCTGCTCACGCTGGCCCGGCATTTTGAGGTTGCCCAGCAGGAGCCCCATCGCGCCCTGCCCGACTGCCGCCTGATCCAGCAGGTCTATGCAAAACTGAATGAAATGGGATCGGCCCGCTGATAAAAATGCCGCTTCTATGGGATCTTTTTAGTCTTTTCCCCGCCTACGCGGGGGTGATCCCAAGTATGCCGCCCGAAGTGGCCGCATACTGGGCTTTTCCCCGCCTACGCGGGGGTGATCCTAGCTGAACCGTGTGTTTCTCGTCCACATTCTCCTTTTCCCCGCCTACGCGGGGGTGATCCCTGTTTGAGCCCTGGCTGTTGATATAGCTGCTTCTTTTCCCCGCCTACGCGGGGGTGATCCGCGGGCCGAGCGGGTCTTTAAGCGGTCGGGGCACTTTTCCCCGCCCACGCGGGGGTGATCCCAGCACCACCGTTTACCAGAATGAGAGAGGGGCCTTTTCCCCGCCCACGCGGGGGTGATCCCGGCTGCGGCCCAACTTGACCGGGCCGGGCTTGCTTTTCCCCGCCCACGCGGGGGTGATCCTTATAACCCCCGGTCGGAATGGTACGGAACGTACTTTTCCCCGCCCACGCGGGGGTGATCCCTGTAGGTAACACAACCTTTAGCCACGCTCAGGCTTTTCCCCGCCCACGCGGGGGTGATCCCTGGCATACTCTGCCGCATGGTCTGACCTGCAACTTTTCCCCGCCCACGCGGGGGTGATCCCTGCCGCCGCTGGTGGTCGGCGTGGCAGGGTGACTTTTCCCCGCCCACGCGGGGGTGATCCTAATTCACGTCCTTTCGTTTATTTATCCGTTTCCTTTTCCCCGCCCACGCGGGGGTGATCCCGGTTTTGATTAGCTGGATTGCTTCTCGTAGGTCTTTTCCCCGCCCACGCGGGGGTGATCCTTTAACGGCGCAGTTCCCGCGCCCAGTGTAGAACTTTTCCCCGCCCACGCGGGGGTGATCCCAACACCACACGTTGCATGCCTTTGTACAGCGTCTTTTCCCCGCCTACGCGGGGGTGATCCCATCAAGTCGGATAGCATTTCCATCACAGACGGCTTTTCCCCGCCCATGCGGGGGTGATCCCAGGCTTGCCACCGAATCGATTTCAGCCGGACGCTTTTCCCCGCCTACGCGGGGGTGATCCTGGGCCATATACTGGCGGCACTGATGCCGGAAACTTTTCCCCGTCTACGCGGGGGTGATCCCAGTTGCAGCACCATGCAAAAGCTGACGGCCAACTTTTCCCCGCCCATGCGGGGGTGATCCGTCCAGCACCGGGTAGGGGTGGATGCTCTTTGTCTTTTCCCCGCCCATGCGGGGGTGATCCCGTGGAACGTTATCGCTGGCAGATTTTCCGCTCCTTTTCCCCGCCCTCGCGGGGGTGATCCCCACAGCTATCAGCAGGGACTTGAAAGGTTCTGCTTTTCCCCGCCCATGCGGGGGTGATCCTAACGGGTATACTAGCTCCCCAAAGAGGGCCCTCTTTTCCCCGCCCATGCGGGGGTGATCCTATGCTGATGCAGATGGGCTATAACAC
>OLYK01000428.1_pt1 | contig 10864 bp, 11 predicted proteins | sample 1673651 | NCBI WGS metagenome assembly OLYK01 (sample SAMEA103958118, study PRJEB25191) | human gut metagenome | reverse complement strand
GCTTCGACATTGACCCGGACCAGAAGATCTATGACATGTCCGTGTCCCAGAAGCAGACGGTGGAGATCGTGAAGGTCCTGTACCGCGGGGCCAACATCCTGATCCTGGACGAGCCCACCGCCGTGCTGACCCCCCAGGAGACCGACAAGCTGTTTGCCGTCATGCGCAACATGAAAAACGACGGCAAGTCCCTGATCATCATCACCCACAAGCTCCACGAGGTGCTGGACGTGTCCGACCGGGTGGCGGTGCTGCGCAAGGGTGAGTATATCGGTTGCGTGCAGACCAAGGACGCCAACCAGCAGTCCCTGACGGACATGATGGTGGGCCACGCCGTTACCCTGAACATCGACCGCCCCACCCCCGTGAACGTGAAGCCCCGGCTGGACATCAAGGGCCTGACGGTCTTTGACGAGATGGGCGTCAAGCGCCTGGACGACGTGACCTTCACCGTCAACGCCGGCGAGGTGCTGGGCATTGCCGGTATCGCCGGCTCCGGCCAGCGGGAGCTGCTGGAGTCCATTGCGGGCCTGTATCCCGTGGCCTCCGGCTCCGTCACCTATTATAATCCCGAAAACGACCAGCCCAAGGAGCTGGTGGGCCTGAACCCCATGGCCATCCGCAAGAGCGGCATCGCCATGTCCTTCGTCCCGGAGGACCGGCTGGGCATGGGCCTGGTAGGCTCCATGGGCATGACCGGCAACATGATGCTGCGCTCCTGGCGGAAGGGCGGCGGCATCTTCCTGGACCGCAAGGACCCCGAGGCCCTGGCCAACCGCATCTGGCAGGAGCTGGAGGTGGTGACCCCCAGCACCAGCTTCCCCGTGCGCCGCATGTCCGGCGGCAACGTGCAGAAGGTCCTGGTGGGCCGCGAGATCGCCCAGCAGCCCGCCGTGCTGATGACGGCCTACGCCGTCCGCGGCCTGGACATCAACACCTCCTATACCATTTATAATCTGCTGACCGAGCAGAAAATGAAGGGCGTGGCCGTGGTGTATGTGGGCGAGGATCTGGACGTGCTGCTGGAGCTGTGCGACCGGATCGTGGTTCTGTGCGGCGGTCAGGTCTCCGGCGTGGTAGACGCCCGGACCACTGACAAGCACCAGGTCGGCGCGCTGATGACGCTGGTGAACAAAGGAGGCAAAGCGGATGAATAAGAAATCCCTGTTCCACATTTCCAAGCGGGACACCCTGCCGTGGTACACCAACGTGGCCATCCGGGGCGGCGCCATCATCCTGGCGCTGGTGGTGTGCGCCCTGGTCACCACCATCCTCACCGGCGAAAATCCCCTGAGCATTTACGGCACCATCCTCAAGGGCGCCTTCGGCACCGCCCGCAAGAGCTGGACCACCTGGGAAAACGTGGCCATTCTGCTGGGCATCTCCCTGGCGGTGACCCCCGCGTTCAAAATGCGCTTCTGGAACATCGGCGCAGAGGGCCAGGTGCTCATCGGCTACGCCGCCGAAGAGATCCTGACCCGTGCCAATGACGAAGGCGCCGACCTCATCGTCATGGGCACCCACGGCCGCAAGGGCATCGACCGCATCCTCTTCGGTTCCGTGGCTGAAAAGGTCGTCAAGAACGCGTCCATGCCTGTGCTGACCGTTCGCCCCACCAACTAGGCCATGTCCCGCCGGATCGGGGACTGACCACGGTTTCTCGGGCCGCCGCACCTGCGGCGGCCCTTTTTTCTTTGCATCTGGAGTCTGTATGTACACCTGCGCCGTCCGCCCGGAAATAGCCGCCCTGAGCGCCTATGTTCCCGGCATGTCCATTGCCGAAATTCAGGAGAAATACGGCCTTGCCAAGGTCGTCAAAATGGCCAGCAACGAGAACCCCCTGGGCGTCTCGCCCCTGGTGAAGGAAGCCCTGGGCCTGCACGCCGGGACCGCCTTCCGCTATCCCCAGGGCGGCAATCCCCGCCTGGTGGCGGCCCTGGCCCGCACGCACGGCGTCAGCCCCGACCAGGTGGTGGTGGGCAACGGCTCGGACGAGATCATCGACATGCTGATCCGCATGCTCCTGGTGCCGGGCAAGCATTCCGTGGTCTGCTTCGATCCCTGCTTCAGCATCTATCCCATCCAGGCGCAGGTCTGCGGCGTGGAAGTGCGCCGCCAGCCCCTCAACCCGGATTTCAGCTTCGACCTCGACGCCCTCTTCGCCCTGGTGGATGACGGCACCCGGCTGGTCTTCGTGACCACGCCGGACAACCCCTCCGGCTACTGCCCGCCGCTGGCCGACGTGCGCCGCCTGGCGCAGCGCCTTGGCGAGCGCTTTCCCCACTGTCTGCTGGTGGTGGACGAGGCCTACATGGACTTCGCGGGCGACAGCCCCGAGGACGAGGCCCGCTTTTCCCTGCTGGCCTCCGGTGACGTCCCGGACAACGTGGCCATCATGCGCACCTTCTCCAAAAGTTACGGCCTGGCCGGACTGCGCCTGGGCTACGGCATCCTGCCCGCGGAGCTGGCCCAGTATTACTGGCGGGCCCGCCTGCCGTTCTCGGTCAACATCCTGGCCGAGGAAGCCGGCATCGCCGTGCTCCAGGACAGCGCCTTCCGGGCCGCCACGCTGGCATGTGTGCGCGCCGGTCGCCGCCGCCTGACCGAAGGCCTGCGCGCCCTGGGCTGCACGGTGTGGCCCAGCGCCGCCAACTTCATCATGCTGCGCCTGCCCGAAGGCTGCGGCACGGCGGCGGCCTGCTTCGAGGCCCTGCTGCGGCGCGGCATCATCATCCGTCCGCTCAAGAGCTACAGCCTGCCCGAACATCTGCGCGTGAGCGTGGGCAGCGACGAAGAGAACAGGGCCTTCCTCGAGGCCATGCGGCAGTGGATGCAGGAGGTGCGGGCATGAGGACGACCCTGCCTGTGGTGACCCTGGACGGCCCCGCCGGTGTGGGCAAGACCACGCTGGCCCAGCAGCTGGCCGAGAGCCTGCACGTGGCTTATCTGGATACCGGTGCCATGTTCCGTTGCCTGGCCCTCAGGCTGGGCCCCGGCGCGGAGGCCCTGCCCGAAGAGGAACTGCGCGAAAAGTGCCGCCAGTGGACCTTCAGCCTGTCCGGCAAGGGAAGGGCCTCCACGGTATGCTGCAACGGCGTGCCCGTCCGCGGCGAGATCCGTACCGAGCAGGTGGGCATGCTGGCCGCCCGCATCGCCACGGTGCCCGTGGTGCGCGAGGTGCTGCGCGAGGCCCAGCGGGCCATGGGCGAAGCCACGCCGCTGGTGGTGGAAGGGCGCGACATGGGCACGGTGGTCTTTCCTGACGCCCGTTTCAAATTCTTTCTGGATGCCTCCCCCGAAGTGCGGGCCCTGCGTCGCCTGCGCGACCTGGCCGCCCGCGGGGTGGAAGCCGATCTGGTGACGCTCACCGAGCAGATCCGCCAGCGGGACTCCCTGGACCGCAACCGGGCCGTGGCGCCCCTGCGTCCCGCTGCCGATGCCGTCATCGTGGATACCTCGGAGCTGGACATCGCCGGTGTGCTGGGCGTGCTGGTGCACCGCATCAGCGTGCACGAAGGCAGCGTGACCCTGCTGCCGTAGACGGAAGCGGCGGATGCCACAGGACATGACGACGGGCCGGAAGGGAGATCCCTTCCGGCCCGTTCGCGTTCCTGTTGCGGCCGGAGAGGCGCAGGAGGCGGAGCCGACGACCTCTTGCGGCAGGCAGTTCCCTGTCCGGGAGGTGAAAGAGAGTGCCGCACGGCAGGGGCGGCCGCATACGTTTCCCGGGCTTTCCCCGCAGTTTTTGGGCACCCGGTGCGTCCGGGAGGCCGGGGAGGGACCCGCGCGGCGTGGCGACGCTGGCAGACGCGCGCCGTGGCAGGGGGGACAGAGAAGGGGACCTCACCGCCGGAGCGGGAGGTCCCCCAAAAATCGGCCTGTGGCGCGGGGGCCGTCTAGGCGTGGTGGCGGCGCTGCAGGTGGTCGCGCAGGATGATGGCCAGCAGGTTCATGCCCAGCACCAGCAGGATGAGGACCAGGCCCGTGCCGTACTGGAGCGGGCGGGTCTTCTCGATGTCCGTACCGGCGGTGGCCAGCACATACATGTGGTAGGGCAGGGCCATGACCGAGCTGAAGAGGGAATCCGGGTTCTTGGGCGTATAGAAGACCGCGGCGGTGAACATGATGGCCGCCGTTTCACCGGCAGCGCGGGCCACGCCCAGGATGGCGCCGGTGAGCATGCCCGGCATGGCGCAGGGCAGGACCACGCGGGCGATGGTCTGGGCCTTGCCCGCACCCAGGGCCAGGGAGGCCTGGCGGTAGGTATCGGGCACGGAGCGCAGGCTCTCCTCGGCGGTGCTGATGATCACGGGCAGGGTCAGCACGGCCAGGGTCAGCACACCGGACAGGATGCTGACGCCCATGCCGCAGAAGGTCACGAAGAACGAAAGCCCGAACAGGCCGAAGACCACCGAGGGCACCCCGGCCAGGTTGTTGACCCCCAGACGCACCATGCGGGCGAAGGGGGCGTTGCCCGCGTATTCGTGCAGGTAGACGGCCGTGGCCACGCCCAGGGGGAAGTCCAGCAGCAGGGAGCCCAGGGCCAGGATGGCCGTGCCCACGATGCAGGGTAGGATGCCGCCGGCGGTCATCATCTCGCGGGGCGGTGTGCTGAGGAATTCCCAGCTGAGGGCGGGCAGTCCCTGCACCAGCAGGAAGAGGCAGATGGCCACCAGCAGGATGACGTTGAAGGCGGCCACCAGCCGCAGGGTGCCGAGCATGGCGCCCTGGACGAAGAGGCGGCGGCGCGGATCGGGTGTCGCAAGAGGCATGGAAGGGCTCCTTAAAGGCTGGCCGAGCCCACCTGACGGTGTTTTTCGGCGATGCGGGAAGCGATCATGTTGAATGCCAGCGTCATCAGGAACAGGACGATGCCTGTGGCGAACAGGGCGTAGTAATGGTCGCTGCGGAAGGGGGCTTCAGCCATTTCGGCGGCGATGGAGGCGGGCATGGGCCGCACGGGGTCCAGCAGGGACTGGGGCAGCATGGCCGCGCCGCCGGCCGCCATGAGCACCACCATGGTCTCGCCCATGGCGCGGGACATGCCCAGCATGATGGCTGTGCCGATGCCGGACAGGGCCGCGGGCACCACCACGCGCACGATGGTCTCCCAGCGGGTGGCGCCCAGCGCCAGGGAGGCCTCGCGCAGGGAGCGGGGCACGGCGCGCAGGGCGTCCTCGGAGACGGAGCAGATGGTGGGCAGGCTCATGACGGCCAGCACCAGCGAGGCGTTGAGCAGGTTGAGGCCCGTGGCGGCGCCCAGCACGTCCTGGAGGAAGGGGGCCAGCACCACCATGCCCAGGAAGCCCAGCACCACCGAAGGCAGGGCCGCCAGCAGTTCCACGAAGGGCTTGATGACGCGGCGGGCGAAGGGCGGCGCTATCTCGGCCAGATACACGGCCGTCATGACGCCCAGGGGCACGGCCAGCAGCGAGGAGAGCACGGTGACGGCCACGGACCCCACCAGCAGCGGAAAGATGCCGAACAGGCCGGGATCTTCCGTGGGGTACCAGAGGTCGCCCAGCAAAAAGTCCAGCGGGCTCACATGCCGGAACAGGGGCAGGCCTTCGGTGAACAGGAAGATGACGATACCTGCCAGCGCCAGCAGGGACGAGGCCGCGATGGCGGTGAGGCAGATGCGGATGGCCCGCTCGCGGGAAGAGCTGAACATGGTTTTCTCCGAAGGTTTCCTTGCGGGACGCGCCCGCCGGAGGAAGCGGGAAAAAAGCGGAAAAAGAGGAAAGGGGAGGCAGGCCGGCATGATCGGCCAGGCCGGCACGGCCCTTTCCCCTTGCGGGGGACCGGGCAGGGGGCCCCGGAAGGAGAGGGGGGGGGCCGCCCGCCCGGCGCTGCGGGGCTTAATGCTGCAGGGGGACGTAGCCCACGGCCAGGACGTCCTTCTGGCCCTTGTCGGCGGCCAGCAGGTAGTCCACCAGCTTCTTCACGCCGCCCTTGGGCTCGCCGTCGGTGAAGATGTAGAGTTCGCGGGCGATGGGCCATTCGCCGTCCAGGGCGGTCTTGGCGTTGGCGGTCACCTTGCCCACGGTCAGGCCCTTGACGCTCTTGTCAAGATAGCCCAGGCCGATGTAGCCAAGGGCGTTCTTGTTCTTGGCTACGGCCTGCACCACGGTGCCGTTGGAGGCCTGCATCAGGGCGGCGGGGGTCACGCGTTCCTTCTTCATGACCAGCTCCTGCCAGGATTCAAAGGTACCGGAAGAGGTATCGCGGGAGATGACCACGATGGGGGCATCCTGGCCGCCCAGTTCCTTCCAGTTGCGCACCTTGCCGGCGTAGATGGCGGACAGCTGTTCCAGGCTCAGGTCCTTGACGGGGTTCTCGGGGTTGACCACGGGCACGATGGCGTCCACGGCCACGGGGATGCGCACGGGCTTCACGCCCTTCTTTTCAGCGGCGGCGCGTTCCTTGTCCTTGATGTCGCGGGAGCTCATGGCCACGTCGCACTGCTTTTCGCCCAGGGCCTTGATGCCGTTGCCCGAACCGCCGCCGGAGATCACCAGCTTGATGTCGGGGTTGGCGGCCATGAAGGATTCGGCGGCCTTCTGCATGACGGGCAGCACGGTGGTGGAGCCGTTGACGACGATATCCTGGGCGTGGGCGGCCACGCTCAGACCCAGGGCGGCACAGGTAAGGACCAGAGTTTTGGCGAGATTCATGATAGTGCTCCTTCAAAAGGAAAAAAGTCGTTGCTTCGGCTCGATCCCGAAGCACCTTCCTTTTCCTCAGGCATTGTTACAGGAATGTGACGCCACGGCGAAGATGCGGAGACACTTTCAGCCCCACGGTTTTTGCCGCCCCGTCACACAATTGTAACCTTCCGGGCGCATTGCTGGCGCATGGGAAAGGCACTACTTCTCCAAGGCAAAGGATGACTCCATGCAGCGTATACTTGTTATTGAAGACGAAAACGATATCCGCCAGCTGCTGCGCTTCAACCTTGAGCGCGAAGGCTTTGCGGTACTGGAAGCGGCCGACGGGCTGGGAGGGCTGCACATGGCGACCTCCGAGCTGCCCGACCTGGTGGTGCTGGACCTCATGCTGCCCGGCATGGACGGCTGCGATGTCTGCCGCAGGCTCAAGGCCCAGCCGGTCACGGCGGCCATCCCCGTGCTCATGCTCACGGCCCGCGGCGAGGAAGTGGACCGCATCGTGGGCCTGACCCTGGGGGCCGATGATTATGTGGTCAAACCTTTCAGCGTCCGGGAGCTGGTGTTGCGCATCCGGGCCATCCTGCGCCGCGGCAGCCGTCCCGGCATGGGGTCGGCCCTGTGCCGCGGGGCCCTGCTGCTGGACGTGGAGGCCCACCGCGTGACCCTGGACGGGCAGGAAGTGCCCTGACGGCCACGGAGTTCCGTCTGCTGGAAGACCTCATGCGGCATGCGGGCGCCGTGCGTACCCGCGAACAGCTGCTCAATGCGGTCTGGGGATATTCGTTCGAAGGCTACGCCCGTACGGTGGACACGCATGTGCGCCGTCTGCGGGCCAAACTGGGTGAAGAAGCCGCCGCGCTGGAGACCGTGCGCGGCGTCGGTTACCGCTTGAGAGGCTGAGATGACGGGGATGTTCCGTTCTTTTAGGGCCCGGATCTTCTGGGCCATCCTGCTGGTGGCCGCGGTGGCCGCAGGGCTCTCCCTGTGGCTGACGCGTGAATGGCTGGAAGAGCGCCAGCTCGACGAGGCGCGCACCGGCCTGCTGCGCGAGGCGCGCGTGGCGGGCGAGCGGATGCTGCGCGGCGAAAACGATCTGGCGGCCCTGACCCGTGTGCTCGACCTGCCCGACCTGCGCCTTTCCCTGCTGGATGCCGACGGCAGGGTGCTGGCGGAGACCGGCGGCGTTTCGCCCGAAGGCATGGACAACCACGGCGACCGGCCCGAAGTGGTGCAGGCCCGCAGCGGGGGGGAAGGCTATTCCCTGCGTGCCAGCGGCACCCTGCACAGGAATTTTGCCTATGCGGCCCGCCGCCTGCCTGACGGGCGCGTTTTGCGCCTGGCCCTGCCGCTGGACAGCGTGAACCTGCTCATCCAGAAGCGCCTGCACGTCTTCGCTCCCATGATCCTGCTGGCCGTGGTGCTGGCCGTGGTGCTGGCCGCCTTCATCTCCGGCGCCATGCGGCGTTCCCTGGGACAGATGGTGGACGTGGTCTCGGCCATTTCCCGCGGCCGCCTGCAACGCCGCCTGCGCCGTCTGCCGGGCACGGAATTCGCCCCCCTGGCCGAGGCCGTGAACCGCATGGCCGACAGCATCGGCGAACAGGTGCGCATCGCCTCGGACAAGACCGCCCAGCTGGAAAGCGTGCTCAACACCATGAGCGACGGCGTGCTCGTCCTGGGCCCGCAGGGCCGCATCCGCCGCTGCAACGGCGCCTTTGCCCGTCTCTTCCCCCAGGTGACCGACATGGCGGGCAGCCCGGTCATCGAGGTGATCCCCTCGCCCGAACTGCAGGATGCCGTGGATGCCCTGCTGCGTTCGGCCCAGGTGGCGCGTACCGCCTCCGGCAGCGGTGACGAGGATCTGGACGTGCCCCGTTCCCTGCGCCAGGTGCAGCTGCATCTGGGCGGCCGGGCCTTTTCGGTGCTCATTTCCCTGCCCGTGCTGGCCGATGCCCGCCTGGGCGCGGTGCTGGTCTTCCGCGACATCAGCGATTTGATGCAGCTGGAACGCATCCGCAGCGATTTCGTGGCCAATGTCTCCCATGAGCTGCGCACGCCGCTGACCGCCATCCAGGGCTATGCCGAGACCCTGCTCAGCATGGATTCCCCGGAACAGGCGCAGCACTTCGCGGCCATCATCTACCGGCACAGCTGTTCCCTGGCCCGCATGCTGGAAGACCTGCTGGTGCTGGCCCGTCTGGAAGGCCAGGGTGGCGCCCTGGAGCTTTGTCCCACGGAATGCGCCGCCACCCTGGAGGAGGCGGGCAGCCTGTGCCAGACCCGCCTGCAGGAACGCAGTCTGCGTCTGGAAGGGCATCTGGAAGAGCTGCCCCCCGTGCTGGCCGACGACCGCCTGCTGACGCTGGTGTTCCGCAACCTGCTGGAGAACGCCTGCCGCTATGCCGAGGAGGGCACGGCCATCCGCGTCACGGGCCGGGTGGAAGGTGACGACGTGGTCATCCGCGTGGTGGACGACGGCGCCACCATCCCCGCGGACGACCTGCCGCGCATCTTCGAGCGCTTCTATCAGGTGGAACGCCATCGCGGGCAGAACTCCACGGGCCTGGGACTGGCCATTTGCAAACATGTGATCGAACGGCACGGCGGCCGCATCTGGGCTGAAAGCCCGGCCGAGGACGGCAGCACGGCCATCATCTTTACCCTGAGGCGCGCGGACGCCCCCCGGACGCCCGCGCAGGAGTAGTTATGGCAACAGCACTTTCGGCGCAGAAGATCAACGTCTACTACGGCGCTTCCCGCGCCCTGCAGGACGTCAGCCTGGATTTCGAGACCGGCGGCGTCACGGCCCTCATCGGCCCTTCCGGCTGCGGCAAGTCCACGTTCCTGCGTTGTCTCAACCGCATGAACGACCTGATCCCCGGCTGCCGGGTGGAAGGCCGCATCATGCTGGACGGCGAGGACGTCAACCAGCCCCGCACCAATGTGGTGCGCCTGCGGCAGAAGGTGGGCATGGTCTTCCAGAAGCCCAACCCCTTCCCCAAGAGCATCTTCGAGAACGTGGCCTACGGCCTGCGCGTCAACGGCGTCAGGGACGAGAACCTCATCACCGAGAAGGTGGAGCTGGCCCTGCGCCGCGCCGCCCTCTGGAACGAAGTGGAAGACCGCCTTTCCTCCTCGGCCCTGGGCCTTTCCGGCGGCCAGCAGCAGCGTTTGTGCATCGCCCGCGCCCTGGCCGTGGAACCGCAGGTGCTGCTCATGGACGAGCCCGCCAGCGCCCTGGACCCCATCGCCACCCGCAAGGTGGAAGAGAGCATCGTGGAGCTCAAGGAAGGCCTGACCATCATCATCGTGACCCACAGCATGCAGCAGGCGGCCCGCATCTCCGACAGGACGGCCTTCTTCTACATGGGCCGTCTGGTGGAAAGCGACAGCACGGACGTCATCTTCACCCGTCCGTCCCAGAAAGAGACGGAAGACTACATCACAGGCAGGTTCGGTTAATGGTTCTTCAGGATTACACGCCCCAGCACATGCTGGCCACGCTGCGCACGCGCCTGCTGGTCATGTATGCGCAAGTGGACATCGCTTTGGAAGAGGCTGCGCGCTCCTATGAAAAGGGCGAGGCCGTGCGCGCCATCGCCGTCTGTGACGGTGATACGGCCATCGACGCCCTGGAAAACGAGATCGACGAGCTCTGCCTGCGCCTCATGGCCCGCATCAAGCCCGTGGCCGGTGATCTGCGCTTCGTGGTGGCCGCCCTGCGCATGGTGGTGGATCTGGAACGCATCGGCGACGAGGCCGTGACCGTGGCCGAGCAGACCGTGCTCATGGAGGATGTGCCCGGGCGGCGCATCCTGACGGACGAGGTCTGCGGCATGATGCAGCGGGCCCGCGAGGCCTTCATGCGCGCCATGGACTGCTTCCGCGAAGGCAACGGGCAGGAGGCCCTGGCCCTGCGCAACTGCGAGGACGAGGCCCTGCAGAACGAGATGCGCATCGTGCAGCGCCTGCTGGAGCTGCTGCGGCAGGAAGAAGACAAACGCCCCGATCCCCAGCTGGTCATGCATACCCTGCTGGTGGTGCGTGCCCTGACCCGCATCTGGCGGCGCTCCGTCAATCTGGCCGAGCAGGTCTACTTCATGCAGCACGGCCAGAGCCTCAAGCACAGTGCCGACAAGAAGTAACACATCATCTTCCCTTGTTTTCCGGTAAAAGCGGGTGCAGGCCACTGCCCC
>OLYK01000425.1_pt1 | contig 10892 bp, 10 predicted proteins | sample 1673651 | NCBI WGS metagenome assembly OLYK01 (sample SAMEA103958118, study PRJEB25191) | human gut metagenome | reverse complement strand
CACCATATGTTTTGATAATTATATTTTATTTTGCCAGCGACGGGATGACGCTGCCGCCGTGAGGCAGGACGTTCACCGTCGGCTTTGAGATGCCTTTTTCCGCACACTGTGCCTGCGCCATGGCCCAGGCGTCCTCCACGGTCTCCGCGGGGATCTGTCCCGTTTTCCGCACGAGGTCGAAATTTTCCCGGCGCGTCACCATATAAATGGTGTACTTATGGGCGAGGCAGAACAGATTGAACGCCGCAAAGAAGGGAATGGTGAAGTTTTCCCGGAGCGCCCGCTCCATGTCGGCCTCGCTGTCGAAGCGGAAGCTTCCCATGAAGGCCGGCGGGTCCATGATCTCCGGGGACTCCACGATGGCGATGATGATGCCGCCGGGCTTCGTGGTCTCCGCCGCGGCGTCGTAGAATTTGCAGCCCTGATAGAGATTGACGTCCTTCGGATAGCCGCCGGCGCAGCCGAAGGTCACGTCCGCCCGCTCGCGGTAGGTCACCTTCTGGATGCGCGCCACCTCGCGGACGCCCTCCAGCCAGGCCTTGTAAGGGTCGCCGCCCACCATGCGGCAGATCTGCCCCTCGTCATTCACCACAGAATGGACGAGGAAACAGGGCTTTACCATGTCGCACGCCTCCTGCATGTCGTCGCTGACGGGATTGTTTTCCAGCACCGCCGCCCGCGTGGCGGGATTGACGCCGCCGCCGAACTGGTCTGCCAGCGCATGGCAGTGATTCTTCTGGATGGTGTCCCACCCGGCCACGCCGGGGAGAATGAGCTTGCGGCCGCCGCCGTAGCCCGCAAAAAGATGGGTGGTGATGCCGTTCACGAGGATAACCTTGTCCGCCTCCACCACGCGCCGGTCGAGCCATACGGGCGTATCGAGCTTCGTATGTCCCATGAAGACCAGATTGTCCTTGTCGCGGCTGTCGTGCTGATACAGCCGGATGCGGCGGGCCACCTCCTCACCGACGACGCGGACGTCCTCCTCCGGCGTGTGCGCGCGGTGCGTGCCCTGCGCGAAGACCACGTACATATCGCTGTCGGGGATGCCCGCGCGGTTCAGCTCGTTCACGATGTAGATCAGAAACTGATTGGACAGGTTCCACGCGCGGGTGATATCTGCGCAGACGAAGCACACCTTGTCGCCGGGCTGTACCAGCTCCGCCAGCGGCGCGGTCCCCGTGGGATGACGCAGGCAGTCCAGCACGGCCTTTTCCATGTCCACTGCGGGCGCGGGGTGCCCCTCGATGATGTCCAGTATCTGTTCCTCCGGGATCGACACGATCTGGGTGCCCGTGCCGTATCCGAATGTAATGGTTTTTTCTGTCATGATGCCTCCCGAAATGTATGAAAATATTCCCCATTATAGCAGAAAGAGGCCCCGTTCGGAGCCTCTCTGCTGAAAAAGTGTGCTGTTTTTATTCCTTGTCCGCTATCGTCGGCACGATGGACGCGCAGTGCGGCATGATATTGATGGTGTAGTCGGTCTTGCCTTCTGCGGCGAGCTGCTTCTGCGCCAGTTCCCACGCTTCTTCCACGGTCGCCACCGGGATCTGACCGGTCTTTTTCGTCATTTCGATATTTTCTTTCTTCGTCACGAGGTAGATCGTGTACTTGTGGCTCATGCAGAACAGATTGAAGGCCACGAAGAAGGGAATGGTGAAGTTTTCGCGGAGCGCCTTTTCCATGTCCTCTTCCGTGTCATACTTGAAGCTGCCCATGTATTCTGCCGGTTCCATGATGTCCCGCGCTTCCATGATGGCGATGATGATGCCGCCGTCCTTGGTGGCCGCGTCGGCCGGGTCGTAGCACTTGCAGCCCTGATAGAGGGAAACGTCCTTCGGATAGCCGCCGGCGCAGGCGAAGCTGACGTCAGCCTGCTGCTTGAACGGCACCTTCTGGATGTTGTACACTTCTTTCGTCCCTTCCAGCCATGCCTTGTAGGGATCGCCGCCCACCATGCAGCAGATCTGGCCGTCGGCATTCACCACGGAATGGACGAGGAAGCACGGAGCAACCATGTCGCACGCTTCCTGCATATCGTCGCTGACCGGGTTGTTTTCCAGAACGGTGGAGCGGGTGAGCGGATTGATGCCGCCGCCGAACTGGTCCGCCAGGGCGTGGCAGTGATTGATCTGGATGGTGTCCCACCCGGCCACGCCGGGGAGGATGAGCTTGCGGCCGCCGCCGTACCCTGCGAAGAGGTGCGTGGTGATGCCGTTTACGAGAATGATCTTGTCCGCCGCAGCGACGCGCTTGTCGATCCATACGGGGGTGCCGAGCTTCGTGGTGCCCACGAGGGTGAGGCCGTCCTTATTGCGGCTGTCGTGCTGGTACAGCTTGATGCGGCGGGCCACTTCCTCGCCGACGACGCGGATGTCTTCCTCCGGCGTCTGGGCGCGGTGCGTGCCCTGGGCAAAGACGATGTACATATCGCTGTCGGGGATGCCTGCACGGTTCAGCTCATTCACGATATGGATCACGAACTGATCGGAATGGTTCCACGTACGGGTCACGTCAGCGCAGACGATGCATACCTTGTCGCCCGGCTTGACCGTCTCTGCGAGAGGAGCCGAGCCGATCGGGTGGCGCATGCATTCCAGCGTCGCCGCTTCCACATCCACTGCCGGCGTGGGGTTGCCTTCGATGACGTCGGAAATATGCTCTTCCGGGAGCATGACCGACTGATACCCCGTGCCAAAACCAAATTTAAATTCCTTCAATGCCATAATGGCCCGCCTCCTTCATGCGGCGCACTGCGCCTGATTGTGTGAAATTAAATCTATTATATCATGCATTCCCCGCATATGGACAGAGCGGTTCCGGCGCTATGATACAATAAAGAGAAATACAGGTCCTGTCTTCCTCAGGACCATTCTCGGAAAAGAAACCGGATGCCTGCGGACCCTCCGCCGGCGCAGAAAGGAGCCTCCATGGAAACGATCCTCGTCAGCGCCTGCCTGCTCGGCAGATGCTGCAAATACAGCGGCGGCCACAACCGGAATGAAGCGGTCATCGCCTTTCTCCGGGGCCGGCATTATATTCCCGTCTGCCCGGAGAGCCTCGTCCTCCCCGCGCCCCGCCCGCCGGTGGAGCTTCGCGGCGGCCGCGTGGTCACCGGGGACGGCCGTGACCTGACGGCGCTCTACGAAAAAGGCGTGGCGGAAACGCTCGCCCGCCTCGGCGGCGCCTCCGTCACGCTGGCCATCCTCAAGGCACGGAGCCCCACCTGCGGCTCCGGCGAAATTTACGACGGCACCTTCTCCCACCGCCGCGTCCCCGGAAACGGACTCCTTGCCCGTGCCCTGAAGGAGCAGGGCATCCCCGTCCGGACGGAAGAGGACATCGCCCGCCTCATGGAGGGCTGACCCCCTGTTATCAGGAGCAGCACAGATGCTGCTCTTTTTATTTTGTCCGTTTTTCCTCTGCCATGAGCTCCCGCACGGCCTCCGTCACGGCGCGGAGCACCGCCTCCGGCGTGCCGCAGTTCGGCACCGTCCGGTCCGCCGCGGCGCGGTAGGCGTCGATGCGCTCCCGGTAGAGCGTGTACACCTTCTGCGGTCCCTCCGCCAGCAGCGGCCGCCCGGCGATGGCCACGTCGGACGCGATGGCCTCCGGAGCGCGGTCCAGAAAGAGAATGGCCCCCGTGGCGCGGAGGAGCGTCACATTGACGGGCCGCTTGATGATGCCCCCGCCGGCGGCGATGACCGTGCCCTCCCGCCGGGCCAGCAGCGCCGCCGCGCGGGTCTCCGCCTCGCGGAAGACCTCCTCGCTCCGGGCGAAAAGCTCCGGGATGGTCTGTCCCTCCAGCGCCTCGATGAAGTCATCGCAGTCCACGAAAGGCCGGTGCAGCACCTCCGCCGCGGCCCGGCCGAAGGTGCTCTTGCCGCTGCCCGGCATCCCGATGAGAATGACGTTCCTCACAGCAGCCCCTCCAGTTCCTTAATGAGCGCCTCCACCGTGTCCTCCGGGAAGGTCCGCCCCAGCCAGATCTCCTCGGCGGCCACGCCCTGCGCGGCGAGCATGCGGAGGCCGTTCGCCGTATCGGCGCCGCCCTCCCGGGCCGCCCGGAGCAGCTCCGTCTCGATGGGATTGTAAATGATATCGATCACCTTTGGGAAAGCCTGCGCCGTTTCATCCGCCACCGGCGAAGCCTCCGTCTTCGGATACATCCCGCAGGGCGTGCAGTTCACCAGCAGCCAGCCTCCGGTCGTTTCCGCGAGCGCCTCATAGGAGATGAGCTCCGCCCCGCGGGCCGCCGCGAAATCGCGGAATTCCGCGCTCACCGCCTCCGGATGGCGGGACGCCACGGCGATATGCGCCGCGCCCCGGTCACAGAGACACTGGATGACCGCCCGCGAAGCGCCGCCCGTGCCGAGCACCACCACATCCTTTCCCGCGGGGTCCGCGCCGATGGCGTCCACCGTGCGGAAAAAGCCGGTGTAGTCCGTATTGTACCCCAGCCGCCGGCCCTCCCGGACAGCCACGGTATTCACCGCGCCGATGCGCGCCGCCTCTTCGGACAGCCCGTCCAGATAGGGAATGACCTCCGTCTTGTAGGGAATGGTCACATTGAAGCCGTCCAGCGAAGCCAGCAGCTCCGGTATGCGCCGGGCCGTCTCCGCCCGGGGGATCTCGATGAGCTCATAGGTGCCGCGGATGCCCGCTGCCCCCAGCAGATGGCGGTGAATGGCCGGCGACAGGCTGTGCCCCAGCACCTCTCCGATCAGTCCCAGTTTCATGGCTGTCCTCCCCGATCTGACGCATAATTTCCGAGGATGCGGAAATAGGAACACATCGATTCGAGCCCCCGCAGGGTGTGCGCGTTGGACGGATCGTCCAGACGGCCCGTCACATCGATGTGGAAGAAATATTCAAAGGGATGCCCCTCCATGGGGCGCGATTCCAGATGGGTCATATTCATGCCGCCGTAGAAGAAATATCCAAGCACGTGATAGAGCGCCCCCGGCCGGTGCGGCACGGCGATGATGAGCGTGATCCGGTCCGCCTTCTCGTCGGTCTCCATCTTCGGCGCGATGATGAAGAACCGCGTGAAATTCGACCGGTTCGTCTGAATGTTCTCCGCCAGCACCTGCAGGCCGTACAGCTCCGCCGCGAGCCGTCCCGCCACGGCGGCCTCGTCCTTCCGCCCGTCTGCGGCGACCCGCTCCGCGCTCTTCGACGTGCTGAAATAGGGAATCTTCTCCCACGCCGGATGCTGCCGGAAAAATTCCCGGCTCTGGGCGAATCCCTGCGGATGGGAATAGACCGTATGGATGTCCTCTATAACCGCGCCGGGGAGCCCCAGCAGGTGATGCTCGATAGGGATGCATTTCTCGCCCACCACGGCGCACCGGTATTTCCGGATGAGGTCGTACACCTCCGTGATGCCCCCTGTGGAGGAATTTTCAATGGGCACCACGCCGTACCGGGCGCGGCCCTCCGCCACCGCCGCGGTGACCTCCTCGAAATGGTCGCAGTACGACGCCTCCACGGACCGCCCGCGGAACCAGGCCTGCATGGCCTGATCGCTGTACGAGCCGGGCTGGCCGAAGCAGGCCACCTGCATCGTGTCCTCTGTCATCGCGGGCCTCCTTTCCATACGCGGCTCTCCATGAGGATGTCCAGCAGCGTCCACGCCGCAGCCGCCTCGATGACCGGCACCGCCCGGGTCACGATGCACGGGTCATGTCGGCCGCGCACCTCCAGCACCGCATCCTCACCGCTTTCCATATCCACCGTCTGCTGCGCCCGTCCGATGGAGGGCGTGGGCTTGATGACCGCCCGGAAAAGGAGCGGCGCCCCGTCGGTGATGCCGCCTGTGAGGCCGCCGTTGTGGTTCGCCGTGCACCGCACCGCGCCGTTCTCCCAGCGCATGGGGTCGTTCGCCGCGCTGCCCCGCATGGCCGCGAAGCGGAAGCCCTCGCCGAATTCCACGCCCTTTACGGCCGGCACGGAGAAGAGCATCCGCGACAGGCGGCTCTCCACGGAATCAAAGAGCGGGTCCCCCAGTCCCGGGGGCAGGCCCTCCGCCATGCATTCGATGATGCCGCCCACGGAGTCCGCGTCGTTCTTCGCTGCGAGAATGGCCTCCCGCATGGGCGCCTCCTGCGACGGGTCGAGGAGCGGCAGCGCCTGACGGGACAGCCCCTCCAGCGCCTCTGCACCGGCGCCGAGCGGCGGGAAGGGCGCGTCCTCCACATCGGCGATGCGCAGGATGTGCGCCCCGATGACGATGCCCTCCCGGCGCAGGATCTGCCGGGCGACGGCCCCGGCCAGCACGAGCGGCGCCGTGAGACGCCCCGAGAAATGGCCGCCTCCGCGGTGATCGTTCCAGCCGCCGTAGCGCACGCGCCCGGCGTAGTCCGCATGGCCCGGCCGCATGAGCCGCCGGAGCGTGCTGTAGTCTCTGGAATGCTGGTCCCCGTTGGCGATGCGCACCGCCAGAGGCGTCCCCGTGGTGTGTCCCTCGAACCAGCCGCTCTCCACGGTGAAGGCGTCCGTCTCCTTCCGCGCCGTGGTGAGCGCGCTCTGTCCCGGCGCGCGGCGCGCCATTTCCCGGCGCACCTCGTCCCAGTCGATGACCGTCCCCGCCGGCAGTCCGTCCAGCACCGCCCCGATGGACGGGCCGTGAGACTCGCCGTAGATCGTGAGCGTACACAGTTTTCCGATGGTATTCATATCAGTCCCTTTCCTCCGCCAGGCCGCCGAGCCTCCGGAAATCCTCCCAGAAGGCAGGATACGATTTTTTTACACAGTCCGCGCCGCGGATCACCAGCGGCCCCGTGCAGCGGGCGCTCACCGCGGCCAGCGCCATGGCGATGCGGTGGTCGTTCCAGCCGTCCACTGTGCCGCCGGAGAGCGCATCCTGCCCGTCGATGACGAGGCCGTCAGTCTTCTCCTCGATGTGCGCCCCCAGCTTCGTCAGCTCCGACGCCATCGCATGGAGGCGGTCGCATTCCTTGAGGCGCACCCGCGCGGCGTGGATGATCTTCGTCCGGCCCCGGCTCACCGCCGCCAGCGCCGCCAGCACCGGCACCAGATCTGGGCAGTCCTCGGCGTCGATCACCGTGCCCGCCGTGTCCGACGCCGAGGCAGACACCGTCTCTCCCTCGGTGCGAACAGCGCCGCCCATGCGGAGCAGGATATCCCTGATGACCCGGTCGCCCTGCTCGGACCGCTCCGGCAGTCCCTCCACGGCCACCGCGCCGCCGAGGAGCCCCGCTGCCAGCCAGAAGGCCCCCTGCGACCAGTCACCCTCCACGGAGAACCGGCCCGACCGGTAGGACTGCCCGCCGGGGATGACCCACCGGCCCCGCTCCGGATTGTCCGTGCGGACCCCGTGCCGGGCCATCGCCGCCGTGGTCATGCGGATGTAGCTCTCCGACTCGAGCTCCGTGGTGCTCACCAGCTCTGAATCGCCCGCAAGGAGCGGCAGTACGAAAAGAAGCCCCGAAAAGAACTGGGAGCTCACGTCGCCGGGCAGCTCATACCGTCCCGGCGGGAGCGCCCCCTCCGCGGTGAGCGGCAGACCATCCGCCGCGGCGTAGCCGACGCCCTTCTCCCGGAATACCGCGTAATACGGAGAGAGAGGCCGTTCGCCCAGCCGGCCCTCTCCGGTGTAGGTCACGCAGTTTCCCGAATAGAGCCCGATGGGGATGAGGAAACGGAGCGTCGACCCCGACTCCCCGCAGGGGCACACCGCGGGCCCCTCCTGTTTCTGCACGCCGCCCCCCGTGCGGTATGCCTGCCGTCCCGGATAGGCCGACGGCGCGGGCTCGATGGACGCCCCCAGCGCCCGGAGGCACCGGATGGTGGCCTCGATATCCTTCGACACGCTCACATTGTCCACCACGCTCTCCCCGCGGGCCAGCGCCGCGCAGATCAGCTCCCGGTGGGTCATGCTCTTGGACGAAGGTGCGCGGACGCTTCCGTGAAGCGCGCGCGGCGTGATGCATATATCCATACTCAGACTCCTGTTTCTACCAGCTCGGAAATGCGCTCCCCTTCCACAGGGAGCAGGAAACTCTCGCCGATGCGGCGGAGCGCCACGAAGGTGATGCGGCGGCCCCGCTTCTTCTTGTCGTGGGCGATGTGCGGCAGCAGCGCCGATGCGGGCGCCTCCACCGTCACGGGAAGGGACAGCGCCCGGAGCACCCTGGCGATGCGGTCCGCCGTGCCTTGCGCCGTCAGGCCCAGCGCCTCCGTGCGCCGCGTGAGGAGCACCATTCCCGCTGCCACCGCCTCGCCGTGGGTGTACGTCTCATAGTGGTACTCCCGCTCGATGGCGTGGCCGATGGTGTGGCCGAAATTGAGGAGCATCCGCGCCCCGTTGTCCCGCACATCCTCCTCCACCAGCTCCGCCTTGATGCGGCAGCATTCCCGGATGATCTGCGGCAGCGCCCCGAAGATATCCTCGTCCGTGTGCAGGCCCTCGTAGAGCCGGAAGAGAGACTCGCTGCGGATGCACCCGTATTTCACCGCCTCCGCCATGCCGTCGTGGATGTACCGCGGCGCCAGCGTGCGCACCAGCTCCGGATCGATGAGCACCGCCTTCGGCTGGTAGAAGCTGCCCGCCAGATTTTTCCCGCTGGGCAGGTCCACCGCCACCTTGCCGCCCACGCTGCTGTCGATCTGCGCCAGGATCGTGGTGGGCACCTGCACGAAGGGCACGCCCCGGAGATACACCGCCGCGGCGAAGCCCCCCAGATCCCCGGGCACCCCGCCGGAGAGAGTCACCACGCCGTCGCTGCGGGTCATGCCGAAGGCGCTCATCGCCTCCAGCACCTCCCCGAGCGTGCGGAGATTCTTGCTCCCCTCGCCGTGAGGCACCGCGATGCGCTGCACCTCGTAGCCCGCGCCGCGGAGCACCTTCTCGAAGCGCTCCCCGTACAGCCCGTCCACGGTGTCGTCCGTGATGACCGCCAGCTTCTCCGCCTGCGGCAGCGCCAGCCTCACCAGCGGCCCCATCCGGTCCAGCAGGCCCCGGTCAATCGTGATGTCATACGACTCGCTTCCCAGATTCACATGTATCCTTTCCATCGGCAAGACTCCTTTTTCTCCTTCCCGCACGTTCCAGAAATGCCCGCAGGGCCGTCCGGTCCTCTGCGGCGAGCGCCCGGCGGAATGTTTCCAGCGCCGCCTCATAGCGCTCCAGCTCGCGGAGCATATTCTCCCGGTTCTCCAGAAACAGCTCCGTCCACAGCGCCCCGTTGATATCGGCGATGCGCGTCACGTCCCGGAAGCCCCCGGCGATGAAATGACGCATCTCCGGCCGGAAGGACGCGCTCTCCATGACCGCCGCGGCCGCCGCGTGAGGGAGGCCGCTGGTATACGCCATGATCCGGTCGTGCTCCTCCGGCGTCACCGCCTCGATGTGCGCCGCTCCCAGCACCTCCGCCAGCTGCCGCACCAGCGCCAGCGACGACCGCCGGTTCCGCACCGACGGCACCAGAATATAATTCGACCCGGCGAACACATCCGGCGAGGACTGGCCGTAGCCCGCGCCCTCGCGGCCCGCCATGGGATAGGCCGATACGAAATCGATATCCACCGGCAGCACCGCCTCGATGCGCCCTGCGCCGCCGCGCTTCACCCCGGCGATATCCGTGAGCACCGCCCCGCGCCGGAAATCTCCCCTATGCTCCCTGATAAAGGCCTCCGTCGCCCCCTCGGGCGTGCAGAAGATCACCAGCTGCGCCTCGCCCAGATGAGCAAGGCCCGCCTCCGCGATGGCCCCGTCCCGGAGCGCTTCCTCCTCGGCGGCGCGGGTGCGGTTGATGCCGATCACACGCACGCCGGCCCGGGTGAGCCCCTTCGCGTAGGAGCCGCCCATGAGGCCCAGCCCCACCACAGCGGCCGTCATTCCTCTCAGATTTTTTTCCATGCTTCCATTCTCCCGTTCTTCCCTGCGGGCCCGGCCCGCGTCTTTCATGCGGCGCGCTTCTCTTCTCCCTTTATCCTGCGCCGCGCTCCTTCTTACAGCTCCCGGCCCACGATCGGCGCCAGCGTCCGGAGCTTCGCCATCAGGCTCTCGAACATCGCCGGCGTGATGGACTGTGCCCCGTCGCACCAGGCGTGTTCCGGATCATTGTGCACCTCTACCATGATGCCGTCCGCCCCGGCGGCTACCGCCGCCATCGCCATGGACTCCACCATCCACCGTTTGCCCGTGGCGTGGCTCGGGTCCACGATGACCGGCAGATGGCTCATCCGCTTGATCGCCGGAATCGCCGACAGATCCAGCGTATTTCTTGTGGCCGTCTCGAAGGTGCGGATGCCCCGCTCACAGAGGATGACATTGTGATTCCCCTCAGACATGATGTACTCCGCGCTCATGAGCCATTCCTCCAGCGTGGCCGACATGCCCCGCTTCAGCAGCACCGGCACATTCAGGCGGCCCACCGCCTTCAGCAGGTCGAAATTCTGCATGTTCCGCGCGCCGATCTGGATGAGGTCCACGCCCTTTTCCAGGAAGAGCGGGATCTTGTCCATGCTCATCAGCTCCGTCACCACCGGCAGCTCCGTCGCCTCCGCCGCATCACAGAGCATATCCAGCCCCTTGCTGCCGAGGCCCTGGAACGAATAGGGAGACGTGCGCGGCTTGAAGGCCCCGCCGCGGAGCATGGACGCCCCCGCCGCCTTAACTGCCTGCGCCACGCCGGTGATCTGTTCCGGCGTTTCAATGGAACACGGCCCGGCGATGACAGCCAGCTTTTTGCCGCCCACCGGCACCCCCGACACATCGATGATGCTGTCCTCCGGATGGAAGGCCCGGCTCGCCCGCTTGTACGGCTCCTGCACCCGCATGACCTTTTCAATGCAGTCATAGCTCCGGAGCAGGTCCGCATCCACGGCGGCCGTGTCGCCCACCAGACCAAGCACCGTTTTCT